>Ga0268299_1002274_pt1 | contig 24349 bp, 20 predicted proteins | sample NOBtaG_FD_193484 | JGI IMG/M metagenome (GOLD analysis project Ga0268299, IMG submission 193484) | Activated sludge microbial communities from bioreactor in Nijmegen, Gelderland, Netherland - NOB reactor | ecosystem: Engineered > Bioreactor > Aerobic > Activated sludge | place: Netherlands... | reverse complement strand
CACCAGATGAAACAATTCCACGAAACGCATGTTCTAGGCCATAACGGTTTTTAGTTTTTTGACGAATTTCTACATCAGCCAATAAACAAAAAAGTGCGCCACCCCAATAAGTGCGTCCCCAAGTTGGAGTATTATCAAGACCTTTATCACCATATTCAGGCAATCCTTGATACATATTTTCTACCATTTCTTTCCAAAACTCTTCTCTACTATGTTCCCCTGTTCTAACTCTTGCAACAGGTTCAATATAGGTTGCCGTTCCTTCTTCTAACCAAGCATGTTTAGTTCGAGGAACAGAAGGGAAACCTATATGTGCTAGCTCATGAGTGATTATCCAATCTGTATCAAAATCTGATTGTCTAGTATTTGTCCCAACAGCAATATTTACTGATGCTCCAGCATTACCTATAGCTGAGCCTCCTCCAATACCTCTTCCTCTATGAACTCTAGCTATTACTAATGCACGATTTACAGGAAATCCATCATAGTAAGTTGCTATTGATTGACCTGCTTTTTTTACCCAACTAATGACCTGCTCATCATCAATAGAATTACTACCAGGTGCAATTGCTAGATCAATTTTTCCACCAGCTAGCTTAATTGTATGAAGGCGCATTTTTCCAAATGCAGAATAAGTAAGTTGATGAATTTCTGATGAAGGGACTTGATAAGTATCTTTGTTTTCAGTAGGGAAGGCTCCAGACACAAAACTTATACCCGCAGGAGTTTTTACATGAAAAGTGGCTTGATAATTAAAATTTTTATAAGCTGGATGTATTAACCAAGTTGATGGAGGAGCATAAATTATTTCATTACCCAATTTGGCAATTTCTAAATCATTGTTGGCTTTAGCTGATTCGGCTAATAAATATCGATAACGAATACGACACCCACGATTTGTAGCTGATTTAGGCAAAAACCAAAAGCCTCCTTTTTGTACTATTGGCTGCCAAGTATCATTATTTAAGGCAATTTCAAGGTTTTTTAAGTAATCTTCTGCGTTTGGAAAAACACGTAGTTTTTCTGAAATTCCAGGAGGTAACATAGCTTCAACTAATAATTCTTTTCCTTCTGCAATGGCTGTTACTTCATAATGCCAACGGTTTCCACTTATAGGCAAAGCTACTGTATTAATAGAGTTAGGTTTTTTAGTAGGATTTGAGTTTCTAGAATGTGTGGTAGGTTCAAATAAGCAAACAGAACCTAATAATAATGTTGTAATAATTATTCTTTTTATCATTTTTTTTGCCTTAATTCTAAAGAAATTATGCTAGTTACAACTATTGTAGTAATAGCAAGTAAACAACCAAATACTGCTCCAACAAACTTTCCAAATTCCAAATCAAAAACCGGCCAGATTGTTATGCCAACAAAAATTCCTAAAATACTAGCTATTATTAACTTAGCTTTTAACCATTTACTAAATTTAGCCTGCAACCTGTGGCTTTTTAGCACCTGTAAAAGTTGCCAGTTAAAAAAACTAATTGCTATCCAACATAGCGCAGAAAGTGGGGCTTGAGAATTTGCTGTATAAATAATTGTTGCTAGTCCCAAGAGAATGTCTACTAATACAATTAAAAAAATTATTAGTTCTAAAAAAGTGAAAATAATTTCTTTACTCAGATGCCAAAAATATTCAATTAGCTGGTTATAAAAAATATGATTAGCAGGCATTGCCAAAGAAGACTTCCAATAAATAATTATTATTGATAAAAAATTTTTTGTCTGCTTTTTTTCCATAACCAAAAATCTATCTATATTTTTAATCAACAAAAATTTACTACAGAGCAAAAATTAATGCTACCTGATAGTTAACTAAATTGTTTAGAGAGTTAATAAAATTAATCACACTAACGTTTATTTGGTAGTAATAAAATCTTAGTTCTGGAAAACTTTGAGCTAAAATTTTAATCTTTATCGCTATATCATATAATACACTTAATAAAAAACATTATTTTGGAGGTACTATGCAAAAGCCTTATTACAAGGTAATAATACTTCTTATAGTATTACTAGTTGTTTTTAGTAATTCTAGTAATAGAGTAAATCTACTAGCTCAAAATAGTCCTGTGAAATTAGATAAAAAAGCTGAAAAAGCCATAAATTTAGATTTTGAAGAAGGTGAAATCGGCCAACTTCCCACAGGCTGGGTTTCTCCTACAAAAGCGTTTGGCTATGATGCCAAATTAGTTGTAGATACAGTTAAACATGGGAAACAATCTGTAGTCTTATTTACTGACCAAACTACTAATCCAAATGGGTTTGGTAATGTAATGCAGGCTGTAGATGCAACAGCATTTCGTGGTAAAAGAATAAAATTTCGTGCTGCTGTTAAATCTGATATTGGTTCAAAAGCTCAATTATGGCTAAGAGTAGATCGAGTTAATCAACAAGCGGGTTTTTTTGATAATATGCAAGATCGCCCAATAATTTCATCCATTTGGGGCTACTACGACATTATTGCGGATATTGATGAAGATGCTGAAACAATTAATTTTGGCATGATATTAACTAGTAAGGGAAAAGCCTGGCTTGATAATGCTTCTATTGAGGAAATTGGCACTCTAACTTACTTAAAAGAACCTGCTAAACCATTAACCGAACAAGCCTTAGCTAATGTTTCTAGTTTTACTAAACTTTTTGGTTATGTCCGACATTTTCATCCTAGCGATGAAGCCGCCAACACAAATTGGGAGGCTTTAGCTGTTAAAGGGATAAAAATAATAGAAGATGCTAAAAACAATGCTGAATTAATGGAAAAGTTAACAACTCTTTTTCAACCTATAGCCCCAACTATAAGAATTTTTCCTAGCGGACAACAACCATCTTTACCAATAGAACTAACTAAAACAAATACTAGCAAAATTACTTATTGGAAACACCAAGGTTTTGGTGCTGAAACAAAATCAAGTAATTCTGCTTATAAAAGTGAAAGAGTCCAACAAGCCTTATCTGACAAAACACCTAATCCAAACAAACCTTTTATTGGCGATTTAGGCCAAGGAATATCTTGTCTTATACCTGTTGCTCTTTATCTTGATGGGGAAAAGACTATTCCTCATACAGAAAATAAACAAACTATAAAAGAAGAGCTAATAAAATATTCTGGTAATGATCGCTCAACACGTTTAGCCAATGTAATACTTATTTGGAATATAGCACAACATTTTTATCCTTACTTTGATGTAGTAAAAGTAAACTGGGAAGAAAGCTTAAAGAAAGCTCTAAAATCTGCTGCTGAAGATAAAACCGCTAAAGAATTTACCAAAACCCTAAAACTAATGATTGCAGATCTTCAAGATGGACATGGAAATGTTACACATCCAGAAGAACAAGCTTACTATAGTGTACCTATTGTTTTAGATTGGATAGATGGAAAATTAGTAATAACCAAAGTGGAACCAAGCTTAGCTGATAAAAATTTAGCTCCTAGTGATGTCATAGTAAAAATAGATGGTAGATCAAGTGCTGAAGTTTTAGCAGAAAAAGAGGCTTTAATATCAAGTGCTACACCTCAATGGAAACGTTTTAGAGCCGTAAGTAGTTTGTTAACAGGCTTAAAAGACAGCGAAAGCACATTAGAAATAGAAACTCGTAGCGGTGAGAAAAAAGCAGTTACACTAAAAAGAACAATGTTTTTTTATGAGTTACAGGAACAAAAACCAGAAAAAGTTGCTGAAATAAAGCCAGGTATTTTTTATCTTGATTTAGACCGTATTTCAGATGATGATTTTATGGCAACATTACCTAAGTTAGAAAAGGCTAAAGGAATTGTTTTTGACCTACGTGGTTATCCTAGGCAAATTTCTCCAATAGTTCTAAGTTATTTAACAGATAAGCCTATTCAATCAGCACGTTGGAATATTCCTATGGTTTCAACACCTGATCATAAAGACATGTTAAATTTCAACACTGATGGACGTTGGATGTTAGAGCCTAAAAAGCCAAAACTTGCTGCTAAAATAGCTTTTCTTACTGATGGACGAGCAATTAGTTATGCTGAGAGTTACTTAGGCATTGTAGAAGCTTATAAATTAGCAGAAATTGTTGGCGCACCAACTGCTGGAACAAATGGAAATATTAATATTATTAAGCTTTTAGGTGATTACCAAGTAATTTGGACTGGTATGAAAGTCCTTAAACATGATGGTTCTCAACATCATGGCGTAGGTATTCAGCCCACTATTGCTGTTTCACGCACTATTGAAGGTGTTGCCCAGAAAAAAGATGAAGTCCTAGAAAAAGCAATTGAAGTTCTAAGCAAATAAAATCTAGTAAATTTTATTATCAAACGAAAGATAGCAAATAGATTAACCTTTTGCTGTCTTTTTGCTATTATGAGCCTTCTTAATTGCTCTTAATTTCTAGTTTTTATTACTTAGGAGTAAATAAAATGGCACAAGAAATAGAAAGAAAATTTTTAGTAGTAAACCATGATTGGCGTAATTTGGCTCAAGGGACATTATATAGACAAGGTTATTTATGTACTACCGCTGAAAGGACTGTGCGAGTCCGTGTTGTAGGAGAGTTGGCTTATTTAACTGTTAAAGGTATCACTCAAGGAGTAAGTAGAACGGAATTTGAATATGAAACGCCCCTAACAGATGCAAATCAAATGCTAGATTTTCTATGTGAAAAACCAATAATTGAAAAGTTTAGGTATAAAATTAGTTTTTCTAATCTTATTTGGGAAGTAGATGAATATCTAGGAGAAAATCATGGGTTAATTGTTGCAGAAGTTGAACTAACGCATGAAAACCAAGAACTAATTTTACCTAGTTGGATAGGTAAAGAAGTTTCTGATGATATTAGATATTATAATGCTAATTTGGTTGCTAATCCTTTTAGCCGTTGGCGATAAACTATTGAATTTATTGAGGTAGTTCTATAGTAATTTTCTCAATTAAGTCGCCTCTCACAATTTTATCAACTACTTCCATTCCTGAAATCACTTGACCAAAAACCGTATAACCTCCGTCTAAATGTGGTTGTGGCGAGTGGCAGATAAAAAATTGGCTTCCACCAGTATCTTTACCAGAAAGTGCCATTCCAACACTTCCTCTAAGGTAAGAACGCATATTAATTTCACAACGGATTTGATGACCCGGCCCGCCATTGCCATCGCCGCGAGGATCTCCGCCCTGGACAACAAAATTAGGCACAACTCTATGAAATAAAATGTTGTTAAAGTAACCTTTTTGGGCTAAAGCAATAAAATTTGCTACTGTTAAAGGTGCGTCAGCAGCAAAAAGCTCAAATCTAATTTTTCCTTTTGAAGTTGTTATTTCTGCAACAGGAACTTTCTCTACTCCAGCTTGCTTAGTAAGTTCTTCGTAGAATCTGCGATTACGATCCAGTTTTAGAGTCCCAATTTTATCTTCATAATTTCCAGCATTAATCATTTTAAGTAAATCTACAGCTTGACGACGCACTAAGTGATCAGGATCTTTTAATGCACCTAGTAAAATGCTATTTGCTTTTGTGCTAAATTTTGCTAAAGCCATTAAAATAGCTAATTTAGCATCATTCATATTATCATTACTAGATTTTTCAAAAGCCGTCACCAATGCCTTAAAATCTTCCTCTAAGTTACTGTCCATTAGTAACTCTGCTGCTGTTGCCCGTACAATTATATCTTCTGCCTTTAATTGTTCTCTCAAGATGTTGTTTATATTGGAGAATTTAGCCTTTTGCATAGCACGTAATATTTCTGGTACTGCTCGCACATCTAAGTTTTTTTCTGCAAATAGCTCATCAAGTGCTTTAATAGCTCTTTCATTAGCTATAATGCCTAGTCCAGTAGCAAAGTTAGCTGCTTCCTGCCAAAAATCTTTTTTTAGTTTATTAATTGGGTCATAGTCAAAAAATGCTTCTGCTCCAAATTGCGCTATAGCAGTTTCAGTTTCTACATTACCTCCAATTATACCGCTAGGCAAAATACGTAAATCTTTAAGAAGTGGTAAAGCTTCCTTGTCTTTTAGCTGTCCAAGTGTTGTAGCTATTAAGTAAAGCTGATTAAGTTCTGAGTTAAGAGGATTTTTAGCTTCACGATAATTTTTAAGAAGTTCTTGACCTAATTTAATCAATGGTTTAACACTTTTTTTATCATTTATTGAGCCTAAAGCGCGGATGACGCTTGCTTGCACTTGTATATCATTATCATTAAGTAAAATTATTAGCGACTCAACTGCATCTGCTGATTTAGTTGCTCCTAGGGCGTTTGCTGCTGTAGCTCTTACCAAAGCATTTTGGTCTTTAAGTGCTGTTAAAGATAAATCTATTACAGTTTTGGTTGCTTTGCCAGGGTTTGCCCGTAAAATTCGCGCTAAACTATTAGCTGCTGTAAACCTAATATTTGCATTAGGTGAAGCTAATTGTTCTGCAATTGGTTCAATAGAATTAGGTGAATGTATACGCATAAGTGCAGTTAAAGTAAGTGCTACTAGGTGTTCATGCCCTATTTTTAAGTCTGCTGCTGGTTTAGGCAAAATATTATTTAATACATTAACTATTCTTTCATTAGTTTCTTCACCTAAGAGAGCTACATTTTCAGGCATACTAGCTATTTTTCCAAGTGCTTCTGCTGCTCTAGCTCTAACTTCTAACTGCTCACCTTTGCTTAAAACTGTTGCAATTAATACTCTTACACCTCTAACATCTTCTATTTCTCCAAGTGCAAAAGCAGCATATTCACGTACTTTTGCATTACCATCATCAAGTAAAACTTGACCAACTGGGCCAACCGTACTTCGATCACCAATTCTACCTAAGGTTAAAACAGCTTGTTTTCTTACACCTGCATGAGAATTGGTTAAATATTGTAGAAAGTCGCTACTAATACCTCTCTCATCTTCCATTTGTCTTAGCCTAGTGTAGATTACTTGTGCTGAACGATCTCTTTGTAATGTTGGAAACCTCGTGCTTTTACCTATATCTTTTTGGTCAATTGCTTGAGCAGTAACCATTATTGGTAATGTTGCTATTGAAAATCCTGTTAGTAAAATAGCTGACAGCATAAATTTTTGTTTAATCATTCTTTGCCCTCATAATAACCAAATTAGTCAAATAGTTATGATTGTTTACTTGCACAAGGTGACAGTGTTAACAAAGTTTAGTACGATACTAGACCTTAGATCTAGTCTTTATCAACCTATATTGTGTTGTGAAGTAAGTAGACTATTAATAATAGCTCAGACCTTTAGGGCTGGGATTTAAGGAGCAAGTTGTGGAGATTGTTGGCTTAACAATAGAGAAACTACATAAAGCACTAAAAAATAAAGAATTTACAGTTACAGAACTTTGCCAAACCACCTTTGAACGAATTGAAAAAATTAACCCAAAATTAAATGCTTTTTTAACCCTTAACCAAGAAAAAGCCTTGGCAAAAGCAAAACACCTTGACCAAGAACTATCAGAGAATCAAGAATTATCACCACTTTTTGGGGTTACTATTGCAGTAAAAGATAATATCTGTACTGAGGGACTACGTACTACTTGCGGTTCTAAAATTTTAGAAAACTTTATTCCTCCTTACTCTGCAACTGTTATTGAAAGATTAAATAATGCAGGAGCAATTATAGTTGGTAAAACTAATTGTGATGAATTTGCAATGGGATCATCAAATGAAAATTCTGCTTATGGCCCAGTCCATAACCCATGGGATTTGTCTTGTGTTCCAGGTGGCTCTAGCGGGGGTTCTGCTGCTGCTACAGCCGCAAATTTATGTTTAGCTGCGCTAGGGTCTGATACTGGTGGGTCAGTACGCGAACCAGCTTCTTTTTGTGGTATTTTTGGCCTAAAGCCAACTTATGGAAGAGTTTCCCGCTATGGACTTGTTGCTTTTGGTTCTTCTTTAGACCAAATTGGTCAGTTTGGTAAAACTACATCAGATGTAGCTAGGCTTTTACAAGTAGTCTCAGGACATGACCATCATGATGCTACTTCTTCAAATAATCCTTCACAAAATTACTTGTCTGCACTTATCAGAGATATCAAAGGTTTACGCATAGGAATACCTAAAGAAGCTTTTGGATCAGGCTTAAATCCAGATGTTAGAATAGCAGTTGAAACAGCAATTAAGAATTTTCAAGACCTAGGTGCAACTACTGTGGACATCACACTGCCACATTCTGAATATGCTGTTGCTGATTATTATATTATTGCTACGGCTGAGGCTAGTGCTAACCTTGCTCGCTTTGATGGGGTACGTTATGGCTTTCGTGCTGAGGGAGCAAAAACTTTATCTGATATGTATCGTCAAACTCGTGACCTAGGATTTGGTGATGAAGTAAAACGACGAATAATGCTTGGAACTTATGTTTTATCTTCGGGATACTATGATGCTTATTACTTGAAAGCTCAAAAGGTAAGAAATTTGATAGAAAGAGATTTTCGTAATGCTTTTTCTTACTGTGATATAATGCTAATGCCTACGGCCCCAGTACCAGCTTTTAAGTTAGGAGAAAAAACATCTGATCCACTGGAGATGTACTTAGCTGATATTTACACGGTAACATTAAACTTAGCAGGTGTTCCAGGAATTAGCATTCCTTGTGGGTTTTCTTCTACGGGTTTACCTATAGGATGTCAATTAGTTGCACCTCATTTTGAGGAACTTAGGTTGTTGCAGGCTGCTAATGCCTATGAACAGGCTTATCCAAACAATAAACAACCTGAAATTTAAGGGATAAAATTAATATTTGGAGTTTTTATGGATAGAATGACTCTGGCGGAAAAGTTAGATTATACTCATCGTCGTCTGCTCTCAGCTACAGATCCAGAGCAAGAAATGGCTGTTTGGAACGAATTTCTTGTTCCTTTAGGACGTGGGGAAACCTTTGCAGAAATGGTAAGGTATTTTACTACTCGTCTAGATGATGTAATTGGTAAACTCCGACAAATTACGGCACAAAACAAACCTCCTGGTTATTTATCCCGCTTAGAAATTCCTCAAATTTGGAACGCTCTAGCCTGGACTTTAATTGAAAGAAAACTTCCTGAAATTGGACGAGATTTATTGATTGCACTCTATGAATTTCAGCTAAATCAGCAAGGAGATATGAGGCGAAGATTTTATAAGGGCTTTAGTTTGCAAAATTTAGGTTGGGCTAATTATTTATTAGGTGATGAATCATCCGCTCGTAAAGTTGTTCGCCTAGCTTTAATTGAAGAAGTTTTTAATACCCTAGAAATGGATGTTGCTAATCAACTAAGAATAGTTTCTTCTAATCCTGCCTATTTAATGCTTAGGCAAACTCTAAAATGTAGCACTATTGAGCTAAATAATTTTGTTAGTTTTGCTCGTGAATATGCCCGTCGTTATCCAGAAAGATGCGCCTATCCAGAAGATTGCCAAATTAATTATTTACGTACATTGAAAAATGGAATAGCTATTAATTCTGTTAATGAACTACATCATATTAGTAATTTTAATTATGTTTATTTTTCAATGCTGCTAGATATTCTACGTCGTATTTCAACTGTAGAAACTATTGAAGCTTGTTTAGCTGACATTTCCACTTATTTATTTAGTACAGTAGATAAATTTACTATTTGTGATGAAGCCGTTCCATCTAATAGTTTTAGCTTAATGGTTCGTAGTAGGCTATCTACTGATCCAGTGATTGCAAACTTAGGAAATTACTTAGCAGTAGAATGGCGTTATTGGAACAGAGAATTAAAAGTAGAGGATTTAATTGGTTTAGCAGGTAAGTTAAAATTAACAGGGATAACTACGCTAGTTTTATTTATATGTGATAGTGAAAATAGCTCAAATTTATTTGACTCAATTAAGTTAAAAACAACTATACAAAGGCTTTATCATCAAGAAAAAATAAATTTAATTATCTTAAAACAAAATGATTTATTAGAAATTGAGCGACGAAATACAAATCTTTTAGCATTAATCAAATTACGTTTAGATACTTTAAGTTTTTCTCAACTAGAAGAAACTGATAAACGGTTGCCAGAAGCTAGAATGGAAGTTCCACCTATGATAGAAATGCGCCCACAACCTTTGTCAGCAATCATTAACCAAAATCAGATGTCGCCAATGTCGTCTTATCAAGCACCACCAATGATGCCACAAAATCAAATGGGGCAAATGCCACCACAAATGATGATGCAAAATCAGATGGGGCAAATGCCACCACAAATGCCGCCGCCAATGCCGCCGCCAATGATGCAAAATCAAATGGGGCAAATGCCGCCACAAATGATGCCACAAAATATTGGGCCAAGAGACGGATCTAATCTTTCTGCATCATCAAATAAAGCACCTCGGTTAGTAATTCGTAGCACTTCTACATCTAAAATTGTTGATAATGTTAAAGTTAGTTCTTATAAACCTATGGTTATAAAGCCATCATTTGAAATAAAACCATCATTTGACAAACCTTCTTTTTCTGTTAAATCTTCTTTTGAATCTACTAGTGCAGATAAGTCTGTAGAAGTACAAATCCTTAAACCCTGTACAAATTGCCAGAATCAAACATCCCTAAGTTGTAAAGTTTGCCAAAAAGCTTTTTGTAATGTGCATATAGATGTTTCTTCATTAAAATGTCAAAGTTGTGCTAACCCAGAAAAAAAGGAAAAAGAGTCGGATAATGTAGATAAATTAGAATAAAAACAGGTTCTTGCCTATGCTAGGTTGTAGAAAAAATGTATTTTCTATTAGAATTGAGCGATTTTGATTAAACTGCTAATAAATTAAATGACATGAGACTTGCAAGAGTTATTGGTAATGTAGTAGCAACAATAAAAAATCCAGAATTAATAGGACAAAGATTGTTAATAATTCAACCTCTTGATGGAGATGGAACGCCTGCTGGCAAGCCAATGATCGCGCTAGATTGTGTTGGAAGTGGGGCCGGGGAATTAGTTTTTTGGTGTCGAGGTAAAGAGTCATCTTTTCCTTTTATGCCTGATGAAATCCCTACAGATTGCACTATTACAGGGATTGTTGATAGAGTAAATATTGATTTACCAGAACCAAAGGTTGTTAAACCATAATGATATTAGCAAAAGTTGTTGGAAATGTAGTAGCAACACAAAAGGCTAGCGAGCTAACTGGCGGACGAATTATGTTAGTGCAACCGCTGGACTTAGAAGGTAACTTAAAGGGTCAATCCTTTATGGCTTTGGATGCAGTTGATTCTGGCACAGGCGACATAGTTATAGTGATACAAGAAGGATGGTCGGCTTCTACGGCTACAACGGGTCGGGAAGGTTATGCCATTGATTCTGCTATTATTTGTGTTGTAGATACAATTGAGCCAGTAGAAGCACAAAATTTGGAGGTTAAATAATGCCAAACGAGGATTTAATTAGGCGAATGGCCGACGAGTTAACACGTAAACTACTAAAAAATAATAACCCTCAACGTGCTTTTATTATTTTTGGTGAAGAATCTAGTGAACTACTACGTAGTAAAGTATTAAAGTTTCTTCCAAATGAAGAAATTATTGAAAATAATGTAGTTAAAGAAAAAATAGCTGCTTTGTCTAGTGCTAAAGCTATTATAATAATTGGGCCAAGTATTGATTTAGTCTCAAAAGTTACTTTACTACAAACGGATTGTCCTACTTCAGCATTAGTTGTAAAAGCATTATTTGATAATAAGAGAGTAATTATTTTAGCTAGCGGGCCATTAGCAGAAGTAGAAAGTTTAAGGCCAGGCTTAAGACGTGCTGTAGAAGATTTGCGGTGTAAATTAATAGAAATGGGTATAGAGTTTACGGACTTAGCGGATCTAACACAAATTCTTGATAGTCCAATAGATTCAACAGCTTCTAAACCAAAAGAAAATATAACTAATCAAAACCTAACCCAAATACAACAAGAATCTATACCATCAATATTAAATCCTATAATGGCACAACTAAATCAAGGAGCAGCTTCTTATCCCTTACCTGTAATTGTGTATTCACAGCCTCCAATACAACATTTACACCCTTCGCAAATTAGAATTAGTCCTGTAAATGAGTTAGGCGAGTTTGTAGATTTTCTTCAAACCAAACAATGTACAATGGAAAAAGGAAAACCCTGTGATAGCTGCGATATTTGCAATACAGTAGGGTTTTAATCCTTAAATAATAAGTAACCTATCAATGCAGTTAAAACAACAAAGCCAATTATTGCAGTAATAAAAAATTGCTGAAATGATTGCTGTAGTTGCTGCATTTGTGATTGTAGATTGCGAACATCCATCTTTAAGGTTTCTGATTCATTATTCCAGCGTGCTAAATGACCAGAAGCTTGTTTTTGCATTTCTTGTTGTTGCTGGCTTGCAGTTGTTAAAGCTTCTTGTGCTGTATTAGCTGTAGTACGAAGTTCTGTAGCAGTATTATGGATTGTTGTTACTGTAGCAGTTACTTCGGCTAAAGTACGCTCAAAAGTAATTCTTTGCTCAGTGCTAGTAGCTACTAATTTTTCAACTTCTTTATCTAAACGATCTCCTAAATTTAACAGTTCTTTTTCTGCTTTTTCCATTTTGGCAGAAAAGTCAGAAGCTAAAAGCTCTTGAACTTCTTCATGATTTTGCAAACGATCTTCAATACGTCGGAAAGTTTCTCGATTAGTTATAGCCTCATCGACATTTTTAATAGCTTCTTTAGTGCGATTAAACGCACGTTGAAAAAAACCAGGTTTTGATGCTTGTTCCTGGCTGTCTAACTCAGAGCTTTCTGTTAGTAATTTAGGTTTATTATCATCCATGTTAATTATAAGTTTATACCTAAGCTTTAAAGATTATTTATTAAATTCTATAGTTTTGGCCCATTCAAGCCATTCTTTTTCAAATGATTCTAAATCTTTTTTTACTATTTCTTCTAGTGTTTTAATTCCATTAGGATCTAGGGTTTGCTGTTGCTTAAAGCGTTGATAAAAAGGTTTTAGTAAGTCGTGTTTTTGCAAGTAGTAACATAAATATCGGGCTTGCGCATAATTATAACCATTAGGGTCATCATAAAACTCTGCTTCTGTTTTGCTAAGAAGAGTTCTTAAACTAACAGTAGAATTGCTATCAATAGCTTTTTTTAGAATTGCATAACGCCAGTTATTTAAGCCAACTATTGAACCTTCCTCAATACGACTTTGTTCATAAAGCGAAGCAAAACCCTCATTAAACCAAGTTGAAACACCAGGAAAATCAGCATCAAGAATTGAATGAACCATTTCATGTACTAAAGTACCACTACCAGTAGAAAAGTTAATTAATATTGCTCTTTCTGCTGAACGATAATAGCCATAGGGGGTTGTCGGGTCTTCATCAAACAATTTACGGCTATAAAAATTATAGTCAGATTGGTTCTTAAAAATATAAATAGTTGTTAAATAAACAGGAGAAATGGAACAAAAATCCCTATAAAAAGAATTATAACTAGAACGAATGATATTTTCTTTTACTTCTTGAAGCCGAGTTGCTTTGATATTAGAAACAATAATAAATGGCCCAAAACCAGTTACAGCAAAACCTTTGCCTAGCTCTTTATGAGCCTCAGAAAGTTGCTTTTTCATATCAGGATTAACCCAATTAGGCGTATGTGCTTCTAAGGGTTCAACGGCAAGACTAAGACGTTGATTAGGTCTTTGTAAGGAAGGTTTGAGACGAACACCTTTAGGGGGAAGTTTAACTTCGGTTTCTCTGCGATTATTAGGATTTGCACAAGCAAAACAATTAAAAATTATTATGGCAATAAGACACCAACGCCAGCTAAAGAAAGATTTTTTTTCTGTAGATGTTTGGTGCATAAAGTTACCTACTCTTGAACTTTTAATATTAATATTCAAATTTGATAACTCTTCGATTATAACACTGCTAATCAATAGACGCGAAGTAGATATATTTTTTACTAGCCAAGAAAATAAAAGAAAATAGAAATTTTCTTGGCTAGCATATTAGCTATTTGACTCCTAGGAGTTCTACTTCAAAAACCAATGTAGCATTAGGAGGAATAATTCCACCTGCTCCACGTGCGCCATAACCAATTTGTGGAGGAATGGTTAACTTACGTTTTCCACCAACCTTCATTGTCATTACGCCTTCATCCCAACCTTTAATTACCATTCCTACACCAATCTGAAATTGAAAAGGTTGACCACGATCTACAGAGCTATCAAATTTTTTTCCATCTGTTAGCCAGCCCGTATAATGTACAGAAACGGTTTGAGCAAATTGGGGGGAGGCCCCACTTCCTACTACTAAATCAACATATTGCAACCCAGATGGAGTTGTAACAGTTTCATTTCCCATTAGATAGACACTCCTTTCAAATTAAGTAGACTACTTTGCTTCTAATAATTCAACATCAAAAACTAGTACTGCATTAGGTGGAATAACTGGGGGTGAGCCTGAAGCCCCATAACCAAGCGATGCAGGAATAATTAGTTTGCGTTTTCCACCAACTTTCATGCTTAATAAACCTTCATCCCAGCCATCAATCACTCTACGCATTCCAAGAGGAAATTGTATTGGAGTACTACCAATTGAGCTATCAAATTGTTTTCCATCTATTAACCAGCCGGTATAGTGTACAGAGACAGTTTGACCCTTTTTAGGTTGTGGCCCTTTGCCTTCTGCTAAATCAATGTATTTTAACCCAGAATCCGTAGTTTTAACTTGTTGTTCCGCAGTGGGTTTTACTCCGGGACATTCTGCTGGGATATCTGCACAATTAGGTGTTGTAGTCGCAGGTGTTGCAGAAGCAACAGGAGAAGCTGCTGGGCTAGCTGCTGGGCTAGCTGCTGGGCTAGCTGGACTTGGATTAGTAGTAGTGTTGTTATTTTCACATGCTATAGAAAATAACAGCACTATTAGAACTATGATTAATTTACGACTTTGCATTAATTATTTAACCTTTCTACAAGCCCTAAATCTAAAGACTTAGGACACAATTATTTAACCCTTTTCAGGTCTTAGAATTTAAGATCCTATTTTAAGTTACTATGTATTTATACTAATTTAATATTTTATAAAACTTATAAAGACTAAAAACCTTCTTTTAACTCTGGCATAGCATCCGTAACACGGATTTCACTTAAACTAGAAGTCTTTCCGCCGCTAATTTGTCTAGTAGCTAAAAGTGTTGCAAGTACCTGATAAGTCTTAGCATTACAACATGGAGAACGTGCTAGTAATTCATTAATAGTAATACCGGGCTGTGCCAGCATATCCCAAATTTTTTGTGCCAAATCTTCCGTTTCCTGATCGCGCCAGCTTATTTGCAATGCACGACGCTTAAAATTAGTTAAAAGACTAGGGAATTTTAAGACAAAACGACTAAGTAAAGTTTTTAGCCCTAAAGCATCTTTAAGTAATTTTTTGCCTGTTTCACTAATTGGAATTAGCTCTTCAAGTTCGCTTGGAAGTAAGCATTGTCGAAAGAGAAAACAACCTTCTAATGGCATTTGAAATAGCTGGTAAAAAGCTTCACTACCACTACGTACACCTAAACGTACATGAGTAATATTACCTTGATCAAAGTATATACTTGCAAAAGCTCTAACATCAGATAAATCTATATCAGTTTCTGGTGCAAATTCTGTGTTATGAAGGGTTAATAAACCGGTTTCTTGTAGCCCAATTAATAAATGGATGGTTGATGCTAAATCAAACCAACTTAAATGTCCTTGAACATGTTTATTACTTAAAAAGCCTGATTTGCCTGGAGTTTTTATTATTTTAGGTGCTTCTATACCGCTAACTACTGTAGGTTGTTCTGTTATAGGAAGATCATTAATGTTTTCACTAGAACTAGAAGCACTTGCAACACTTCGGCGTGCAAAAGACCCAATGTTTTCACCCGTAAGTAAAATAGCTGCTTCTAGTTCTTTATCTGTAGCTTGAACAAATAGTTCTTTAAATTCTTGTTCTGTAACGGCTTTGCTTGCAGCATCTAGTTCTTGAGCAAAAGTTAGTGCTGAAGCAGGACGGGATCGAGGATCTTTTTCTAGTGCATGCATTACAACGGCATTAATTAATTTTGGTATTTCTGGACGAATTTCATGAATTGGACGCGCCTTTTCATTAAGTTGTTTAAGTAAAACAATAATTGGAGACGGCCCATCAAATGGAAGTTCACCTGTAAGTAATTGATAAAGCATTATTCCTAGACTATAAATATCTGCACGAGCGTCTACAGGTTGACCAGAACATTGTTCAGGAGAGATATAAAAGGGAGTTCCAACTACAGCACCACTACCAGTAATTTCTCCTGCTGCTTCATCTGTAAATTTCAAGTCATAAACTTTAGCAATACCAAAATCTAAAACTTTAGCTGCTTCTTGTCCGTCTTCTTGATGAAGATAAATATTTTCTGGTTTTAAGTCTCGATGAATTATGCCTCTAGTGTGTGCTATGGCTACAGCGGGACAGATTTGTTGCATTAAATGGTTAGCTTCTTCTATAGAGAAATGATGGCGGGATTTTAATCTTTCATATAAAGATTGCCCTACTAATAACTCCATAACTACATAAACTAGACGATCAACAGTAATACCAAAATCTAATACAGCAACAGCATTTGGATGGCGAACCTTCATTGCTGCATAAGCTTCACGGCGAAATCTCTCTATTGCTACACCATCATTAGTTAATGCACGGTGCATAATTTTTATTGCAACAGGTGATTGAAGTTGTAGATGTGTAGCTCGATAAACTGTACCTGTCCCACCTTCAGCAATTTTATAGTCTATAGAGTATTTATTATCAATAATTTGTTCTAGTAAATTATCACGCTCTAGCGGGGGATCTATGAGTGGTTGTCCATCATAGACACAAAAAAACATTATGTTTTCATAAGTTCGTTGGCAAACGGGACAAGTTTTCATGAATGTTTTTGATTATTCTCCATAAGGAAAAAGGTCAGCCTTAATTTATCGCATGGTTAAAGAGAACTTAAAAGCCATACTTGCTTAGTTTTTCCAGCAACTTATAGCCAGAATAGTTAAAAATAAATTAGTTTTTCTACTAGTTAAATATTCTTAAATCCAAGATGGAAGCCACATTCTAAGGAAAAATCCTCTTGGAGATATAGGTAAACCTAAATAAACAGGCAAAAAGAAAAGAAAAGATATGCTAATTATTAAAATAATAAAAATACTTAAGTTAACAGCCATTTTTTGTTTACTTGCAAGCAAATAATCAGTCAACCAAGCTAGAGCTAAAAAGCTAAAAATAGAGGCAGGCATATAATGATAAAGAAAAGTAAAACGACTAACACCAGCCCAACTAAATAAATTAGCACTGTAGCTAATTATTAAATAAAGTGGGACAAAAAAGTTTATTGCTAAGTATTTTTTATCTGCTAGCTTTATCAAGCCTTTAAGTAAAAACCAGAATTGCTCACATAACACAAAAGCCAAAGCAAAGAGCGCGATAATTGCAAACCAATAAAGTAAAGGGTTTCCCATAGCGTGAATATCATAGACTAACTTTACTTCATTTAATGGTAATGGAGTTTTGCGATTTGGTATAATTTCGCTAGGATTTTTAGTTGTTTCATAAAAATAACAAACAGGTCTAATCATCATAGGCCAACTATACCAGGCAGAAGTGTAAGGATGTTCTTGTGGGCGGTTAGCATAGGATTTATGAAAGTTATAGATTTGAGTTTCTACCTCTTTAATTGTTCCTGGATTTTGTTTTAAGTGAGGTTGCCATGCTAAAAAGTAAGTAGCATAAATAATTAAAGGTAAAAAGATTGCTAATTGATAAAACTTTATTTGCTCAATTTGTTCTGTAGGTGATAAAGCTAAATTATTGTCTGAGTATGTTTTAGTAAAAATTAAGTTTTCTAAAAATAGCCTTTTACTTATGTAAGCAACTAACCAAAAACCATAAAGTGCTGCAATAAAGCTTAAACCACTCCATTTAACTGAAATTGTTGCACCTAGAAAGACCCCTGTAAAAAATAAATATACCCATTGACGTAAGCCTTGTTTTTGAAGTGAGATTAAAAAAAATAAATGTCCTAGTAAGCCAAAAAATAATAAATAGGTGTTTAGTAATGCATGACGTGATTCTACAAGTAAAAGCCCATCTAAAGTTGCAAACAGCCCTGCAAGAAGTGAATATTGTCGACGGCCTGTTAATTTATAGGCAATTGCCATTAAAAGCACTGGAATAAAAGAACCAACTAACGCGTTAACCCAACGATAACCAACAGGGTTAAACCCTAAAACCCAAATACCAAAAGCAATAAAATATTTTCCTAACGGAGGGTGTGCATCAAAAACATGTATATTATTTAAGTAATTATTCGCAAAATTAGCAAAATGTACTTCATCAAAAACTAACACATCAAAGCGTGCTAGCCCCCAGAAACGTAAGCAAGTACAGAAAATTACTATACTTGCTACTGCAAGTCTGTACCAATTTTGCTCAGTAAATAGATTTTTGACGTGAAAGAAAATTTTATATAATAAACTCATTTTACAGTTCTGTTAAAAAAAACAAATACATTAGTTTGGCTAAGAATGCAATTATAGCTTGCTAAATTATTGTAGTAGTAGGCTAGTAATTTTAAGGTATAAAATTAATGAGTAAAACTAAATTATTATCTATAGTATTAATCTTTACAGTTAGTTTTTGTCTATTTTCTTGCAAAAATAGCAAAAATAACACATCCTCAAATGTTCCAAATAATCCAACACAGCCAAGCGAGGAACTATCAAAACCTAACAAAGCTAGCGTTGCTGCACCAAGAAAATTTAATAAAATATTAGTTGGTAAAGTTGATAAATATAATATATTTGCTAACTTACAAAGAGATGAAAAAGAGTTATATGGAACTTATCGCTATGAAAGCAATAAAGCTCAAATAGTTAGTGCTGTTAGTCCTAGTATACTTTCATTAAGTGGAAAAGTAGAAGATGATGGTAGTTTTGCTTTAATAGAAACAGAATTTGTTCCTATGGAAAGTGGGCCAGTAAACAAAGAAACTGGTAAATTTACAGGTAAACTTATAGCAGAAGAAAGAGATGGGCGCACATCAGTAAAACTCAATGGAAACTGGACAAAAGCTGATGGAAGCCGGACTTTTAACTTTTTTCTTTATGAAAAAACTTTTTTTCTAGGTGAAAAAGTACAAATAATAGATAAAGAAATAAAAGAAGAAGATAAGTCTAAAAAGTATAGTTTTAATTTTAGCTATCCACAAATTCAAGGATCAAATCAGCCCAATATAGAAAAATTTAACCAACAATTATCAGAAAAAGTCCAAAAAATTTACCAGGAATTTAAAGAAAATACTTCAGAAAATGAAACTGATCCTGCTTTTGCTGATTCAGAAACAGGTAGCTATTATGATGGTTATTACATTGTAGAATTTGCTAACAAAGATTTAATTAGCGTTGTATTTTATTCTGGAAGTTACTATTTAGGAGCAGCACACCCAAACACTTCTGTTATGGCTTTTAACTTTAACTTAAATACAGGTCAGGAAATAAAGTTAGAAGATTTGTTTTTAAAAAATTCTAATTACTTAGAAAAAATTGACAAAATCTGTTCTTCATTAACTAAAAATACTGATACAGGTTTTTTCTTTGACACCTCTCCACCTAGGGAAAATATTTGGTGTTGGAATATTACTGAAAGAGGAATTTACCTACATTTTGGCATAGCTCATGTTTATGGAGATGTTGGAACTATATCTATTCCTTACAATGAATTAAAGGATGTAATTGATTTGGCCGGGCCAATGTCTAGCATTATTAGTTATAAATAAATTAATTAGAAAACATAGAATTAAAGTATGTTTTTCTTAACAGTAAGTTGCCTTGTTTTTGAGATGTTAACCCAAGAACAAGGCAGCTAAGAAACTTATTATAAAAACTTAAATTCCACCAATAGAAGTTAAATAACTTTCATATAATTCTAAGTCTTGACTAGACATTTCCTTAATGTAAACTCCTACACTCCAGTTAATTTGGTCTTCTGCTGGACGATACCACACGGCAAACCCTTCAATATGAACTGTTCCAACAGGTAGATCAATTTCTATGTCTAGTCGGTTCTTAAAAGCAACTGTATGATCTTTAATGATATTTAATGAATCGCTTTCAATTGTAGTAGTTTGAATGTGCATCCCTTGTAAGCTTAAATCTACTACTTTACCTGCAATGTTTCGAGAACGGTTTCCTTCATCGTCTGCATCAACAATTGTTAACCTAACAGGCAGTCCTGCTTCTGGAGGAGTTTTAGTATTATCACTCATAGATTTTATATATAAACTTAAAAGTTGTATACCCTGTCTTTATTGTGTATGTTATGCTATTGGCTTTAATCTATCACAACAATTTTATCAACTAAAGAGGTTATGCTAAAGCTAACTCCAGGAGACTTGATTGGCCCTTATACTTTGGTAAAAAAGCTTGGAGGTAGACAATTTAGCGATGTTTGGTTAGCTGAACGTCGTGGTAGATTTGCCACCACTCAAGTAGCACTAAAAATCATTCGAGAAGAATTTCAAGACCAAAACGAAATTGCTAGAGAATCTCAACTCTGGGCCCAATTAGGTACTCATCCAAATATCTTACCAATAATTGAGGCTGATATTTATAATGATGTCCCTGTAATAGTTACTGAGTATGTACCAGATGGCTCATTAGATGATTGGTTGCAAAAACATAAAGGATTAGCCCCAACCATAGAATCTGCTCTGTCAATGGCATTAGGTATTGTTATAGGTCTTGCTCATTTACATAGCAAAAATATAGTTCATAGAGACTTAAAACCTGCAAATATAATGTTGGCTGGTGAGATTCCACGTTTAACAGATTTTGGAGTTTCACGCCAATTAACTTCAGAAAATACACATAGCATTGCTGGTACGCCTGCTTATATGGCACCAGAAATGTTTGATGGTAAACGTAGTCCACAAGTTGATATTTGGTCAATGGGTGTTCTGCTATACAAAATGCTATGTGGGAAATTACCTTTTCCTCAAAATGGGGTAGCTTTAATTTATGCTGTTTCGATGACTGAACCTGACCCAATGCCTAAAACCATCCCCATCCTGTTACGTCAGATTGTGATTAAAGCCTTAAGTAAAGATCCGGGTAATCGGTATACTTCTGGTGCAGAAATGAAAGTAGCTTTGGAAGTAGCACAAAAGGAAATGCTAAAGTCTGAGTTGCAACTTAATGTATCATCATCAACTGTGCCTAATAAAACGCTCTTAAAACCAGTTATTTGGGTTTCAACACCTAATAAGAAAGAAATTCGCTCTGGAGCGTTTAAGAGTTTACCTAATTTTAGCGATTTTCCTTTTGAAACTGTGCTTTTAGATAAAACCGGTATGATTGCGGCACGTTATAGCCGGACAACTCGCTATTTTAAAGAAAATTTAACTGAAACAGTAAAATTGGAAATGGTAGAAATTCCACCAGGAACTTTTTTAATGGGGTCAGATAAATTTGTAGATTCAGATAGTCAAGCAACTGAAGAACCACGCCATGCAGTTAAAATTCCTATTTTTTATATGAGTAAATACTTAATTACTCAAGCTCAATGGGTGGCAATAATGCAGGACAATCCATCTTGTTTTCAAGTAGATGGAAACTTAAATCTACCTGTAGAACAAGTATCTTGGTTTGATGTAGGCGAATTTTGCCAACGCTTATCAATAAAAACAGGTAGGTATTATCATTTACCTAGTGAAGCACAATGGGAATATGCTGCAAGGGCTGGAACAACATCCACTTTTGCTTTTGGCGAAACTATTACAAGCGAAATTGTAAATTTTAATGCTAATTTTTCGCTAGGAGTTGCTCCAAAGGGTATTTACCGAAAACATACTAGTACAGTAGGCCAATTAGCTTTTGCTAACGCTTTTGGACTCTATGATTGTCATGGAAATCTTTGGGAATGGTGCCAAGATGTCTATCATAGAGATTATCAAGGTGCGCCCGCCAATGAGCAAGCCTGGGAACAAGGTGGAGATCCTTTAAGACGAGTCTTAAGAGGAGGAGCCTGGATTAGTTCTGGGCTAATGTGTCGGTCTGCTTTTCGGGAAAGTAGCATTCCAGATAAAGCTAGCAACACTATAGGTTTTCGTATTGTAGTTAGTTTATAAGATGGTAAATAAGCTTTGGTATATGAATGCTGACTTTGAAATGGAGTTAGCTAACCCACCTAATAAAAAATATTTTTGTAGCAATATTGTTGCTCAAATTAACCAAAAACTTGCTCCGCATCTACTTTGGTTAGCTCAAAAAGGGGATGCTCTAATACTAGCTGAACCTTGGTCAAGTGAAGTTAAAGAATTTGCTAGAAAACAAGAAGTAGAACTAGTTTTTCCTACTAGCAAAACAAAATATCCAGAAAAATTTTTCACTCCTTGGGGTTGGACAACAAGCGCAATTTCTGTTGGAGAAAAATTTGGTGCTATTGTTAATAAAGTTGACTTAGAGTTAATTTCTAGAGTTAACTCTAAACTTTTTAGCTTTCAGCTAGAAAAAGAATGGAATATTTTACTACCTACAGCAGCCATTGTTAGTAACTTTGAAGAGTTAGAAAAGATAATAAAAACTATTAAAGGTAAGTGGGTAATTAAAAGCCCAATGGGTGTAGCAGCACGTGAAAGAGTTTTGGGAAATGGCCCTATTTTAACCCAAGGGGCTAGAGTTTGGATAGAACGTAAGTTTCAGCAAAAAGAGCAGTTAATTTTTCAACCCTGGCTAGAAGTTAGTCGTGAATATGGCATAGCAATGTATATTTTACCTAATGGAGAAATTGATTTTGTGGGTGTAAGCGATTTACAAACCAATGGTGCTGGAACAGGAATTGGATATTTACTAGGTCGTCAAATCCCTTCTAATAGGCTTATGGAATTAAAAAATATTGCTCAACAAGTAGGAAAACGATTGTTTCAAGAAGGCTACACGGGCCCAGCCGGAATTGATGCTTTAGAACATAGCGGCGGACTTCATCCACTGTTAGAAATTAATGCTCGTTATACAATGGGTTTTGTTGCTATTGCAGTAGAAAAGGCTAAAGCTGTAACTACGCCAACACTTTGGCAATCAAAAACATAAACTAAAAATTCTGTTTTTAACTAGGAGTTTAATAATGCTTAAAAGAATATCACTATATTTGTTAATAACTTTAATATTAGCTTTTTTAATATCTGAAACACCTACTTATTCTAATGCTGAGCAACCTTTTAGGCTTGCAATTCACGGCGGAGCAGGGGTTATTTTAAGAGAAAATCTTTCTGCTGAAGATGAAAAAGCCTACCATGAAAAATTATCAGAAGCTTTGCAAGCAGGTCATCAAGTGCTAAAAAACGGTGGTAAAAGCCTGGATGCTGTAGAAACTGCAATAAAAATCTTAGAAGATTCTCCACTTTTTAACGCTGGTAAAGGTGCAGTTTTTACTAGCGAAGGTACTATAGAGCTAGATGCTGCTATTATGGATGGCGCAAGCTTAGCAGCAGGTTCTGTTGCAGGCACAAAACATATAAAAAATCCAATCTCACTAGCTCGTATGGTTATGGAAAAATCTCCTCATGTAATGATGGTTGGAAATGGAGCAGAAAAGTTTGCTCAAAAACAAGGCATGACGCTAGTTGACCAAAAATACTTTTTTACTAAACGTCGTTTTGAACAACTTCAAAAAGAAAAAGCTAAGGAATCTAAAAAAACTTCTTTTCTTAAAACACAACTCCATGATGAAAATAAATTTGGTACTGTAGGCGCGGTAGCTTTAGATAAAATAGGTAATTTAGCTGCTGGTACTTCTACAGGAGGAACTACTAATAAAAAATTTGGCCGTGTTGGAGATGCTCCAATTATTGGTGCTGGTACTTATGCCAATAATCAAACTTGCGCCGTGTCTGCTACAGGTCACGGAGAATATTTTATTCGTGCGGTTGTAGCTTATGATATTTCTGCTTTGATGCAATATCAAAAATTATCTCTAAAAGATGCGTCAGATAAAGTAGTAATGGATAAACTAGTCAAGTTTGGTGGTGCTGGTGGAGTTATTTGTATTGATAAAGATGGAAATATTGCTATGCCTTTTAATACACCTGGAATGTATCGAGGCTCAATAGATGAAAATGGTAAAATTACTACTAGTATTTTTAGATAGCTTAATTAAGATAAAGAATAATCTGCTAGTGTTCTTAAGTTAAAGCGATAACAGAAAATTAAACTCTCTAAATAAGATGTCAAAATTTTTAGAAAAAAGTTTCATTTCTGAGGAAGTAGAATAGAAAAAGCAGTCACTTACCAAGGGCTAAAGCCGTTGGCTTGTTTGTGTGAAGCAAACGAGTCCGAGTGACCAGACCAAGTTCTTAGAGAACTACGTTAGCAAAAGAGTAAAAGAACACACCTTGGAATGCGAGCC
>Ga0268299_1002273_pt1 | contig 24360 bp, 23 predicted proteins | sample NOBtaG_FD_193484 | JGI IMG/M metagenome (GOLD analysis project Ga0268299, IMG submission 193484) | Activated sludge microbial communities from bioreactor in Nijmegen, Gelderland, Netherland - NOB reactor | ecosystem: Engineered > Bioreactor > Aerobic > Activated sludge | place: Netherlands... | reverse complement strand
GTTCTGGTCAGTCTCTTCATCACCGCACTGCAGATTTATCGCGAAGAATACCACCAGACTGTTCCTGCCCCCTAGCCCACATAATTCATGTCCGCTTCCGCATGCCCGTGTCGCGGGTGTCTTGGCGGTTTCGTCACGAAGCGTCATGAATCATATGGGCTATTCCAACGGAATCGTGATGGCGATCCCACCCATGACGTCGTTGAGTTTGAAGTCCCGCTTGGGACTGAGCGGGTGGCTGTTATGGCAGCTCACGCAGGCGGCGGACACGGCCCGGTCCGGATAGATGGCTTGGAAATACTGTTTACGCCCGCTCGACACGATGCCGGTCACGGGAGCGTCGGAGGACCTGTTCAGGGATTCCAGCGCTTTGCGTTCGAAATCCGTGGCCGGAGCGTTGCGTTGGTAGATGGGAGATAGCCCGATCAATCGATAGCGGATGCCTTGTCCGCTCTCCGCGACCAAGCGGCCGGAATGTTGAAGAAACTGCGCCGGAAGGGGCAGGGCATTGTCCTGCTCCCAATGCTCAGCGGCCGATACCACGCCCTTCTCCTGCATGCGATTGACGACTTGATTGGTATAGATGGTGCGATCGGCCTGCAGCACGGCATGCACGTAGCCGGCGACCTTCTCGGGAGGAATGCCCGGTGCCGGCGCGGCCTCTTTTGCGGAAAACGCAGGGGGATCGGCCCAACCCCACAGCGCTATGAACGTGACGGCTGCGACATGACGCGAGTTTCCGAGACGGCGCATGATACCTCCTTGGAGGAAGCGGAACGGGGTAGCACCGGAAAGCTGACGATGCACGAAGTTCCTTGTCCCTCGACACTTTCCAGGCGGATGTCGCCGCCGAATTTTCTGATGATGCGGCGGGCGACGGTCAGGCCGAGACCGGATCCTTCACCCTGCCCCTTGGTCGTAAAGAAGGGATCGAAAATTTTCGACAAGTGCTGTTTGGGAATTCCTGGACCGGAGTCTGCAATGGTCACGGAGGCGGCCGCGCCGGTCGTCGCAGTCGTCAGGCGCAGGGTTCCCGGCCCTTTCATGGCTTGAACGGCGTTCAGAATGATGTTGCTCAGCGCCTGCCGCAGCTGGTCCGGTGACGCGCTCACGCAGGTGTCGCCAGCATAGCACCGCTCGATCGCCAGCGCGGAAATGTCCATCCCCACCGCCAGCGTGGCCAGCGCCAGATCCAGCTCGCGTTCCAGCGGAACGGTCTGGCGCTGGTCGGAAGATTCGCGCGTGGTCACTCCGGTAAAGTCCCGGATGATGGACGCCATGCGCCGGCCGTGTTGCACGATATCACGCGCGTACGACTTGACGCGGCTGAGATCGCCCTCTTCCTGTATGGCCTCGCCAAGGCCCAGGATGCCGAACAGCGGGTTGTTGAGCTCGTGGCCGATGCCGGCGGTCAGGGTTCCGAGGCTGCCAGATTTTTCCGCTTGAATCAGATTCTCCTGCATCCGGCTCTCGTCGGTCGTATCGCGGAGCACCAACCCCACCCGATCGGCTTCGCCCGGCCGTCCGCTGACGCGGAACCATTGATAGCGGTACAGCCGGCCGCCCAACTGGATTTCTGTTCTGTGGTCTTCCGCCTCTTGATTGATCTGCGGCGCGAGCGGGTCGCGCAGGGGACGGGTGGTGTCCGATTGCGCTTCGGAGACAGCCGCGGGGGCGAGGGATGTCCGCGCCGCCTGGTCGAGCAGTTCGCGGCGCAACTGCTGTTGCTGGGAGGGCTCAAGCGGAAGGAGGTCGAAGAGGCGAACCGATTCAGGGCCGGCGCTCGTCAAGTCGAATGCCTCGCGACCGGTACGGTTCACATACTGCACGGACTCGTCGTCATCGATGATGAGGATAGGGGTGGGAACGGCGTCGAGGATCTGGTCGGTGGACTCTCGCAGGTACTGGACTTCCTGGGTCTTGAGAGTGACCTGGTCGGTCAAGCCGGTGAAGGCGGCCTCCAATTGCCGGTTCATCCGGTTGAACTCTTCCGCAAGCGTCTCAAGTTCGTCGCCGGTCTTGATCTGGATGGTTTGCCGCAGTTCTCCGCGGCCGATCGATTGGGCGGCTTGTTGCAGTTGCCGGACCGGGGTCACGATGCGGGTGGCGGCGAGATACCCGAGGGTGGCGAGCAGCGCGACCGCGATGAGCCCGAAGACCGTCATCCAGGTCAGGAGGTGCCGGATCGGGCCGAACAATTCGTCGGAGGATTGCCAGACGAATGTGTGCCAGGATCCGATCTCCAGCGAGCCGTTCGTATTGCGGCTGGCCTCGGGCAGGGGCGCGAACCCGATGATCGAGGACGATCGGCCCCCATGCCCGTCGCTGGGCGCGTCGGTCCATCCCGGCTGGCGCGGCGTGACCAACGGGATGAGACTGGCGTCCGAGAGGGAGACACCGGTCGGCAGGATAGGACAGCTGATGACGATCCCCCGGTTGTCGATCAGCATCACGTGACCGGTCTTTCCAAATCGGATTGGGTGGGTGGAGGGCGCAAAAAATTCCTTGGCGTCGATCACTCGACGCAGAACCCCGACCGCCTCGTAGCGCAGACTATCCATGACCGGCATGGAGATGGAAAAGACGTAGGTGCCGGCCAGGTTGTCGAAATAGACGTCTTCGATGAACAATTGGCCGACGCCTTTGTTGTAGGCACCCTTCCACCAGGCCGAGGCGTCGTTGGCGTAATGCGGTCGAGTGCTGAGGGCCGCCGTCAGATGCCCTTGAATGTCGGTAAGGAAGAGCATCTTGGTGGCGCCGCGAACGACCTGGGGGATGATCTCGCCCGGCTCGCTCCTGGCCCCCGTGTAATACTCGTGCAGCAAGCTGGCGATCGGATTCTCCGTGATGGTCTTGACCATGGCAGGATTGTTGGATTCCCATTTCGTCCGCTGCTCCTCGACGACCGATGCAGCGGACGCGGACTGGTTTTGAGCGGCGTCGCGGCGGCGCTCAAGTTCCCTGATAATGAGTGGATCCGACGCGATGCGCGCGGTCCTCGAGATCTCGTCGCCGATCAGGATGTCGAGCTTCCTGGCCGCTTCGGTGGCGAGGGCTTTGAAGCTCTCTCCACTGACCTCATTGATCTCGCGGCTCCCCTGCCAAAACGCCATGCCGAGCCCAACCAGCAAGGGGACGACTCCCACCAGCAGCATCGACACGATCAGTTTTGTCCGGAGCCGCCATCCGCGGGTCGATGAGGGAGGCACACCGCTTGCGGCCTTCACGGCGGCACCTCGCGCGGCGGGGGAAAGTCGATGGAGATCGCCGTGCCCTTGCCTTCGCGGCTGTCGACCGTGATCGTGCCGAGCATCTTGTTGACGATGGTCTTGACGTTGTAGAGCCCGAGCCCGGTTCCCTTTCCAGGCCCTTTGGTCGTGAAAAACGGCTCGAAAATATGCCCGGCCACCTCTGACGACATGCCGCATCCCGTGTCGGCAATGCGCACCCGCACGGTCCCGTCCATGGCTTCGGTGGTCAAGGTCAACGTGCCGCCTCCCCGGTCCATGGCGTGGACGGCGTTGGTGATGAGATTCACGAACACGTGCAGGAGCTCATCCGGGTTTCCCGTCGCAACGGCCACGCCGTCGTATCGTTTCACCACCGTAATGTCGTGGAAGCTGGCCGCGTAGCGGGCGATCTTGAGGGCTTCGTCCAGCCGAACGTTCAGATTCACCTGGCTGTCGCCGTTGACGGCGGACTTACGGGCGTATTGCGTAAGGTCCCGGCAAATGGCGCTGGTACGTTTGACCGCCTCGATGATGTCCTTCGCCTGCTCGTGGATGGTGCGGAGGTCGCGTTCCTCGGCGAGATTCTCCGCCAGGCCGAGAATCAGCTGGAGCGGATTGTTGACGTCGTGGGCGATGCCGGCGGCAAAATTGCCGATGCCGGCCATCTTTTCGGCATGGAAGAGCTCGGCTTGCAGGCGGGCTTCGTGCCGGACCAACTCCCAGAGCACCCGCGAGGCGGTTCCACTGAGCACGTCGGTCTCCGGATGCCGGTGGAGCCGGATGACATGTTCCATCTGGGGATCGCCCGTCACGTCCATGATCAGGTTGACGTCGTGCTTCGCGATCAGCTCTTCGGCGCGGTCGCTGACGGGAATCCGGAGGTCGCGAGCCCGTTGCAGGCCGGGGGCCCGGCGGTCGCGATCGGCGATGCCGATGATTTTGATCGAGGAGATTTGATGCAGCAGATCGAGGAGCGCCGTACCTCCACGGCCGGCTCCGAGGATGACCACCTTGGTGGGGGCAAGCGCCGACACCACCGCGCTGTCTGTCAGATTCTGCACGGCGTTTCTCCGGAACGTGGAGGGGAGGACCGTCGGCCGGGCCTCCCCAGGTCGTTCAGCATGCGGCGCACTATTCTACTAGAGATGGGCGAGTTCGCGCTGTCCCATGGCGCGTGCCACCGCATCCCGTAGCTTTTCCCCTTCGACCGGTTTGACGAGATAATCCACGACTCCCTGGCGCAGCAGCGAGGTCGCCATGTCGGTATCCGGGAACCCGGTCAGCACAATGAGGGGAACGCGCGGGTAGTTCTTGCGGAAGTACCCAATGGCTTCGACGCCGTTGATTTTCGGCATGCGGATGTCGCAGATCACGACGTCGAGAAGCAGACGGTTTTCCCCGGCGTTGATGGTCTCGATCGCCTTCTCGCCGTTCTCCGCTTCAAGGACGTCGTACCCTGCCTTCTGCAGCGTCATGCGCACCACCTTCCGAATATCGGCTTCATCGTCCACGACGAGAATCCGTCCGTTGGTGGCGTGGTCCGGCATGAAAAATCCTGATGTAAATTCTGCTCCCATGATGCCCTCCTTGTCGGTAGTTGGTGATGATGTAGTCATGTTGTTCTTTCTGTCCGTTGTTCCGTGATTCCTGCTATGGAGGAGAGCAACTGGTGTGCCATTGGAGGAATCGTTCAAAATCGCTGATTCTTGCGGGTTTGCCTCCCGGCCCATTTCGCAGAGCCTGTTGAGAATGGTTCATATCCACCGCCATGAGTTGATATCCACCACCAGTACGGCTGTTTTTATTTACAGCGGCCACAGACAGAATCAGCATGAGTCACCAGATGCGCCGCAACAGCAGCAAAGAACTCAGCAACACTCCGGCGACGGTGAATGTCATGACGTTTCCCATAAGCGATACCTCCTTGCATGGAATCCGTGCACGCGGCAGGCTATCCCAAGATTCGTACCAATCGTGGGGTGGCTGCTTTGCATGCGAATATCTTCAGTTTCGCGGGCGATTCGGAACGTAGGCAACCTCAATCTCAATTGTGATGTCTGAATGGCCGGATCAAAACCGATCCACAGTGAATCCGTAATAAGCGTGCCCAGGCCGCTCTGTCGATCCAACGGAGTTGCCGGTAGTGAGTCAGTTTGCCATCAGACGCACTGAAGTTTGTCATTCCCGCAGAAGCGGGAATACAGTCAAGGCCTTCTCCTCATGGAGTGTTGATCGAGGAGTGGATGCCCGCCTTCGCGAGCATGACGCAAGAGGAAACTGACCCACGACCGAGTGGATCAGTGAAATTGCCTTTCTGGAAGCGGCTACGGTATTCTCTAGCTGTATGAGCCACGAATAAGGAGACCGGGGTGATAACAGCCGATACATTGACGGACTACATTAGACGCGCCTTGCCGGATGCAGCCGTGACGATGACCGATCGCACGGGCACTCTGGACCATTTGAAAGTGGTTGTGGTGTCCGAGGCGTTCCGAGGGAAGAACCTGCTCGATCGACATCGCCTGATTTATCAAGCTCTTGATGCTCCGCTGAAAGACGGACGCATTCACGCGCTGGAGCTGACGGCTCGCACGCAGGATGAGGCATAAGGAGGGGGATTATGGGAGACCCGATTCAAGAAGAAATCCAGAAAGAAATCGCCGCGAACAAGATTCTGATCTATGGCAAGGGAACAAAGACCATGCCGATGTGCGGATTTACGCGGGAGACCATGCAATTCTTTGACAAATACGGCTATCCATACGAACTGATCGACGTGCTCTCGCAACCGGCAAAGCGCGAAGCGTTGACCAAAATGACCAATTGGCCGACCCTGCCCAAGGTATTCATCGATGGCCAGTTCTATGGGGATACGGACATCCTCGATCCGATGGCCGCCAAGGGTGAGATAGAACCGCTGCTGAAAAAGGCGTTTGGGAAGTAGCGTCGTCACGATCAGCGCCGCGCTCCACCTCCGCGCGTACCCAGCTAAACCTTGTCCGTTCGTGGCCTGTAAACTCGTCGAAACGACTCGAACAGTACAGGCCACGCCATTGCGACGCGAAGAGCAATGGGCACGGCCAGCGGCAAGCCGTGTCCCACGCGCTCCGGCAAGGAGCGGCGCTGATCGTGCCAGCGCCACTTCATGTTGAGAGTTCGGCAGCGGGATTGTGTCTCGCTCCTTCCGGCGATGGCGGCTTCGGTTTCCGCCCGGCCCCCTATGTGGGGTTTCAGCAGCGGCGAGGTAGAGAATAAAAGGGTCAGCGCAAAGCAGGCACGTGCTTCATCCCGTCTCGTTGCGAGTTTTTTGCGGTGGGTTTGGTTTTCTGAGCTGCGAGTCCTTGCGCGATGCCAAGGAGAGCGTAGGTTTTGTTGGAAGGTAACGGGAGAGCCCTCGCCCAGGTGAGGGCTTCTTGTGTTCTTCCTGCATGAACCTGAATGGCGCCGAGTTCCTGAATCAGCCTAGAACGAGTCGAGTCGTCGCTTAGTTCCCGGGATGTAGCAAGCGCTTCTCGAAGATTGCCTTTCCTGCATTGAGCTTTGGCCATACCCTCAAATGTCCAGTTCACGAGAACCCTCATGTGATTTATTTCATCTAGTCTCTTCGTCTCAACTTCATTCAAGTACTCCCTCGGAATCTTCGCCAATCGCGATCGGTCTTCGTTTCTCGCGGCACGTTGAACTGGAGTTTCAGCCAGCGAGAGAGTGGTTTTCGCACCTTGAATGTCTCCTACATCGGCTTGCGCCGCAGCAATCCTCGCGTAGAGCAACTTCTGCCTTTCTTTGAATTCATCGAAATTCTCCACCGATTCTCGAGCTTCTCTCGCCCGTCCTGCCTTGCTCCATTCGGCAAGTATGTCCGACACGGCTAACTCATAAGAGGGGCTTCCGGCTTCTGTATCCTGGTCCTGCTTCAAGAGGAGGGCATTGTTGAAAGCTCCTTTTATGTCTCCTTGTTTGGCCTGTGCCTTCACAATGTCGTGGATCGCGAATCGACGATGAGCTTTTTTCTCAATTGACCTGGCTGTTTCGATAGCCGCGAGAGTCGCTCCGCCCTCTGCCATTGTGGCAGCGATGTGCCATAGAACATCTGCGCGAGCCAAATCGTTGACGGTTGAGGCGGCAGCGGTTGCCGCCTCTTGCAAGAGGCCCTCCGCCACGGATTTGGCTCCGACCTTAAGATGATGCGTGGCGAGTTCCAAGAGGGCGCTGGCTTTCGCATGGCCTGGCTTGATGGTCGACGCGGTGAGTTGGGCTTCGGTGAGGCGACCTTGGTCCTTCTGTGCCCGGACAATCCCCCATTGGGCGTAGGGTTGGAGACCCTTATCCAATCCCGAGACAATTTTCAATGCGCCAGGCAGGTCCCCAGCCCGCGCCCTGCCTCCGACGATGCTCATGAGAGCGGAAGGATCCTCGTCCTCGTGTGCGATGACCGTGGCGGTCCGGACGGCTCCCGGAAGGTCCCCTTGCTTGGCTTGCACTTCTGCGATCCTGGCCATAGCTGTTCCCAGGATTGCGGGAGGACGTTCACGTGACTGGTCCTTCATTTGGGACACGATCCGGAGAGACTCCTCCAGCTGGCCCGCATTGGCGTATGCAACAGCGAGGTCCCCCCTGGCAATGGCCGCGGCAAGTTTCGCCTGTGGTGAAGCTCGACCTTCGATCAGAATTTCCGCATACATTCGTTCCGTTTGGTCAATGTTGCCCGCCTTCGCATAGACGGCAGCCAAGGAGGCGAAATATCCCCACGTGTTCGACAAATTGGAAATCAACTTGAGAGAATCTTGTGCTCCCGCCGGATCGAGGTCAATCTGGGAACGCAGCACCGCATCCAATGCGGACGACCGTTCCTGCTGCTCCTCCAGGGTCGACGCGGTAATCCTTGCTTCGAGAAGGATCGAAGCCGGCTGAGGCAGCGTGCCTTTCTCGCCTGCGCCGCCGTGAGCGATGAAGATGTTCTGGTTGAAGAGAGTGAGTGAGATGACCACGAGTACGATAACCCGGCTGACGTGACGACCGGTCATCGTTTGGCTTCGGGAGGAGGCCAGTTCATCTCCGTGTGTCTGCCGCAGTAGAAGCAGGAAAGGCGGTACCGCGCTTTGCGTCTGGGATTGGGCATGGAAGTGAAAGTAATGGGGGTATCGTCGAACGGGCAGGTCGGTTGATCGTGCAGCAGATGCATCTCGGCCATCATGGTGATCGAGGCGACGTCCCAAGAGGGAGAGGTTTGCGCCTCGCCGGTGATGGACTCGACCGTATGGCACCGTTCGCATTCGGCTTGATACGTCTTCACGCCGGCATTGTGCTGGGTCAGATCGGTCACGTCCATCGGGCCCCCGCAGCCCGGACGGGCACAGGTCAGATGTTCGTGTTGCAGCGCCTGTACGAACCGCCGGTGGGTCGATCGCTCCTGCTCTGTCTTCATGTACGCTTCCCTCCTGTCCCCGTCGGGGCATTCGACGTGGTTTGATGTTGCGTGCCTTGAACGCTCTTGCTGCCCTTCCTGCCCCCTATCCTTGGAAATGGCAGCCATGGCTGTTTCCACCCTAAATTCCCCAGGCTCCACTGATCTGAACGTTGGCTCCGTTGATGTAGCGCGCGTCGTCGCTCAGCAGAAAACGGACGGCCGACACGACGTCGTCGACGGTGCCGATATACCCTGCCGGAATCCGTTTGGCCATGCCCGCCAGTTCTTCTGGAGGCGCACTGCCGGAGTCGATGAAGCCGGGGGAGATGGCGTTGACCGTGACGCCGTGCGGAGCCAGGAGCTTCGCCAGCGTCCTGGTCAGGATGAGCACTCCAGCCTTGGCAATGTAGTGGGCGGTCACGTCCGGTTGCGAGACCATCTGCTCGGTGTTCGCCATGCTGAAGGTGATGATCCGGCCGTATTTTCTGGTTTTCATGCCGGGGGCGACCGCCTGCGCAAGGTAGAAGATGGGATGGAGATTGCCGTCGAACATCTCATTCCAGCCTTCGACCGTTTCGTCGAACAGATTGACGCGGTGGTAGGGGCCGGCGCCGTTGATCAGTGCATCGATGCGTCCCCATTCCTTCTCGACCGAGGCGGCGAAGTCCCGCGCGGCCGTGGGGTCGGACACATCGCAGCGTCGGGTGATGGCGCGGCCGCCCCGTGCTTCCACGGCCTGGGCCGTCTCCTCCGCTTGTTCCGCGCTCGTACGATAGCAAATGGCGACGTGCCATTGCCTCGCGGCAAGGTCGAGCGCGATCCCGCGCCCGATGCCTTTTGCCCCGCCGGTGATGAGAGCGACCTGAGGAGTCATACCATTCCTATTATGCCCGTGATCGAATCCGTTTGGCGAGCAGTTGCAGCGTCCCTGCGGTACGGGCTGAGAACTGTCGCTCCGCCTTCGGGAGGATCATGTCGCGGGCGGCGGCCTCAATGAGCGCGGTCAGATCGTCGATCGTATCGACGGTTCGCCATTCAGGTAGACGGGCGAGGCGAAGGCCAAGGGATTCGGCCCTCTCGCCGATCGGTTGGAAGACGCGATCGACAGACTCGGGGATGTCGTCGAACAATTTGTCTGCCCGTTTGTCCAACCCCAGCAAGTAACATCCGCCGTCACGCGCCGGTCCCAGCACGACCTCATGTCCTTCCAGCAGCGTGGCCGCCTGCCGGTAATGCTCCAACGGCAATGTGGGCACATCGGTCTCCACCACGATGAGGCGATGGTATCCCCGGTTGAACGTCGTGCGACAGATCTCGCGCATGCGTGCGCCGAGACCGGCGCCGAGTTGGTCGATCAAGCGCACGCGGTGCCGCTCTTCCAGAATCTTGAAGAAGACGTGTTGACTCGACGGGGCGCAGGCGAGATAGCGATCGAACGGAAGCGTCCACCTGTCCATGGCGGCCTTCGTTCGTTCCAGCATGTCCAGCACGAGGCTGCCCTGCAGCGTCGCCGCTTCGTCATGCGTCAGAGGCGGACAGAGACGGGTCTTGACCTCGCCGGCGACGGGAGCCTTGGCGAAGATGATCAGGGCGACGGCCGAGCGAGGTCGATCCATCAGGACTGGTCCCGAGGTAGGTCGGAGGGTGGTATGGTCCTTATGCGGGCTTTTTCGGTTCGTTGAACATGAAATACATGACGATCACGACCGTGGCCCAGAATACGACCTGCTTGTGCCAAAACAGCACTTCCCCATAGTGGAAGAATGCGAACGCCAAGGCAAGGGCGCAGGCAATCACGCCGTAACGGAGCATGGGCATCTCAATCGCGGCATTCGCCCACACGGCCAAACCTCCGAAGTAAATCAGCAGCGGCACCACGTTGATCTCGAAACCGCCGCTGATCGACAGGAACACGTTCAGGAACCCGATGAACATCAGCGCCGTGCCGATCATGACGCCGACCACGTGCAGTTGCGTCTCGTTGCCGCTGTCCTGTTCTTGGCGCCGTGCGTGGTCAGGACGGGACGGCTGGTCGTCGGATTGAGGCGTTGGAAGATCGGTCGGTGCCATGGCTCTACCTTGCACTATACCTTATATCTTGAAATGTTTGCTGAGCGTGAGAGCCTGCTGCTGGTAGGACGAGCCCAGGCCGATGCCGTAGAGGCGGCCCGGCACATCGATCATCCGGTCATAGATGACCTTGAAGAAGGTCTGGCCGTCGTGAATCAGGAACGGCACGTCATGGGGGCGCACCTCCAACACGACCTGCGTGCCGGCGATTTCACCGTCGGCTCCGTATCCGAAGCCCGGATCGAAGAATCCGGCGTAATGGGTGCGCAACTCGCCGCAAGCCGCTTCGTAGGCGACCATTTCAGCCGCATAATCCGGCGGGACGCAGATGCGTTCTTTGGAGGCGAGAATGTAAAATTCTTCCGGCTCCAGCAGCAGACTGTCCTGGCGATGGCGGTACAGGGGCTCCCAGAAGTCGGCCGCCGCATAGTAGCCGACCTTGGAGAGGTCGATGACATGGCTGTTTTTTTTTGCCCGATAGCCGATGACGACGTCGCCGGTCCGCTCCTCTCCCTTAAGGTCGATACGGAGGAACAGGCCGTGATCGGTACGGAATTCCCTGGCGGCCACGGCCTTGCGCTTGGGCACGTTGTGATAGAGCAACGGCTCCTGCCGGTGCAGGCGCTGAAGCGCCGCGTCGGGCGCGGTCGCCTCGCCGCGGATGAAACGGATCTGATTGAGACTCTGGCCGGTCCTGACTTTGATGGCGAACGAACGCGGCACGACTTCGAGGAACAAGGGACCGCGATAGCCGGCGCGGATCTCGTCGAAGCCGGTATTAAGATCGGTGACGATGCGCGTGAAGACATCGAGCCGGCCTGTGGTGCTCTTGGGGTTGGCCCGCGCCCGCAGCGTCTTCGGCAATGTGAGAGATTCCAGCAGCGGGACAAGGTAGACGTGGCCCTTCTCGAGGATCGCGCCCCCGCTCAGATCCATCTCGTACATCACGAGATCGGACTGGTAGAAGTCCATCACGTCGAGCCGGCTGGAAATGGGGGACAGCTCGGGCAGGAAGCTGCTGATCAGGCGATACGCTTTCTTGCCCAGACGGAGATCGAGGCTGGCCGGCTGGATCTGACGTTCCTCGATCGGGGCGGGCGCGGTGATGCCGCCTCCGGTAATCAAACGTGTGATGTGCTGGTAAGGCAGGATGCCCTGAGCCGGAGCCGCGGCCATCAGTCGTCCATATCTCCGCCGCAGCTGTTGCCCCAGGCCGCATAGCCGTCGCGGTCGGGATAGCTGTCGCCGCAGGTCGCGAAGGCGTCGGCCGCCTCCTGATAGGCGGCGACCGCGCCGACCATCGGCAATTCGCGCCTGTCTTGAGCGCGGTCGAACGGACCGCCCGCTTCTTTCGGCTGGGGGTAGCGGAAGCTCTTGTTCTCGTAGTTGCGGAGCACGGCTTCGTCATCGTTCAAGCGGACCAGATAATCGTCCGGGAGCAGGGGAATCTTGCCGCCGCCGCCCGGCGCGTCGATCACGAAATGCGGCACGGCCATTCCGCTGGTGTGGCCTTGAAGGGCCTTGACGATGTTCAACCCGGTTTCGACCGTGGTGCGGAAATGATTCGTCCCCTTGGTCAGGTCAGCCTGGTAGAGATAATACGGTTTCACCCTGGCCAGCAGCAATTGATGAACCAACCGGCGCATGATTTCCGGATCGTCGTTGACGTCCTTCAGCAGCACGGTCTGGGCACCCAGAGGAACGCCCGCGTCCGCCAGGCGCCCGCACGCCGCCTTAACCGCGGGAGTTAGCTCGTCGGGATGGTTGAAGTGCAGATTCATATAGATCGGATGATAGTTCTTTAGCATCTCGCATAGGGCCGGAGTGATCCGTTCGGGGAGCGTGCCCGGCACCCGGGAACCGATGCGGATCAGCTCCAGGTGCGGAATCGTCCGGAGGGCTTTCAAAATGCGCTCGAGCAGATGGTCCGGCAACAGCAACGGGTCGCCGCCGGAGAGGATGACGTCCCGCACTTCCGAATGGGCGCGGAGGTAGGCGACGGCTCGATCCAGTTCGCCCTTCTTGAGGAATCCGGGTTTGCCGACCAGGCGCTTGCGCGTGCAGAAACGGCAGTAGATCGGACATTGATTCGTCACCATGAGGAGCACGCGGTCCGGATACCGATGCACCAGATGAGGCACGGGACTCATCAGGTCTTCTTCGAGCGGATCATCTTCCGCGTCGATGTCGGCCAGTTCGGCCGCGTCCGGGATGACCTGTTTCCAGATCGCGTCGCCTTTCTGCCTGATGGTGCTCAGCACAGTGGGCGTGATCCGCATGGGATACGGCCCAACGATGTCTTCGATCTCCTTGGCATCGAGGCCGAACCGATCGGCGAGATCCTTCGGCTTGACGATGCTGTCGGCCAGGATCCGTCTCCATTCCTCCATCGACTCACTCCCTCATTCGCAGGTGGCTGACGAGGCTGGCGCTGCCCGGGCAGGCGGCTGATCCTGTCGCGTCGGCGCGGAGGCCGCTCGGCGACTCAGCGTTGAGCAAGACGATTCGCCTCGGCGTTGCTCTCGATGTAAGCCAGGATCTCATCGGTTTCTGTCAGCACTGTGTCGCCGTCTTTCAGAACCGGAACGTAATACTGTCCGGACACTTCGAAGACCTGCTTACGAAAGGGCCGGATATCAGGAACGATGACGCTTTCATAGGCCAAGCCGGCCTCGGCGAGCTTGCGACGCACCACTTCACACTCGGGGCACCAGTCGACGTGATACAAAGTCAATGCCATGACGACAATGTTCAATGGTCAGTGTTCAATGTTGAATGGCCAGACATAAAATGGCCAGACATAACAGGCGATGGATGATTCCTGATTCACAATTGAACATTGAAAATTCAACATTCAACATTGCCCAGTGCGACGGCGCAGGGAACCAAGACCGCATCCTTCATCCCATGGATGATCTTCTTGTCTGCCGGGCAGACGGTTGCCAGAATACCAGCCAACTCCACCTTTTCGCCAGTCACGAAATAATAGGGAGACAATCGGGCTCGACCCGCCATCTGTCGAATTTCGCCGCTTGCGGCATCGAAGTATTCCATATGGTATTGCCGTCCCTTGTGAAACTCTTGCAGGACGTACGGCGTGTGCGCAAACGCGCCCAACGCTCCGTCGATCGCGCCGGCCCATTCACTCTGAGGCAGATCGTGGCCGATCGATACGCCGCGGCTGCCCCACGCCAACTCCGAGAATCCGGATGGCTTGATCACGAAGTGACGTTCCTTCTGTGTCGCCGTCGAGAGATCACGCCAGTTCGCAATCACGCGATCCCCGACGGACAGGCCCGGAATAGTCGCTTGCGGCGGGACCGGCGCCGGGTCGAGAAGCCACGTTCTCGGCATGATCGCCGTCAGGTGAAGCAAGGTGTCGTCACCCAATTGTCTGCGCCAGAAGGGGCCGAGCCCTGGATGATGGAGCAACGCGAAGGCCGACTTCTCCTCCAGCGCCGGCTTGTACGGGGGCGTGACCGCCACCCAATCCTTTTTCGCGGCGTATTGCAGCAACTCGGATTTCGGGATGTTCGGGAGGTCGAATAGTTCAAAGAACCGGTAGATCAGCGCGATCGGGGTTTCCGCGTCGCCTTCGGCGAGGCGAAGTCCTCCTTCTGTGAACCGGACGTCGCGCGGGTCCACGCAGCGGGTATCGATCCCTCGATCGGAAAGCTGCGCCGCCATCCAGGTCATTTCCGGTCGATAGTCCTTCGCTTCGTCGGACACCACAATGGCCGTGCATCCTTCACGGGAATCGCGAAGATGCGTCAGCATCGCGGAAAAACCTTCGATCATCCCGTCGCGTCCTCCGATTATTTGGCCTGGGGTCAGAGGTAACGCGGCAGCGGGGATATCCGTATAGATATGGCTCAGAGCGGCGGTGAGTCCGATGCCGCCGGGCACCGAATCGAGCTCGGTAATGACCATCCCGTCTGAGGTGGGAATGACGTCCGGACGGATTACCGCGGGCAGCAAGTCGCGAAACCGCTTCATGCGGCTGTAGGCAACGAGGCCTTCCGGTTTTCCTTGGTCCAAGGCCTGGGCGACCCAGGAGGGCTGCAGGCCGCGGACGCTCTCCGCGTACAGCCTGTTCAGCGCGCGATAGAAGGACAGGAGATGGGGACCCAAGCGGCTGAAAAAGTTCGCCTGTTCGGCCGAAAGCAGGAACGGAGCCGTGCCGATCCGCCAGGAATTCACGGAGACATCGGAGTCCGCCCCCGTCGACGCTCCGGCGGTCGCCGCGAACAGCCCCGCGTCAACCAGCGCGTTTCGGATGGCAGAACAGCGATAAAGGAGGTTGGAGGTCGTCAAATGAACAGGAGCGACGTTCGTAACAATCGATTGATCAAAGTGATCGTAGCACGCGCCCTATGATCGTACAAGGGGACCGGGAATCGTCGTCGGCGGGGAGGCGGGGGCCGCCATGCGCACGCAGTTCTTACCCGCCCGCTTTGCCGCATAGACGGCCGCATCGGCGGCATTGACGAGATCGGTGGGATTGTCCGCATGGATGGGAAACGACGCGACGCCGACGCTGCAGGTGAGAGAAAACGAGGGCGTGGTCAGCGCGGAAAGCTCCGGCAGCATCGTCAGCGTGGTCACGCGATGACGGAGCCTCTCGGCCGCGCTGAGCGCGCCGTCCATCGACGTGTCCGGAAGAATCAAGGCGAACTCCTCGCCGCCGTACCGCGCCGCAAAATCGCTGGCACGCGCGATGCCGCGACTGGGTCCCTGCTGGCTGTCCAACAGCCAGCCGATTTCCCGCAGCACTTGATCGCCGGTGGTATGTCCGTACACGTCGTTGATCTGCTTAAAATTGTCGAGATCGACGAAGAGCAGTGAGAGCGGGCGCATCGACCGGAGCGCGAGCGCGCACAGATGGACCAGCGTCTGTTCGAAATGCGAATGGTTGTACAGGCCGGTGAGACTGTCCCGCACGGACTGATCTTGCAGGAGTTGATTTGCCTGGATCAGGTCCCGATTGGTCGCCGACAGTTTTGTGACGAGACGTTCGGTCTCTTGCTGCTGCCGTTTGAGCGCGGTGATGTCGGTGATAGTTTCGATGATATGAGTCGTTCCGGACGTCGTTTCGACTTTGGCCCACTGCACCAGCAGATGTTCGTCGTTTGGCAGCGGCACTTCGCTGGAGGATAGCCGGCCCGTTTCGACGGCTTCCGGCATCCGGCAGAAGCTGCAGGGCAGGACACAACCGGCGATCTTTTCGTGACAGGTTGCGTGTGAGATGTCGCCGAACTTTCTCTGCGAGCTGTCGTTCTGAAAGATGACCTTATGGGTGAGCGGGTCAATAACGGTAATAATGAGGGGTTGCGAGTTGAGCAACAGGCGTGGGTCGTATTGAGGTGGAGTGGGTGAATCAGCCATGATATCGAATAACGGCAGCCCGAACGCGTCCTGCTGCAGTATCCCACCGATTGCGAACAGGTCAAGAAATTGTCGGTTTTTACGACCAGGCGTTTCGAAAAACATATCCTAGTAGGCTCTCTTGAGAAACGGTGCTAGAATGAGCGCAAAATCAAGGAGTTCCTCGATGGCGGCGCCGACCGCACAGACCGTTTCTCCTTCCGAGCGAGCCCTTCCCATTCCTCAGTTGGTTCCCGGCAGCAGGTGCCTGCGTTGTGACGTGTGTTGTCGGTTCCCAGATCCGGATAGTCCCTTGAGGCCGTACTTTACGGCGGACGAAAGCGCCCGGGCGGTGGCGGGAGGAGTGAGCCCGAGCCGGTTTCCCTCTCCGAGCGGAGGGCAGGTCGCGTTGGTCCCCGACGAGGACGGCGAGGGATTCCACTGCCCCGCGTTCGATCCCGCCAGCACCCGCTGTCTTATCTATGACGAGAGGCCCTTGGATTGCCGGCTTTACCCATTGGCCTTGATGTGGAACGAGCGACATGACGAAGTCGTGTTGGGATGGGACCGCAAGTGTCCCTTCATGGAGGAGCAGGTTCCGGACACCATTCGTCGATATGCGGATCAGGCGATTGTCCGACTCAATGATCCGGACCTGCTCAATACGGTTGCCGAGCACCCCAGGCTGATTGGACGCTTTCAGCCGGACGTTGTCGAGTTGTCGAGACTGCCGGCGCTGACTCGCGCCTTCCATGCACGCTGGGGAACCGTACCGGCGCATCGGCTCACCCTCGACGAGATGCCGAGAATAGCCGAGGCCTTGAATGCTTCAGGGCTCGTCGGCGCGCAGGCTCTGGCGGCCTACTCCGTGCCGTCTGTCTACCTGTGCACCACCCTGCTGAGCTATTGGTGGGTGGAATTCAGCGGCTTTTTCTGTCTCTTTGCCGAGTCGCCGGACGGCTGGTTCATGCCTCTTCCTCCCCTGGGTGACGGGCCGCTCGAAGAACCGATTGCCGCCGCCTTCGAACTGATGCGCCGGAGGAACGGGGCTGGTTCGTCGGTCAGCCGGATCGACAATATTTCTCCGGAGCTGGCCGCGCGGTTGGAGCTGTTGGGCTATCGCCTCAAAGCCGGAGAAGGAGACTATCTGTACCGGGCGAGAGAGCTCGCCGCGCTGGCGGGTGACCGGTTCAAGTCGCAACGCGCGCTCTGCAACAAGGTCGAGAAGGCGGGCCAAGTGGCTGTCGCCCGGTACGAACTGCGGGATCGAGCGGAGTGCCGGCGTCTTCTTCAGCGATGGCAGGGACAGAAACAGGCCGGCGCGCTCGATTCGTATGGACGGCTGTTGCTGGAGGATGCCGCCTCCACACATGAGATTGCCTGGTCCCATTTCGACGAGTTGGGGTTGAGCGGGACGGTGGCGCGCATAGCGGGGGAGATCCGGGCTTATACGTTCGGCTTCTGGCTGACGCCTCTCACGTGGTGTGTGCTGATGGAAGTCGCCGATCGCGAGATCCCGGGCCTGGCCCAATATCTGTTTCGCGAGATCTGCCGTACGGCGATGGCCCGCGGGGCGGAGTTCATCAATACCATGGACGACGCCGGACTGTCGGGATTGAGCCGGTCCAAGGATTCCTACCACCCGGTCATGCGGATCCGGCAATACAGTCTCCTTGAGGACCGTCGTAGCTGACAATGCCGAACTTTCAAACACCGCTCATCTCGCAACGCTACCGATGGCTCCCGCTGTCGATCGTCTTGTTGACGCTGATCGCCTCCGGGGTGGGCATGCTGCTGCTGCGCCATGTGGAACATCGCCTTGTCGCGGCGGCAGGCGAGGAACTCACGGTGGCCGCCGCCGAGGTTTCCGACAAGCTGGACCGTTTGTTGTTCGAACGGCGCGGAGACGTCCAGATGCTGGCGCGGGCGTTTTCGCTGAGTTCCTTCGATCCGGCCTACGTGACCGGCTATCTGGGGTGGATGAAGACCACCTATGCGCCGGTCTATCACTGGCTGGGCGTCACGGACGGCCAGGGGGTTGTCGTCGCTTCGACGAATCCGGATTTGCGCGGACGGAATTTTTCAACGGCCGCGTGGTTCCGTCAAGCCCGTGCCGCGAAGAAATTAGTGATGCAGGATGTCGCGTCGCATGAAGCGGACCAGGGAATAGAAACCGTCGCGTTCACCGCTCCGATCCTGGATTCGGAAGGCACGTTCCTGGGGGTCGTCACCACGAGGGTGGCGGTTCCCGTGCTCGAAGAAGTGACGACGCGCACCGTGCGCTCGCTCGAGGAGCGGCACGAATTTACCGGCCCCGTGTCGTATCAGGTGCTAACGGGCAATGGGTGGGTGTTTGCCGATTCTGATCTCTTGCACAAGAGTCCTCAAAATGTCGGCCAGGTCGGCCTGCCATCCGTGAGCGCCAGCAAGGCCGGAGGTCCGGGCTTTGTGGAAGAGACATACCGAGGCGCCCCCGTCGTGACCGGCTTTGCCCACACCAAGGGGTTTGGCGAGATTCCCGCGCTGGACTGGCACGTATTGGTGCGCATGGACCGGGACCGTATTCTTGATCCGATCCGATCGATCTTGTGGAAGGTCGGGATCGCGGGCGCCGTGGTATGGCTGCCCATGTTGTTTCTGGTCCTGTGGTCCACGTCGAAACTGCGGAAAGAGTATCAGCAAGCACAGCAGGAGAGCGCGTGGGCGCGGGCGGCCGAAGCGGCCCTGTTGCAGAGTCAGGAGCGGAACCGCGCTATCGTGGATACGGCGCTCGACGGTGTCGTGACGATCGACTCCCGCGGCATCGTCACCGATTGGAACGCTCAGGCCGCTGCGATTTTCGGATGGGGACGCGACGAAGTGCTGGGACGTCTCCTGGGCGAAGTGATCATTCCGCCGCGGGATCGTGAGGCCCACGAGCGCGGACTCCGCCATTATCTGGCCAGCGGCGAGAGTCACGTCCTCAACAGGCGGGTCGAAGTGCTGGCGCTCCATCGCTCCGGCCGGGAGTTTCCGGTCGAACTGTCGATTTCTCCGGTACGGATCGGCGATACGTTCTTCTTCAGCGCGTTTGCCCGGGATATCACCGAGCGTCGCGAAGCGGAAACGAAGCTCCGTGAGAGCGAGGTTCGCTACCGGTCGGTCGTCAATGCGCTGGATGAAGGCGTGCTGGTCATCGACGATCAAGGCGTACTTCGCACGGGGAATGCCAGCGCGGAGCGGATTCTGGGCATGCCGATGGCGGAACTCATGAAGCGGCCGCTTCACGATTTGATGTGGAAGACGATTTACGAAGACCGAAGGCCGTTTCCTCCGGATCACCATCCCGTGGCGGTGACGCTCCGGACCGGGGTGTCCTGCTCCGGCGTGGTTATGGGGTTCTACAAGACGGATGGAGAGCTGAGGTGGCTTGAAGTCAATTCGAGGCCGGTACGATTGAAGGGGCAAGGGGCGCCGGCCGCCGCCGTCGTCTCCTTCTCCGATATCACGATGCGCAAACGCGCGGAAGAGCGCCTGACCGTCCAATACTCGGTGACCAGGGTGCTGGCGGAATCCCGAACCTTGGAAGAGGCCGTACCCAAGATCGTTCAGGCGGTGGGGCAGAATCTGGAATGGGACTACGGCGTCTTCTGGCGGGTTGACAAGGCGGAGGGGGCCTTGCGGTGCATCGATCAATGGCCGCGTCCCTCGACCGGCTTCGAAGCGTTCTCGACGGCGACATGGTCGAGCGTGGTCAGGCCCGGAGAGGGGCTGCCGGGGCGTATTTGGGCCGCCGAACGCCCGGCGTGGGTCACCGATGTCACGGTGGACGAACAGTCTCCGCGCGCCGAGCAGGCGCGCGCAGCCGGCCTCCACGGGGCCTTCGGTTTTCCGGTCCGCGTCGGGAGCGAGGTGGAAGGCGTCATTGAGCTGTTCAGCCGACAGGTCCGGCAGCCGGACGACGAGCTGCTGAAAATGATCGACGACATCTGTCTGAAGATGGGTCAGCTCGGGGAGCGAACAAGAACGGAGGAAGCCTTGCGCCAGACCGAGGCGCAGCTGCAGCAGGCGCAAAAAATGGAAGCCGTCGGGCGGCTGGCCGGGGGCGTGGCGCATGATTTCAACAATCTCCTGACCGTCATCCGGGGCTACAGCGAATTGCTGCTGGCGCGTCTGCAACCGGGTGACGGCATGCGCAAGGACATGGAGGAAGTGAAAAAGGCCGCCGATCGCGCCTCGGGGTTGACGCGGCAGCTGCTGGCGTTCAGCCGCCGGCAGTTCATTGCCCCGAAGCTCGTCGATCTGAACGCGCTCATCGTCAACATGGACGGCATGCTGCGCCGCTTGCTCGGCGAAGACATCATCGATCTCTGCGCCGAGCTTGCGCCGAACATCGGGGCGATTCGAGCCGATCCCGGTCAGATGGAGCAAGTCATCATGAATCTCGCGGTCAACGCCAGGGACGCCATGCCCAAGGGCGGCCGATTGACCATCGAGACGCGAAACGTCATGGTCGGGAAAGGCCTGCGCAAGGACGCCGTCGGGGTTGAGCCAGGCGCCTATGTCCAACTGACGGTGCGCGATACCGGCCACGGGATGGACGCCGAAACCCGCTCGCACTTGTTTGAGCCCTTCTTCACCACCAAGGAAAAGGGTAAGGGGACGGGGCTGGGATTGTCGACCGTGTACGGCATCGTCAGGCAAAGCAACGGAACCATCGCCGTGGAAACTGTGCCCGGACACGGTACGGTATTCAAGATCTACTTCCCGCTGGTTGCGGAGGATCGACCCGGCACGACCGGGCCGGGCGAGACGGCCGATCCTGCCCACGGCCGGGAGACCATCTTATTGGTCGAGGATGAGCCCGCGGTCCGCGGCTTGGTGCATGAAACGCTCCGGTTGCACGGCTACACGGTGCTCGAGGCTCGTCACGGCATCGAAGCATTGATGACCGTCGCCAAACACTCCGGTCCCATTCACTTGCTGTTGACGGACGTCGTGATGCCTCAGATGAGCGGGCCGGAGGTCGCAGAAAAGCTTCGGGGCCTTCGTCCGGAAACCAAAGTCCTCTACATGTCCGGGTACCCGGACCATCCGGTGTTCGAGCAAGGCGGAGTATCCCGCGAAACGTCGTTCCTGCCCAAGCCCTTCACCCCGGTCGTGCTCGCCAAAAAGGTGCGGGAGGTTCTCGACGGCGTAAATGCATGACCGCATGCGGGCGCCGGCGCACCTTCTTCCCTTGATCTTCAGCGGCGATTCCGTTTATCGTGCCCATCCATGATTCAATGGAGAACGGCGTGACTGACCGGACGCATGAGATCGACATCGGGCGCTATCGCGTCCCCAAGGAACCGTACTACGCCAACGTCCGAGGTGAGGTGCAGCTATTTCTGACGGCCGCCAAGTGCCGCATGCCCGTCATGCTCAAGGGGCCGACCGGCTGCGGCAAGACGCGATTCGTCCAGCATATGGCCTACCGGCTGAATCGACCACTGATCACGGTGGCTTGTCACGAAGATCTCACCGCATCCGATCTGGTGGGCCGCTACTTGTTGAAAGGACAGGAGACCGTATGGGTCGACGGTCCTCTCACCCTCGGAGTCAAGCACGGAGCGATCGTCTATCTCGACGAAGTGGTCGAGGCTCGCAAAGACACCACGGTCATCATCCATCCGCTCAGCGATGATCGCAGGCTTCTGCCGATTGAGAAGAAGGGCCAGGTCATCGAGGCTGCGGAAGACTTCCTGCTCGTCATCTCCTACAATCCCGGTTACCAAAGCGTGCTCAAGGATCTCAAACCGAGCACCAAGCAGCGGTTTATGGCCATTGAGTTCGACTATCCGGCCGCCGAGGTGGAAACGGAGATCGTTCGCCGGGAAGCGGGTGTCGATGATGAGGTGGCCGGCAAATTGGTCAAATTGGGAGCCAGAGTCCGCAATCTCAAGAATCATGGATTGGACGAAGGCGTCAGCACGAGGCTCTTGATCTATGCCGCGACGCTGATCCGGGAAGGCATTTCCGCCGATCAAGCCTGCGATGTGGCCGTAGCCAGACCGGTCACGGACGATCCGGACATGCAGCGCAGCATCCTGGAACTCGTCAAAGCGATATTCTAGAGACTGCCCGTACCCGAGCTGCCGGATGACGACCCCGCTACTGTGCGACGGGAAAGACGGAGCAATCCTGACCATCCATCTACAGCCGAGATCCTCACGCACCGCATGGGCGGGAAAACATGGAAACGCGCTGAAAATCCGCGTGGCGGCTGCTCCGGTTGATGGGGCGGCGAATGACGAGCTCATCACGTTTTTGGCCCGCGAGCTCGACGTTCCCGCGCGGGCGATCGGCATCGAATCGGGCTTGGCCGGGCGCCGCAAACGGCTGGTGATCCGTGGTCTGTCCGCCCGGCAGCTTGAAGCCCGTCTGTCCCGATACGATTGGTGGTCATGAATGCTCGGTCAATCATCGTGATGGTCAGCGCCGTCGCGCTTGTGGCTTGTGCCGGTCCTAAGCCCATCTTGTATCCCAATGCCCATCTGCAGTCGGTCGGGACGGAAACCGCAGAAGCCGATATCAAGGACTGCAGGCAGATGGCCGAGGCGGCCGGTGCCGATGAGGCCACCGGCAAGGCGGGAGGCGTTGCCAAGAATACAGCCATGGGCGCCGGCATCGGCGCCGCCAGCGGCGCCGTCGGAGGCGCGATCACCGGTTCCCCCGGTCTGGGGGCCGCGATCGGCGCGGCGAGCGGAGCCACATGGGGATTCCTCATGGGGTTGTTCACCTCCAAGTCGCAGGGCAATCCCGCGTACACCAACTTTGTGAACCGCTGTTTGCAGGAGAAAGGCTATGAGGTCACGGGATGGCAGTAGGGGGCCGGATTGATAGCGTCGCGTCCTCACCTCTCGGAGCGACCCTTTCGGACTCAGCCAGGCGGAAGCCTTCGGAAATTCCCTCGCGGACTCGGTCAGTTTCCGCTTTCCCTCCTGCCCGAGTCTCGATGGGGCTCCGCTCCTTCGATGACGTGGCTCCGCTCTCTATCCGGCCCCGGAATGGAAAGGGCAAGCAAAGAATGACAACAAGTAGAGAACGTCAATCCCTCATTCTAGTAGTTCTGGTGCTTTCATTGTCGGCTTGTGCGGGGCCTCAGCCGACGTTGCGGGCCAATGCGCACTACCAGCTTCAGGGACGCGAGGGGGCCAATCTGGACGTTGCAGCCTGTCAGCAGCAGGCGGAGGCGGCAGGACTGGACCCGGGGACCGAAGCGAGGAGCGGCAATGTTGCTGCGGGTGCCGGGCTCGGGCTGATTGCCGGCGCCGCCGTCGGGGCCACCAGCGGCATTGCCGGAGGCCCGACCGGCATCGCCATCGGCGCTGCCGCGGGGGCCGGGCTCGGATTGATCATCGGGTCGTTGGGAGGGGCCTATCGTCCTCTTGAACCGAATCCGCCCTATGCGGACGCGGTGGTGCATTGTCTGATCGAGAAGGGGTACGAGGTGACGGGCTGGGACTAGACCCTTAAGGAGCGGGAAAGACGAAACTGGAAAAGTGTCCCGAGCTTCCCACAGGAGAGAGGGTATTCACTCAGAAGCGCCCTCTGGTATCGGTGCCGAGGCATGCACAGCCTTTTGTCGCAGGGCTCGGCCTTTGTCCGGAGTGGGATCGGTGACCAAGCCGTAGACTTCTCGCCCTTCGTGGCCTTCCGGCAGATACTCCGTGATCGGCAGCCCGTCTTCGCGCACGAACAGGAGACAGTGGCAATACTTATAGATCTGCATCTCGTCGCAGGCGCAGATCCAGCGACGCAGTTTGGCTTCGGCCTGTTTGTCTTTGTAGAAGTTGCAGGGGCATAACGGTTTCCCCAGCTCGTCCACGTGCATGGCCAGCCCCTTGACCACCGCCTCGGTTACGGCGGGATTCGGATGCATGGTGGTGCCGCTCTTCTCCGCGAACCCCTTCGCATACTTCCACATCTTGTCGAGGCTCTCCTGCTTGGGATCTGCCACGGCCGCGCTCCTTATGTATGAAGGACAACTGAGGACTGAAAGCTAGTTTACAAGCGGCAAGGGCTCCTTTACAATCCGAGCCCCTGCATGGACCAAAACGGAAATCATGACCGGCGCACAAGCACAACAACAGCTCCTCAGCCGTCTCGCGACGGAACTCGGCCAGGCTACGGCCGAGCAATTGGGGCAGCGTCTGACCGCCGAGTCTGTCCAGCCGGCAGCGGTTCTCACGTTGCTGGACGAACTGGAGTCCGTTTCTGCAAAGACAGCTCGGGCGGCCATCGGAGCGCTTCCGGATCTGGACCGTC
>Ga0268299_1002272_pt1 | contig 24367 bp, 6 predicted proteins | sample NOBtaG_FD_193484 | JGI IMG/M metagenome (GOLD analysis project Ga0268299, IMG submission 193484) | Activated sludge microbial communities from bioreactor in Nijmegen, Gelderland, Netherland - NOB reactor | ecosystem: Engineered > Bioreactor > Aerobic > Activated sludge | place: Netherlands... | reverse complement strand
CCGATCGCGCACGAGGACCACGCGCAGCGGGCCTGCTGGACGGCGCTCCACCTCCGCGACGTCGTGGCGCGCTACGCGACCGAGGTGAAGCGTGCGCACGGGATCGCGTTCTCGATGCGGCTCGGGCTGCACTCGGGCGAGGTCGTGGTCGGCGAGGTCGGGAGCGGTGGCGCCGCCCGCGCGACCTACACCGCCCAGGGTCACACCGTCGGCCTCGCGCAGCGCATGGAGGCGCTCGCGTCGCCCGATACCTGTTACCTCTCGGACGCGACGGCGTCGCAAGTCGGAGGCTACTTCGCCCTCGAGGACCTCGGCGAGTTCCGCGTGAAGGGACACCGCGAGCCGGTGCGGGTCCACCGTCTCCTTGGGCCGGGCCGCGCCCGCACCCGCTTCGACGTGTCGCGCGCCCGCGGCCTCACGAGCTTCGTCGGCCGCGACGCCGACGTCCGCACGCTCGACGAGGCCCTCGCGGCGGCGCAAGGCGGCGCCGGCGGCGTCGTCGGCATCGTCGCCGAGGCCGGCACCGGCAAGAGCCGGCTCTGCCACGAGGTCGCCGAGCGCTGGCGGGCGCGCGGCATCACGGTCAACTTCGGGCGCGCGCTCGCCCACGGGAAGCACATTCCCTATCTCCCGATGCTCGAGGTCTTCCGCGCCTACTACGGCATCGCCGAGGGCGACGACGAGCGCGCGACGCGCGAGAAGATCGCCGGCCGCCTCTTGCTCCTCGACGACGGTCTCCGCGAGGCGCTGCCGATCGCGTTCGAGTTCTTCGGCGTGCCCGATCCGACGCGGACGGTGCCGCGCATGGATCCCGATGCCAAGCGGCGACAGATCTTCGATATCCTGCGGCGCGGAATCCGCGATCCGGACGCCGCCGCTACCCGCCTCGTCGTGGTGATCGAGGATCTGCACTGGCTCGATCCCGAGAGCGAGACGCTCGTCGCCGCCTGGGTCGATGCGCTCGAAGGATCGTCCGCGCTTCTCCTCCTGAACTTTCGTCCCGAGTATCGCGCGGCGTGGATGGAGCGCCCGTGGTACCGCCATCTCCGGCTCGCTCCGCTCGGCGCGGCGGCCACGCGCGAGCTCGTCGGCCACCTGCTCGGCACGGACGCGAGCGTGGCGGGCCTCGCCGATCGCATCCACGCGCAGACCGGCGGCAATCCCTTCTTCGTCGAGGAGATGGTGCAGGCGCTCGTCGACGCCGGCGACCTCGTCGGGACGCGCGGCCGCTATCGCTTGGTCGTCGACGCCGAGACGGTGCGTGTGCCGCCCTCCGTGCGCGACCTCCTCGCGGCTCGCATCGATCGCTTGCCCGAGCGCGAGAAGCTCGTGCTCCAGACCGCGGCCGTGATCGGGCAGACGTTCCCGGAGCCGACGCTCGCCGCCGTCGCCGAGCGCCCGGTGGACGACGTCCGCGCCGCCCTCGGCATCCTCCAGACGGCCGGCCTCGTCTACGAGGAATCGCCGTTCCCGGTCGCCGAGTACGCGTTCAAGCATCCGCTGACCCGCGAGGTCGCGTTGCGATCCCAGCTCCAGGAGCGGCGCCGCGCGCTTCATGCCGCGACGGCGCGGGTGCTCGAGACCGTGCATGCCGACAAGCTCGACGAGACCGCCGCGCTCCTCGCGCATCATTGGGAGGAGGCGGGCGCCGCGGCGGTCGCGGCACGCTGGCAGCTCCGCGCGGCGGCGTGGGTACGCGGCCGCGACGTCCAAGCGGCGGGCCGCCATCTCGCGCGCGCGGTCGAGCTCGTGCGGCGCGCACCGGACGACCCCGAGCTGCCGCTCCTCGGCGCGACCGCGTGCCGTGAGCGGCTCGCCCTGGGGTTCCGGGTCCGCCTCTCGCGGGCGGAAGCCGAGCGCATCTTCCACGAGGGGCTCGCGTTCGCCGAACGGCTCGGGGATGCGATCTTCGCGGCGCGGCTGCACCAAGCGGAAAGCGTTCTCTGCGCCTTCGACCTCCGTACGCGCGACGCGCTCTGGCATGCGGCGGAGTTCGAGCGCATCGCGAGCGCGATGGGTGATCCCGAGCTCCGCTCGTATGCGCGCTGGCCGTCGCTCGGGCCGCTTCGTCTCTCCGGCGACCTCGGCGCCGCTCGGCGCAACTGCGAATGGCAGATCGCCGCCACGCGGGAGTCCCCGTCGTGGGGCATGCGAGAGTGGGCCTTCAGCGCGCACGCCGGGGCGTTGGTCGAGCTCGCGTTCAACGAGCTTCTGACGGGCAGGATCGCGGAGGCGCGGCACGAGGCCGAGCGCGGCATGGACGTCGCCCGCCGGGTCGGCGACCTGGAGGACCAATGGACGGGGCTCGTCCTTCTCGCGAGCGCGGCCTTCTGGGCGGGGGAGCCGGAGGTTGCGCGTCCGTACGTGCAACGGTTGGTCGAGGTCGGGGAGCGCGTCGGGAGCGATTGGGTGCGGGGGGAGGCGGCCTTCCGGGTCGCGCTCCAGCGGCTCGGAGAGGGCGACGCCCGTGGCGCGTGCGAGCTGTTCGCGCAGTCGACGGCCGACGATCGCACGCGCGCGACGCTCACGCGGCTCCTCGGCGACGTCTACTTCGCGGAGAGCCTCCGTGCGGCGGGCGATCTCGCGGCGGCGCGCCGCATCGCGGAGGAAGCGCGGACGGCGCTGCACGACTGCGAGCTCCGGATCGGCGTCATCGAGGCGACCCTGGTGCTGGTGCGGGTGCTGCACGACGCCGACGGCCTCGCGGCCGAGGAGCGCATCGACGCGCTCCTCGAAGACACCGACGCCGTGATCCGTGACACGGGCGCAGCGCTCTATGCTCCCTTCGTGCTCGTCGAGCGCGCCGCAGTGGCGGCGCTCCGGGGTCGGGAGGACGAACGGCGCCGGCTCTTGCGCGCGGCGACGGAAGGTTTCATCGCGATCGGTGCCCCGGCCCGTGCGCGTGCCCTTGCGGTCGCGTGACCGCGCCTCATCCCCTACCGTCCTCCGATGTCGCCGGAGGCCGTCGAGGAAGCTGCGCTGCGGTTGGAGGCGATGATGCAGCTCGGGCTGAATCGCGCGCTGATCGCGATGCCTTTCCGCAGGCCGCCGGGGTGCCGACGTTGGTGATGCGCTTGCGCTCGATTGCGCAGAGCGGACCGCTGTCGACCTGATCCCGAACCGGCGGCAGCGCTCGACGTGGAGGCCTTCGACCAGGTGTCCTTGCGAGGGCGAGGTCGCGACTTCGCCGACGAGAATCCGGACGCCGGCCAAGAAGCCGGTCCCTCGCTCCTTTCCAGGGGGCGTTCATCGGCGATGAACGGCGGTTCAGCCGGCGGCGCTCTCGGTCGCGTTCTCACCATGCTCTCATCGTCGTCTCATCGACCGACCGTTACTCCCGTACGGGGGAGAACAGCATGAAGCGTCTCGCGAGCGCGCTCCTGATCTGGGGCGTCCTGTCGGCCGGTCCCGTCGCGGCCGCCGGCCACTCGGTCGTCGGGTGGAACAATCTCGGCATGCACTGCATGGATTCCGACTTCTCGGTGCTCTCCCTGCTGCCGCCCTACAACACGATCCACGCGCAGGTGATGGATCCGACCGGACGGCTGGTCGACGACCCCACCGCCGCCGGCATCGTCGTGACGTACGAGGCGATCGCCGACGCCGCGGGATCGATCAACACGACGTCGCAGGGCAAGACGAACTTCTGGGTGTGGGTGCAGCGCCTCTTCGGCGCCGCCCCCGCCGTCGACCACGGCCTCGCGGGCGCGGACATGCCCGGTCCCGGCAACGTTCCGCAGCCGATGACGTGGGATCCGCTCGCGAGATGGTTCGTGGCACCGGGCATTCCGATCACGCCGTACGACGACGCCGGCCGGAAGAACCCGTATCCAATGATGCGGATCGTCGCGCGGACGACGGGTGGCGTGATGCTCGCGTGGACGGACATCGTGCTGCCGGTGTCCGACGAGATGGATTGCTCGACCTGTCATACATCGGCGGCGGGCACGCCGGCGCCGGCGATGCCGGCGGGCGGTTGGATCGCCGACGCCGATCCGCAGCGCGCGCTGCGCCTGAACATCCTCGCCAAGCACGACGAGCTCGCGGCGGGTGATCCCGCGTTCACGGCCGCTTTGGCGGCGCTCGCGCCGCAGGGCTACAGTCCGGCGGGGCTGATGGCGACCGTCGCGGACGGCACCCCGATCCTCTGCGCCAACTGTCACGCTTCCGAAGCGCTCGGGACGGGCGGGCAGCCGAACGTGCCGCCGCTCACGCAGGCGATGCACGGCGGGCACGCCGGCGTGACCGACCCGTTGAACGGTCTCACGCTCGACTCGGCGGACGACCGCTCGGCGTGCTACCGCTGCCATCCGGGTTCGGAGACGCGCTGCCTTCGCGGCGCGATGGGCGCCGCCGTCGCCGCCGACGGCACGCTCGCGATCCAGTGTCAGAACTGTCACGGCGGTATGCGCACCGTCGCTTCACCGATGCGCACCGGCTGGCTGGACGAGCCGACCTGCCAGAGCTGTCACACCGGCACCGCCGTGCAGAACTCCGGCCAGATCCGCTTCACGTCGGTGTTCGACGCACCGGACCACGTGCGTGAGGCCGCGAACGCGCGGTTCGCGACGACGCCGGACACGCCGCTGCCCGGGCTCTCGCTCTACCGCTTCTCGACCGGCCACGGCGGCCTTGCCTGCGAGGCCTGTCACGGGTCGACGCACGCGGAGTTCCCGTCGACGCATGCCAACGACAACGTGCAGAGCACCCGGCTCCAGGGGCACGCCGGGACCCTCGTCGAGTGCGGCAGCTGTCACGGCGGCGTGCAGCCGGCGACGGTGAGCGGCGGCCCGCACGGCATGCACCCGGTCGGCCAGGCCTGGGTGAACGGGCATCACGACGCGCTCGGCGAGAACGGCGACACGAGCGCGTGTCGCGACTGTCACGGCGCCGACTATCGCGGCACCGTGCTGTCGCGCGCGAAGGCGAGCCGCACGCTCTCGGGCGAGGCCGGGACGAAGCAGGTGTGGCCGGGATTTCAGATCGGCTGCTACACGTGCCATCGCGGCCCGCACGACGACGACCCGAATCCGAACCGCGCCGCGATCGTGACCGGCGCGTCCGTCGCGACGCCGGCCGGCGTGCCGATCGACGTGCCGCTGAACGCGCGCGATCCCGACGGCGACCCGCTCACGCTCCGCATCGTCTCCCAAGCGACGCACGGCACCGTCGGCCTCGTCGGGACCATCGCCACGTACGTTCCCGAGGCCGGCTACACGGGAACCGACGGCTTCACCTTCGCGGCGTGGGACGGATCGACGGATTCGAACCTCGGGGCGATCGCCCTGCAGGTCGGCGGCACCGCTCCCGGCGGCACGCCGATCTCCGGCGCACGGCTCGCGATCAAGGACCGCGCCGCCGGTCCGACGCTGTCGGTCGCGTTCCAATCGAAAGACGCGTCGGTTGCGATCGCCGGCGTCGACCCGCGCGTCGACGGCGCCTACCTCCACGTCTTCAACAGCGCGGGCGGCGGCGATTCCGCCTGCTTCCGCCTCGCGCCCGAACACTGGCGGCTCAGCCGCACGACGTTCCGCTACAAGGACACGGCGCTCGCGTCGTCGCCGGTGAAGGTCGCGACGTTCCGGAACGGCCTCCTCCAAGCGACCGCCTCGGGCAAAGGTCCGCTGCCGATCACCTACCGTCTCGGCGAGCCGTCCCAGGGCAGCGTCGGTGTGGTCTTCGAGAGCGGCGCGCGCGTGTGGTGCGCGAATTTCGGCGGCACCGTCACCAGGGACTCGGGCACCAATCCGCCGAACCCGGGCGGCAAAGGGCAGTTCATCGCGAAGAACGCGCTGCCGCCGGGCGCCTGTCCGACGCCGCCGGATTCGTGTCCGTAGACTGAAGCCTCAGTCGAGCGCGAGCGCCGTTCGGAGTCCTGCGGCGACGCGGACGAGCGCCGCGGGTGGAAGCTCGCCGATGCGCGCCACCAGATTCGCCCGGTCGAGGGTCGTCATCTGGTGGCAGAGGACGATGCTTTCCTGCCGCAACCCGGCCGTGCCCGCGGTGAGCGCGATCGCCGTAGGGCCGCTCCGGCGAGCAGGTGGTCCGTTCCGGCTCGCTCGAGCGTGCGATCGATGATCTGCTTGCGCTCGCGGATCCAGGCTTCGATCGCCTCGCGTGCGAGGATCGTCGCGGGCCGCCCGGACCGAGTCGCCTCGGCGCGCAAGCGTTGGTGGAGATCTCCGGGGAGAGGAACGTGGAGGTTCCGGAGTGCGGTCTTCGGCATGCCATGAGCGCTGCCATGGCCCGATGGCTTTGCCAATGGCTACTGGGAGCGGCTCGGCGCCGTCGCCGCCGGCGACCGCCGCCGGCTTTCCGCCTCGGGGTCGATCCCGCTAGAAGCGGTCCCGACCCCTGCCATGCACTGCCCCTCCTGCGGTCACGAGAACCGCCCCGGCCGCAAGTTCTGCGGCGAATGCGGCACCGCGCTGCCGTTGCCCTGCGCGGCCTGCGGCACGTCGAACGAGCCGGGCGAGAAGTTCTGCGGCGAGTGCGGCGCGGCGCTCGCCGCCGTGCCGCCGCGCGCGGCGACACCACCGCCGGCGGCGCGTGCCGCCGTTCCGGACGCCGACGTCCGGAAGGTCGTCACGATCGTCTTCGCCGATCTCGTCGGCTCGACGGCGCTCCACGAGCGGCTCGATCCGGAGTCCGTCCGCCGCCTGATGGACCGCTACTACGCGGCGCTCCGCACCGCCGTCGAGGGCGAGGGCGGAACGGTCGTAAAGCTCCTTGGTGACGGCGTGATGGCGGCGTTCGGGTTGAAGCGCGTCGCCGAGGACGACGCGCTCCGCGCCGTCCGCGCCGCGGCGGCGATGCAGGACGCGTTTCGCGCCCTCGTCCAGACGAACGGCGCGGCCCTCGCCGCCGCCGGGCTCCGCGTCGCCGTGAACACGGGCGAGGTCGTGGTGACCGGGGCGCAGGACGACGTCATCGGCGACCCGGTGAACGTCGCGGCGCGCCTCCAGGAGCAGGGGTCGAACGGCGACGTCGTGCTCGGCGAGGCGACCCGCCGCCTCGTCGCGACGCGCGTGACGTTGGCCCCGCTCGGCAGCGTCGCGTTGAAGGGGCGCGCGGAGGCGGTCGCGGCCCATCGTCTGGTCTCGCTCGAGCCGCCCGCGGGAGCGGCCGCGGCGCCGTTCGTCGGACGCGAGGAGGAGCTCGCGCGTCTCGAAGCGGCGTACGCCGCCGCGGTCGCGGGCCCGACGACGCGGCTCGCGGTGCTGGTCGGATCGCCCGGACTCGGCAAGTCGCGTCTCATCGGCGAGGTCGGACGCCGTCACGGCGAGGACGCGACGATCCTGACCGCGCATTGCGACGCCGCGGGCGGCGCCACCTTCGCGCCGCTCGCTCAGGCGCTCCGCCGGTTCCTCGGTCTCGCCGACGGCGCCACCGGCGAGCCGGTCCGGACGGCGGTCGCGGCCGTGCTCCCCGCCGACGGCGACGCCGGCGAGCGCGCGCGCATCGCCGGCGGCATCGACGCGCTCCTCGGCGGGTCGGCGATGTCTCCCGAGGAAACCTTCTTCGTCGTGCGCCGCTTCCTCGCCGGGCTCGCCGCCGCGAAGCCGGCCGTCCTCGTGATCGACGACCTGCACTGGGCCGAGCCGCTCCTCCTCGATCTCGTCGAGCACCTGGTGCAGTGGGGCAGCGGCGTGCCGCTCTTCGTGCTGGTCGGCGCGCGGCCGGAGCTCCGCGAGCTGCGCTCGTCGCTGGTGACGGCGGGGGGCGTCGTCGCCGACGCCGTCGTGCTCGGCGGCCTCGATGCCGGCGCCGCGATGCGGCTCGCCGCGGGCGTGATCGGCGCCGCCGATCTTCCGGCCGCCGTCGCGGCGAAGGTGCTCGCGACGAGCGAGGGCAACCCGCTCTTCGTCGGCGAGCTCGTGCGCATGCTCGTGCAGGAGGGTGCGCTCACGAAGGACGGCGAGCGTTGGACGGCCGGCGCCAACCTGGCCGCGTTCGAGATGCCGCCGACGATCCACGCGCTGCTCGCGGCGCGCATCGAGCGCCTCGGCGCCGAGGAGCGTGCGGTGCTCGAGCGGGCGGCGGTCGTCGGGAGGCACTTCTCGCGGAGCGCGGTCGCGGCGCTGCTCGGCGCGAACGGCGGGGAACTGGACGCGCGGCTCGAGTTGCTGCGGCGGAGCGAGCTCATCGAGCGCGATACCGGCTGGCTCCTCGGCGAGCCGGCGCTGCGCTTCCATCACGTGCTGATCCGCGACGCCGCCTATCGCCGGCTTCTCAAGGGCACGCGCGCCGAGCTGCACGAGCGCCTCGCCGGCTGGATCGAAGGACAGGTGGGCGACGCCGCCGAGCACGACGAGACGATCGGCTGGCACCTCGAGCAGGCGCACCAGCTGCTGCGCGAGCTCGGACCGCTCGATGCCGCCGGTTTCGCCCTCGGCGAGCGCGCCGCCCGCCGTCTCGCTGCCGCCGGACGGCGCGCGCTCGCGCGCGACGACGTGTCGCTCGCGGCCGGGTTGCTCGGGCGCGCGGTCGAACGGCTCGGTACTTGTCGACGCGATGCGATGCCGTGCGTCGACGGCGCACGGCCCGCGTCGGCCGACGCGCCGGAGCGCCCCGACCTCGTGCTCGACTGGTGCGAGGCGCTCCTCGCCGCGGGCGACGTCGGCCCCGCCGCCGACGCGATCGTCGAGCTCGATCGCATCGCCGGCGACGCGTCGAACGCCCTCGCCGGCGACGCCGGAAGCTCCGCGCGCCTGCGCGCCTGGCACACCTGCTTCGCCGGGCAGCTCACCGTATTGACGGCACCCGAAGCCTTGCACGCGACCGCCGATCAGGTCGGCGCCGCGGCTCGCGAGCTCGCCGCGCTCGGCGACGCCGCCGGCGAAGCGAAAGCGCATTTCGTCCACGCGCAAGCGCTCGGCCGCCTCGGCAAGATCGGCGCCTCCGAGGCCGCGCTCGATCAGGCGCTCGCCGCCGCGCGCCGCGCCGGCGACCGCCGTCGCGCCAACGCCGTCCTCGCCGGCGCGCCGCTCGCGGCGCTCTGGGGTCCGAGTCCGGTGACGCGCGCGAGCGGCCGCTGTCTCGACGTCGTGCGCGTGCTCCGCATCACGCAGGGCGCGCCGGCCGTCGAGGCCGTGGCGCTCAGCTGTCAGGGTGTACTCGAAGCGCTCCGCGGCCGGACCGAGGCGGCGCGCCGCATGCTCGCGTCGTCGCGTACGATGGTGGAAGAGCTCGGGATCAGCCATCGCCTGTACGAGACCGACGTCTTCGCGGGGCGCATCGATCTCCTCGAAGGCGACGCGCCGGCTGCCGAGCGCGCGCTCCGCGCCGGCTACGACGGTCTCCGCGATCTCGGCCTCGGCATCGACGCCGCCCGTGCCGCGGCGCTCCTCGGCCGGTCGCTGCTCGCGCAACATCCGATCGATCGCGCCGGCGAGGCCGAGGCGCTGTCCCACGAAAGCGAGCTGCTGGCGGGCGACGATCTCCAGGCGGCGATCGCGTGGCGCGGCGTTCGCGCCGAAGCCCTCGCGCGGCGCGGCGACCACGCGACCGCGATCGCGCTCGCCGAGGCCGCGGTCGCGATCGCGGCTGCGACCGACGCGCTCCTCGACCACGCCGACGCGCGGCTCGCGCTCGCCGCGGCGCTGCGGGCCGGCGGCCGCCGGGCCGAGGCCGATGCCGAGGAGCGACGGGCATTCGAGCTCTGGGAAGCCAAGGGCGCGACGGTGCTCGCCGAGCACGCCCGTCTGACACGACCGCCGGTCGCGGCTTCGGAGGCCGTGCCGAACGGACGCGCGGCGCCCTCGCGGTCGACGGCGCGTCGCGTGCGCGAGAACGCCGCCAGCGCGCTCGCCGGCCGCTTCGAGGCGAGCTTCACGGCGGACGACGCCGATGCCCTCGCGGCACTCTGGGACGACGCGCTCGAGGTCGTCGACCACGCCAACGGCGCCACCTACGGACGCGACGGCCACCTCGCCTCGATCCGGCGCCTGCGGCGGGCGCGGGACCCGAGGATCCGGTTCGAGACGCTCGCCACGCTCGGCGCATCGCTCTGTCTCGCGCGCCGGAGCATCGCTTCGGCGGCGACGACGGGCGGCCGACTCGACGTCGGTGCGTCCGAGTCCGACGCCTTCGTTCTGTTCGAGGTCGACGCGCACGGATCGGGTCGGCGCATCGACATCTTCTCCGCCGACCACCTCGGCACGGCCATCGCCCATCTCTACGAGCGATACGCCGAGCAGATGCCCGAGGGTTCGCGCCGCGAGCACGCCAGGGTCGCAGCGCGCGCCGTCGCGTATCTGTTGACCAAGGCGGCAGTTCCCGAGTTGAGCCTCATCTACGCGGCGACCTACGAGGACGTCGACCACCGGACGGTCGGCTACGGTCACGTCTCGGGCGAGGCGCTCGGCAAGCTCGACCAGTCCCTCCGGGCGCTCGCCGACGACCTGCGGTTCCGGATCGACGACGTCCTGGCGCTCGAGCCGCAGGGATTCGTGCGCGCGACGACCTCGTCCGGAACCTGGCGCGACGGCGGCGGCGCGTTCGAGCGGACGGTGTGCACACTCACCGTCTTCGGCCCCGACGGCCGCGTGACGAACCACGAGACCTTCGACGCCGACCGCGAGAGCGAGGCACTGGCGCGCTTCGATGCGCTGACGGCGGGCGCGCCGGCGCCGGCACCCGAGCGACGCCGCGTTCGGGCGAACGCGACGACTCGCGCCAGCGCCGAGTTCGAGCGAATCGTCGCCGTTCGTGACTTCGCCGCTCTCGCGACTTTCTTCGCGGAGGACGCCGAGTGCCTCGACCACCCGCACGGCGCGACCTACGGCGCCGAGGGCATGAGCGCGGGCATGCGGCGGCTGATGCAGGCGCCCGACGCGCGCCTCCGCTTCGTCCCTCTCGCGACGCTCGGGGACTCTTGGGGCCTCGTGCGGCGAGAGATGTCGGCGAGCGGCGCCGTCGGCGGGCGCTTCGACGTCGGCGCCTACGAGATCGTCGACCTCGCCGTCTACGGCACCGACGAACGCGGCCGGCTTCGCGACGTCGAGATCTTCGCCGCCGAGCGCCTGGGCGCCGCCATCGTCAGGCTCTACGAGCGCTACGCCGGAGCGCTTCCCGACGAGGCGGCGGCGTCGCGCGCGCGCGGCGTCGCGCGCGCGCTCGCGGTCTTCGACGGACCGATCGCTCTCGACGGCATCGCGGATGCCTACGCCCCGTCCTTCGAGGCCGTCGACCAGCGCGTGCTCGGCACGTGGTCCGCGCGTGGCCGGGAGGCCTGGTTGACGCAGTGGCGGGAGCAGTTCGGCCTGGCCGACGCGTCGCGTGGCGGGTACGACGCGGTCCTCGCTCTCGAGCTCGGAGCCAGCCTCGTGCACCAGACCTTCGCCGGGATCGGTCGCGCGAGCGGCGGGGACTTCGAGCACGTCGTCCTCGTTCTCAACGTGTTCGACGACGAGGGCCGCATCGCGCGCACCGAGGTGTTCGAGCCCGAGCGGGCGGCCGTGGCGCTCGCGCGCTTCGACGCGCTCACTGCGGACGCGGTGTCGCGGCCGTCGGAAGGTCGTCGCGGAGGTTCGCGACGCCGCCCGCGCGCGAACACCGCGACCGCCGCCGCCGCCCGTTTCGACGCCGCGTTCGCGGCGCGCGACGGCGCGGGTCTCGGCGCCCTCTGCGCCGACGATCTGACGGTCGTCGATCACCCGACCGGCGCGACCTATGGCCGCGACGGCGTGCTCGAGTCGTATCGGCGGCTCTTCCGGATGGAACGCCCGACGATGCGCTACGAGCCGCTGGCGACGCTCGGGGAGTCGTCGGCGCTCTTCCGCCGACGGATCCGCGCGAGCGGAGGACGCCTGGACGTCGGCGAGTACGAGCGCGACGAGATCGTCGTCGCCGAGACCGACGACGCGGGGCGATTCCGGCATCACGAGACCTTCGCGGCCGAGCGCCTCCGAGCCGCCATCGCTCGGCTCTACGAACGCTACGCGGAGATCCTGCCGGAAGGCCCGGCCCGCGTCCGCACGGAGACCATCGCGCGCGCACTCGCCGCGTACGATGGTCCTCTCGACCCCGATCGGATCGCGAGCGCCCACAGTGCGTCCTTCGTCTGCGTCGACCATCGCATGTTCAGCACCTGGTCGGCCGAGGGACGAGAAGCGTGGCGGCAGCACTGGCAGGAGCAGGCGGAGCTCGCCGCGGCCTTCACGGCCCGTGACGACGACGTGCTTGCCCTCGACCCGGGAGGGCACGTCCTCCGGACGACGTTCGGGGGCGTGGGCCGCGCGAGCGGCGGGACCCTGGAGAACGTCATCCTCAGCGTCGTCATCCATGGCGCCGACGGCCTGATGACGCGGATCGAGCTCTTCGAGCCCGACCAGGAGGCCGAAGCGCTCGCGTGCTTCGCACGGCTCACCACGGACGCGGCGCCGCAGCCGCGTGCGCGGCGCCGCGTCCGCCCCAATGCCGCGAGCCGTACGGTCACCGCGATCGAGGCGGCGTTCGCACGTCGCGACCTCCCCGCGGTCGACGCGCTCTTCGGCGACTCTCTCGAGACGATCGAGCACCCGACCGCCACCCGCTACGGCCGCGAGGGCCAGCTCGAGTCGAGCCGGCGCATGATGCAGATGCCCGATCTGCGCTTCCGGGTCGAGCCGCTCGCGACGCTCGGCGACGCGCTCTACCTCGCTCGCCGTTTCTTCAGCGCGAGCGGCACGGCGGGGCGCCGCTTCGACGTCGGCGCGTTCGAGATCGAGAGCATCGTGCTGACCGTGGTCGATCCGGCCGGCCGCGTCACGGCCCTCGAGGTCTTCGCCCCCGATCGGCTCGGTCCGGCGCTCGGGCGGCTCTACGCGCGCTACGCCGAATCGCTGCCGGCCGGCCCCGAGCGGATGCGTGCCGAGGGCATGGCACGGACGTATGCGTTGTGGGAGGGCGTGATCGACCCGGAGCGCGTCCTCGCCACCACGGCGCCGTCGTTCGTGTGCGTCGACCATCGAAGCCTCGGGACCTGGTCGGCGGTGGGGCCGGACGAATGGGTGCAGCACTGGCGCACGCAGGCCGAGCTGGCGGATGGGTTCACCCGCCGGGATGACGATCTCCTCGCCTTCGCGCCCGGCGTGCACGCTCTCCGCCACACGTTTCTCGGGACGAACCGCGCGACCGACGGGCCGTTCGAGAACGTGGTCGTCGCGGTGCACGCCTTCGACGCGGACGGCCGCCACGTCCGCATGGAATCCTGGGAGCCCGACCAGGAAGCCGCGGCGCTGGCGCGCTTCGACGAGCTCGTCGCGAGTGAGCAGGCGGCGACGCCGCAACGGCGCCGCGTGCGAGCGAACGCGGCGACACCGAGCCTCGCGCACTTCCAGTCCGCGCTCGCCGCGCGCGACCGCGACGCGATCGGCGACGTCTTCGCCGAGTCGCTGCATTTCGTCCACCACCCGACCGGCGCCGCGTACGGTCGCCGCGAGACGCTCGGCAAGTGGCGCTCCATCATGAAGGCGGAGCACGTCACCTTCCGCGGAGAAGCGCTCGCGACCCTCGGCGAGACGCTGGTGCTCGAGCGCCACACGCTCGCGATCGACGGACTCCGCGAAGAACACCTCACGGAGTTCGGACGAATGGAGTTCGACGAGGCCGTCGTGATCGAGGTCGACGAGGCGGGGCGCTGGTGCCACGTGGAGCTCTTCGAAGCCGAGCACCTCGGCGACGCCGTCGCGTGCCTCTATGCGCGCCATGCCGAGCTGCTCCCCGATGGCCCGGCGCGCGCGCGGGCCGCGATGACCGCACGCGCGGTCGCGGCCATGCTCACGCGCTCCACCGAGCATCGTTTGGAGGACGTCTCGACGGCGGACATCGAAGCCGTCGATCACCGCGCGGTCGGCATGGGGACCGTGTCGGGTCGCGATTTCTGGACGCGCTGGCGCGCCGCCTCCAGCGAGCTGATGCAAGATGCCACGTATCGCGTCGAGGACGTGCTGGCACTCGGTCCCGACGTGTTGCTGCGGCGCACGACGGAGACGGGGAACGTGCGCGCGAGCGGCGGCGCGTTCGAGAATGACATCTGGATCCTCTCGATCTTCGGCCCCGACGGCCGGCAGTCACGCATCGAGCTCTTCGACGTCGGCCGCGAAACCGAGGCGCTGGCGCGTCATGACGCACTCGTCGGCCCGCGCGCCGAGCCGACCGCCCCCGCACCGTCCGACCATCCCTTCGCCAACGCCGCGACGCGGAGCCTGGACCGTTTCGCGCAGGCCACGGACGCACGCGATTGGGATGGTCTCGCGGATCTCGGCGCCGCGAGCTTGTGCTTCGACGACCGCCGGCCGCTCTTCCAGATGCAGCTCGGGAAGGAGGGATTTCTCGAGCAGCACCGCGTGCTCTTCGACGTGCCGAACGCGCATTGGGTCATGACGCCGATCGCGACTCGCGGCGAGCGCCTGACCCTCGCGCGCATCTTCCTCCAGGGCGACGTCGCGGGCGGCGGCGGCGCTCTCGAGATCGATCACCTCGGGGTGATCGAGGTGGACGACGAGGGCCGTATGACCGCGATCGTGCTCTTCGAGCCCGGCGAGCTCGACGCCGGGTACGCCGAGCTCGACGCGCGCTATTCGGCCGGGGAAGGGGCGATGCATCCACCCATCACCAGCCAGTTCAGCCGCGCGATCGCCCGACGCGACTGGGATGCCGTCGCCGCGATGTGCGGGCCGGGATTCGCCGAGCACGATCACCGCAGCCTCGCGCTTCTCGGAATCTCCCGCGACCCCGAGACGTGGGTACGGAACTTCCGCGTGCAGGCCGAGCTCGCACCGGACACCGTGGCGCGCTTCGAGCACACGCGGCCGTGCCCTCGCGGGAACCTCTGGACGCTGACCTGGGAAGGGTCGCGAGACGGCGGACGCTACGAGATTCCGATGGTGGGGGTCACCGAGCTGGATGGGCAGGGCAAGCTCGCACGCGTCGATCTCTGGGACCCCGAGCAGCTCGACCAGGCGCGCGCGCGCTTCGCCGAGCTGGCGGCGCCCGCGCCGGTCACCGAGCCCTTCGCCAATGCCGCGACGCGCATGGCGGATCGCTTCGCACACGCCACGGCTGCGCGCGATTGGGACGGCCTCGCGGCTCTCATCGCTGCGAGCCTGCGCTTCGACGACCGCCGGCCGCTCCTCCGAATGCAGCTCGGGAAGGAAGGATACCTCCAGCAGTTCCGCGTCCTCTTCGACGTGCCGAACGCGCGCTTGGTGGTGCCTACGATCGCGACCCGCGGCGAGCGCCTGGCGTTGTCGCAGATCCTGTTCCAGGGCGACGTCGCGGGCGGGGGTGGTGCCCTCGAGATCGATCACCTCGGCGTGATCCAGGTGGACGACGACGGCCGCTTTAGCGCGATCGTGCTCTTCGAGCCCGGCGAGCTCGACGCCGCCTACGCCGCGCTCGACGCGCGCTGGCAGGCGGGCGAGGCCGGGTTGCACCCGCGCGTCGCGACCTACCAAAGCGCCTTCGCTCGCGCGCTCGCCGAGCGCGATTGGAAGGCACTTGCCGCCCTCCATGCGCCGACCCTCGTCGCCCACGATCATCGCCTGGTCGGCTGGGAGGCCCTCCGCGGCCCGGAGGCGTACGTCGGCGCGCTCCGCGCGATGGTCGATCTCGCGCCCGACGCGCAGGGGCGACTCGATCACCTGCGCACCGCGGAGCACGGATTCCTCGCCGAGGTCGTCTGGGTCGGCACGCGCGACGGCGGCGCGTTCGAGAGCCCGTTCGTCTGGGTCGTCGAGCTCGACGCGACGGGCCTGGCGCGGCGGCTCGATTTCTACGACCCGCACCACCTCGACGCGGCGCGGGCGCGCTTCGCGGAGATCGACCGCAGCGCGCCGCAAGCGGCGCTTCCCGGCTCGTCCGCAGCTTCCGGAGCGCCCGATCCGTTGGCGGCGATCGCGACGCCCAATCTCGCGACCGCGTGGTTGGAGCGCTGGCGTACGGCGTATGGCGTGGGCGCCGACACGGGCAACTGGGAGGCGATGCGGGCACTGGTCGCACCCGGGTTCGTCTTCGAAGACCGGCAGCGGTTGGCCCTCGTCATGGGCGACGTCGAGCTGTTCATGGCCTCCGCGCGCGAGCGGGCGGCGATCGGCGGACGGCCCGCGGCGACGCTGGTCGGCACCGCCGGCGGCCGGATCGCGATCGAAAAGATGCTCTGGTCGGGCGGTCCGTCCGACGGTCGCTTCGAGATCGAGTATCTCGCGGTCATCGAAGTGGACGAGGCGGGTCGGGTGGTCGCGCTGATATTCTACGACGTCGACGATGCCCGCGCCGCGCGGCGCGATGCGTGGGCGCGCTGGGCCGCGATCGAGCCGCACGTGGCACCGTGGGTTGAGCTCGCCGGGGCCTTGGTCGATGCGTTCGATGCGCGCGACCGCGAGGGCCTGTTGGCCGTCTTCGCCGATGACGTCGTCGTCGAGGACCATCGCCGCACCGGCTTCGGACGGATCGAAGGCGCCGCCGCCTACGTCGATGCCGTCGCGGTGCTCTGGGAGCTCGCCCCCGATCACCATCTCGATCACGGCCGGTTCTGGCCGGTCGTCGAACCCCATGGCTTCGTCGCCACCCACCATCGATTCGGGACCCTCGCCGATGGCGGCGCCTTCGAAAGCAAAGGTCTCTCGCTCTGCGTCGTGGTCGATGGTCGTGTCACGCACGTCGAGCTGTTCGAGCCCGACGACGTCGATCGCGCCCGCGCGCGCCTCGCCGAGCTCCGCCCCGACCCGCTCCGCATCCCGCCGAACGCGGCGACGCGCACCTGGGACCGCTGGTGTGACGCCGCCCTCGCTGGGGACGTGGACACCATCGCCACGCTGTACCATCCGTCCTATCGCTCCGACGATCGCCGCCCGCTGATGCGCTTGACGACCGACCGCGCCGGCGTGCTGGAGAACGATCGTGTCCTCGTAGACGGCGGCTGGCGGCCGGCGCGCACCCTCCTCGCCACCGCGGGCGATCGACTCGCCCTGCAGCACATCCTGTGGACGGTGGGCGAGGCGGGTGGCCGCTCCGAGGTGGAGATCCTCCAGGTGAGCGAGGTCGATGGCGAGGGTCGCTTCGTTTCGGGCGTCACGTTCGACCCCGGCGACCGCGCCGCCGCGAGCGCGGAGCTCTTCGAGCGCTACGCCGCGAGCGGCGCCGACGGTACGATCCCGCAAGCGCTCGACGCCATTCGGGCGTGGAACGCCCACGATCTGGAGCGCCTCCGGGCGCTCCTTCCCGCCGATTTCTATTTGCACGATCACCGTCGGACCGGTGTCGGCCGCCTCACGGGTTGCGACGCCTACGTCGACTCGCTGGCCGCGCTCTGGGAGCTGAGTCGCGACATCCGGCTCGAGACGCTCTACTCCATCGCGGTCGTTCCGCACGGGCGTCTGTGGGTCTGCCGCTGGTTCGGCTCGAACAGCGAGGGGGGCGAGTTCGACGCGGTGTACGTGTGCGTCGCCTTCCACGACGCCGACCGCGGGTGCCTCGAGATCTTCGAGGTCGACGACCTCGACGCCGCCCGGGCGCGCTTCGAGGCGCTGCGCGACGCACCGGCCTGACGCGCGCGCCCCCGCGCGGTTTACCGGCGCCCCTCGAGTGCCCGTACCCGCTCGACGACCGGCGGGTGCGAATGATGGAGGGCCACGTACCACGGGTGCGGCGTCAGGTTCGCGAGCGTGTCCGCGGAGAGCCGGCGGAGGCCGCTCGCGAGATCGCGGCCGCTGCCGACGGTCTCGACGGCGAAGCGATCGGCCTCGTACTCGTGGCGGCGTGACAGCGCGTTCATCGCGAGCGACAGCGGCAGCTCGATCGGCGTCATGAGGATCGTGAAGATCACGAGGCCCGCGTGCACCGACGGCCGATCGATCGCGAACATCGCGAAGACGGCCGGGGTCTCGAGCACGAGCGACAGCACGAAGAACAGCACGCCGGTGTGGAGGATCGCGATCGCGAGCCCCCACTGCACGTGGCGGCGCTTGTAGTGGCCGATCTCGTGCGCGACGACCGCGAGCACCTCGGCCCGGGCGAGCGTCGCGAGGAGCGTGTCGAAGAGCGCGATCCGCTTGCGCGCGCCGAAGCCGGTGAAGAACGCGTTCGCTTTCGTCGAGCGCTTCGAGCCGTCGATCACCCAGACGCCGGCGAGCGGAAAGCCGTTGCGTGCGGCGAACGCCAGGAGCGCGTCGCGGAGCTCGCCGTCGGGAAGGCTCGTGAACCGGTTGAAAAGCGGCATGATCCAGGTCGGCGCCACGTACTGCACGCCGATCGTCCACGCGGTGACGACGGCCCAGCACCAGAGCCACGCCGAGGGTCCGGCGGACGCGAAGAGCCAGAGGATCGCGGCGAGCAGCGGCCCGCCGAGAACGATCGCGACGCCGGTGCCGGTCGCGACGTCGGTCCAGAAGGTGCGCGCGGTGGACCGATTGAAGCCGTACTTCTCCTCGATGACGAAGGTCGCGTACCAGGAGAACGGCAGCCGAAGGATCGCCTGCGCGATCACCAGAGCGCCGATGAAGACGAGGCCGGTCGGGACCTCCGGCCAACCGAGGCCGCGCGTCCAACGGTCGAGCGCGCCGAAGCCGCCGAGCAGCCAGAACCCGAGCAGCAGCGCCAGGCGCACCGCCGACCCGATCCAGCCGAAGCGCGTGCGCTCGCGCGTGTACGCCTGCATGCGGCGGTAGCCGTCGGCGTCGTAGAGGTCGCGAAAGTCGCGCGGCGCTTCGGGCGCCAAGGCGCGGAGGTTCAGCACGTCGGCGACGACCTCGATCACGAACGTGATCACGAGCGCGGCGGCGAGCAGCGTCTGCCAGGTGGACATGGGCGGTGGGAGTTAAGGCACCCCTCGGGGCGCCCAGCAACCAGGGCTCCTCGACGCTTCGTTCGCCGATGCGGCCGCGCGTCGAGGGCCTCCGAGGTTCACTCCGTGTCGCGCACCGTCGCGACGCTCTCGGTGACGAACGCGTCGATCCGGGTCTCGAGCGCGGTCTCGTCGCCCGTGACCGAGCATTGCGTCGCCGGCTTCGCGGGCGACTGCTTCGCCTCGAGCTTCCCGAGACAGCCTTTCGCGAAGCCCTTCGCGCCGCCGTCGAACTTGTCGGTGCACTTCTGGACCTTCGCGGGGTCGGGCGACTCGCCCTTCGCGCCCGCGCGCGCCTGCTCCTTCAAGAGGCACGCGGCGCGCTGGAGGGCGCAGCCCTTCTTGCCGCCGTCGCACGTGCTCGCGGGACCGACGGCCGGGAACGCCGGATCGATCGCCGTCACCACGTCGGTCACGAGGTCGTCGCCCGCGGCCTCGAGCGCGGCGAGTTGCCCCGTCACCGAGCAGAGCGTCTTCGGCTTCGCGGGCTTCTGCTTGCCTTCGATCTTCCCGATGCAGCCCTGGGCTTCGCCCTTGGCGCCGCCGTCGAACGCGTCGGTACACTTCTGGAGCGCCGCCGCATCCGGAGCGACGCCTTTCTTCTCGGCGGCGGCGTGTACCTTGAGGAGGCAGGCCTGACGCGCGGCGACGCACTTCAGCTTCCCGGCGTCGCAGGCGCTCTGCGGTTGCGTGCAGTTGCTCGTGCACGGCGCGCGGTTGTCGACGATGCCGGCGTCGGGCGCGTTCACCGTGTAGCCGTCGGGGAGATTGAAGACGGGTCCGTTCGAGACGAAGCGGAGCGTGTGGCCGAAGTTGGAGGCGCCGGACGCGGTGAAGCCGCTCTCGCCCTGGAGGCCGGTCGCCTGCGCGGTCGCGTTGAGCTCGATCTGGAGCGTGAACGGCGCTCCGGCGATGACGCTGAACGTCGGGCTCGTGATGACGCCGCTCGGCTCCGTCCATCCGACGAGGGCGTCGGTCGAGGTCACGGTGACCGGGCCGCCGCCCGTGGTCGCGACGTTCCTGGACCCGGTGGATCCATTGGCCGGCGTCGCGGACAGCAGCATGCCGTCGAGGCGATACGAGATGCCGATGCCCGCCGAGCCGGCGTTCGCCTGGGCAGCCGTCGGGGCGCTCGCGACGGCCAGCGTTCCGGAGAGGAGCATCTTGAACGACGTCTGCACGATGAAGCCCGGACCGCCGGGGCCGGTGACCGTCATCACGTACGTCGCGCGCGCGACCGCGCTGCCGTTCCGCGTGTCGGTCTCCTGGAGCGGTCCGACTTGCTGGATGTAGCCGAAGGCGTTGGCGCCGAGACCGCCGGTGGCGCTTGCCTGCGAGGCCGCTCGGGCCTGGAGCTGCCCGCCGGGGTCGACGTCGACGCCGTCGGAGACGGCCATATCGTCGGTCGCGTCGTAGGGCGTGACGATCGGGGGGAAGCTCCCGAACTTGGTGAACGTCTGGCCGTACACGCGGAATTCCGCGGCGACGGCGCGCGACGCGTTTCCACCGAACAGGATCGACCAGAAAACGCCCACGAGGACCATCGCCCGAGTCATGCGCATCAGTGCTACCTCCAGGCTCGCTGCCTAGAGGCTCGGTCGTTCGCTAGTCAACTCGGATACGACGCGGTCAGCGGCGCACGACCTCGAAGCGGCCCGGTTCGACCGTGAGGCGCATGCCGTCGGAGAACGCGACGGTCTGCGGCGTCGTCCGGGCGTTGTACGCGACGTAGGTGTGCGCGCCGTCGTCTTTGCGAAAGACCGCGTAGAGCGGCGTGTCGGCGGTGATCGTGCGGTCGACGGCGCCGGCGCGCGCGAAGAGGTCGATCCATTGCGCGATGTTGGCCCGCGAGTTTCCGGCCTCGGGTCCGACCGTCGGCGCGAGTGCCTGCCATTGCCGGGCGGCGTCGGCCGGGTCCGAGAGCGCGCGATACATCACGACGATGTCCTGCCAGGTCTTCCAGTTGGTGCCGCCGCGGGCGCGGACGAGCGCGTCCCAGCTCCGCTGCGCGTAGTCGGGAAAGCGGCCGAGATAGAGCGAGCCGCCGTGGAACGGCAGCCAGTTGATCCCGTAGAGGTGCTCGGGCTCGCCCGAGAAGAACGTGCCGTACGCGCCCTTGCCGCCCCAGATCATCGGCACGGCCTCGTGCGGGTACGACGACGGGAAGTTCTCGCCGCGGACGTCGAACCAGTACGCCTCGATCGCCGCGAGCTCGCTCGCGAAGAGGAACGCGCCGAGGTCGCGAAGGCGCTGGTCGCCGCGGATCTCACCGAGCAGCACGAACGCCGTCCAGGCCGCGATCGCCTCCGACGACGACTCCTGGTTGTTGCCGTCCCCCGCGACGCCGTCGCCCGCCGCCCACGAGTGGCCGGCGTACGGATCGAAGTTCCGGAAGAACGGGAACGCGGGATCGCCGCGCCGCCCGCTCGCGATGTCGCGCGCGAGGAGATCGATGAACGGCCCGTACGCGTCGGGTCCGAGCCAGGCGGGATCGCGCCGGCCGACCTCGGCGGCGGCCCGCAGGAAATAGCCGTAGTGGAAATGATGGTCGTTGAGGGACACCGCCGAGCCGTAGCTCGACGGGTAGCCGATCAGCGTTCCCCAACGCGGCTCGTAGAAGAAGGCGCCGCCGGTCGCCGCGTCGCCGGGATCGAAGGCCCCGTCGAACCACGCTTCGAGCGTCGTGCGGAGCCGCGTCTGGAGCGTGCCCGCCTCGGGTTCCATCCCGAGCTGCGCCGCGAGCCCGTGGAGCGTCGCGACCCGGCCGAGCTCCTTGCCGGCCCAATAGGTGTCGCGCGCGCCGGAGACCGTCGTCACGTCGGTCCGCACGAGACCGCGGAGCGCGTCGGCGTCGCCGCCGGAGAGCACCGGCAGCGCGGGCAGCACGCCCGGGAAGGGATACGCGACGTCGAAGCCCGCGCCCGCGTGCAGTGCCATCCGCCCGCGCACCGTCGCGTAGCTGCCGAGCTCCGGACCGGCGCTCCCGGCCACGAAGGCCGCCCGCTGGTGCGGATAGAGGGCGAAGAGCGTCGCGTGCGGCGCACCGTCGGCGACGTCGAGCCCGTAGCCGAAGTGCACGCGCACGCGCGCGCGGGCGGCGTCGTACGCCCAGTCGACCTTCGTGTCGCGAACGCGGTTCCGCGCATGCCGCGTGAAGACCTCGACGGCCTCCGCGCGCTGGCCGTCCGGCAGCAAGGCGACCGTCACGCGGGCGTCGTCACCGGCGTCGCAGCGAAACGTGTCGCCGCCCTTGCCGCTCCAGCGCGCGCCGGCGGGGCCGACGAGCAGCCAGCATCGCCGTTCGCGGCAGACGCCGACGACGCTGCCGTCGGCGCTCTCGTGGAAGACTTCCGGCGGAGCCGGGAAGCGCACCACGGGCTCGCCGCCCGTGAACGACGCGGACACGAACGGCGAGCCGTGCCCGTAGGTGACGTCCATGCGGGCATCGGCGCGCTCGCGGGTCTCGAAGCGCGCGGTCACGAACCAGTCGCTGAACCCGGCGAGGCGGGCGGCGTCGAAGCGCGCGACCGCGCCATGGCCGAGGATCAGGTCGTTCGGCGGTTCGGGCTCCATCCAACCGCAGATGCAGTGCTCGCTCGCGTGGATGTCCGGACCCGGATAGCGGATCTGAAACCCCTCCGGTCGGGACGTCACGGCGAGCGGGTGCGGGTACTGGCGCTCCGAAAACGGGAGCGCCACGAGCGACGACCACCACTGATTGCTCGGAATCGGGCCCGTGAGCTCGGGCACGACGTACGCCGGCGCGGCCGGGAGCGCTTCGCCGGACGGCGGCGCGCTCGCGATCGAGCCGCGCGCGAGCCCGAGCGAAGCCGACTGCCCGTCGCGGAGCGCCGCGACGGCGACCGCGGCGATCAGGACGGCGAGCAGCAGCGGGACGACCCGCACCGCGATCACGCCATCAATTGTTGCCCGCGGTCTCGCGCGCGGAAAGCCCCGATCCGCCCGCCGCGAGATCGCCGACGCCGCCGGCGGCCCGCTGCTCGGTCGGGTCGTCGACGAACGCGAGCCGCGTCCCCGCGACCGCGATGCCGTGTCCGCCCGGCAGACGCCCTTCGAACAGGCGGCGGAAGAGACTCCGCCGGCCGACGACGAGCTCGCCCTCGACCTTCGCGCCCGGCTCGATTCCGGTGACGTCGCCGTCGACGCGCACCATGAGATTCCACTCCTGGTCGCGGACTTCCTGACCGGCCCGCGGGACCTTCCAGACGACCGTGCCGTTCATGCTGCGGCCGCCGAGGACGTTGGCGGTGACCGGTTGGCCCTCGGCGACGAGCGGCCACGCGGCGTCGTCCACGCGCACTTTCAGCACGAGTCGATCCGTGTCCTCGATGATGCCGACGGACGCGTTCGGGCCGACGCCGTCGAGCTCGGCGAGCTGGCACTCGGAGAGGATGCCGCCGATCGGCGCGTGGATGGTCGTCTTGCCCTCGTTGCGTTCGGCGGCCCGGACCGCCAGCACGGCTTCGGCGATCTTCGCCTCGACGGTCTCGCGCTCCGACTCCAGGCGCTCCGTCTCCTTGGCGAGAAGCTGACGCTTCTCGTCGGCGCTTCGCACCCACTCGCGACGCTCGGAGGCCGAGCCCGTCGTCCCGCGCGCGATGGTGACGAGGCCGGCGAAGCTCTGCGCCAGGTCACGGCTTTCCCGCTCGAGCTTGTCGACGATCTCGCGGAGCTCGACCGGTGCGAGCAAGCCGCGCACCACGACTTCGTGCTTCAGCGCCATCTCGCGCATCGAGCTCTCGGCGAGCGCGAAGTTGAATCGCACGTTGTCGAGCCGCGCGCGGAGCTCGCGTCCGGCTTCGTCGCCGGCGCCCTCGCTGAGCTGCTCCGCGACGGCCTCGGCGCGCTCGACGTAGGTCGCCATCGCGGCGGCCACCTGCTCGATCGCCGCCTCTGCGTGGAGCGCCGTGGCTTTCCGCCCGTCGATGATGAGCTGGCCGCGCGCTTTGATCGTGAAGCCGCGTACGCCCGCGAGCACGGCTGCCGCCGCCGGCTCGAGATCCTCGACGCGAGCGTCGTCCACGTTCTCCGCCGCGCTGGCGCGATTGCGGGCGCCTTGCATCGCCACGTCGGATCCGTCGCGGAGGATGCGGTTCTGCTGGAGGCGGAGCTCGAGATCGGCGAGCTCCTGACGTTCGCGGGTGAGCGCCAGCCGCGCGCTTTCGAGCGCGTCGCGTTGGGCGTCGGAATCGAGCACCGCGATGACGTCGCCTTCCTGGACGACCTCGCCGCTCTTGCGCTTCAGCTCGCGGACGACGCCGGACGCTTCGGAGCGGACGCGCGCCCACCGCGCCGGCGCGACCCGCCCGCTCACGTCGATCGATTGGCTCCACGGCATCGCGAGGAGCACGATCATCACGCCGGCGACGACGGTCGCCGTGATCGCGCGCCGCCGTCGCAGGGCGCGGAGCGCCCGCTCGAACTCGAGATCGTCGATGTCTTCCTGGTCGGGGCGGTAGTCGTTGTGGGACATCATGCGGCTCCTCGGCGGCGAGCGGCCGCCCATTCGGGAGTGTCTGC
>Ga0268299_1002271_pt1 | contig 24369 bp, 22 predicted proteins | sample NOBtaG_FD_193484 | JGI IMG/M metagenome (GOLD analysis project Ga0268299, IMG submission 193484) | Activated sludge microbial communities from bioreactor in Nijmegen, Gelderland, Netherland - NOB reactor | ecosystem: Engineered > Bioreactor > Aerobic > Activated sludge | place: Netherlands... | reverse complement strand
CCGGCCAACCACGTGCTGGTGGGCACCGTCGCGCAGCGCATCAGCCAGAAGGGCAGCGAGGACAACGCCTACCGGCTGATGCGCACCTCGCTGTTCGCGATGACCGCCTTCGGCGTGCTGATGCTGACGTCCACGCTGCTGCTGGCCGATCGCCTGGTGCCGCTGATCCTCGGCCCCTCGTTCGGACCCACGGTGCCGATGCTGCAGATGCTGGGCTTGATGTTCCCCTTCGCCGCCTTCTGCCAGGTCGTCTCGGGCTACGTGCTGATCCCGCTGCGCCACGACCAGCTGGTCTCGCTGATCAGCCTGTTCGGGGCCGTCACCACCGTGCTGATGATCCTCGGCTTCGGCCTCGCCTGGGGCGGCAGCGGCGTTGCCGTCGCGCGTGTCATGGGCTACGTCGCGATCGCCTTCGCGCTGGCCCTGGTGCTGTACCGCAAGCGACTCTTCGAAAGGATCTGGCAGGCATGAACGATCAGCTCAAGGTGGTGATCGGCATCGCGACCGCCGGGCGGCGCGAGCAGATGCCGCTGACGCTGGCGCAGATCGCGCGCCAGCGCCTGCCGCCGCTGTGGGTGACGGTCTGCCCGGCCGGCCCCGCCGACTTCGACGCGTCCGGAGCGCCGCCACTGCCCTTCCCGCTGGCCGTGGTGCACGGCGCGCGCGGCTCGTGCGCGCAACGCAACGCGATCCTCGCCAGCTGTGCGGACGCCGACGTCATCGTCTTCATGGACGACGACTACTACCCCGCGCCGGACTACGTCGAGCAAGTGCAGCGCCTGTTCGCGGCGCGGCCCGAGGTCGTCGTCGCGACCCACCACCCGGTGCGCGATGGCGCCGCCGGCCCGGGCATCGGCCACGACGAGGCGCTCGCGATCCTCGAAGCCCTGCCGCCGCCCGACCCGGCCGCGGCCGCCGACCTGCGCGCGACCTACGGCGGCTACGGCTGCAACATGGCAGTGCGGCTGGCGCCGGTGCGCGCGCACGGCGTGCTGTTCGACGACAACCTGCCGCTGTACGGCTGGCTCGAGGACATCGACTTCAGCCGGCGCATGGCCGCCCACGGCGCCATCGTCGACTGCGCCGCGCTGCGCGGCGTGCACCTCGGCAGCAAGCGCGGCCGCACCTCGGGGCTGCGCTTCGGCTATTCGCAGATCGCCAACCCGGTCTACCTGCTGCGCAAGGGCTCGATGTCGGCCTCCTACGCGCTGCGCCACATCGCCAAGAACTTCGCCAAGAACCTCGCCCGGGCCGCCTGGCCCGAACCCTGGGTCGATCGCCGCGGGCGCCTCAAGGGCAACCTCATCGCGGTCGGCGACCTGCTGCGCGGCCGGCTCGATCCCGGGCGCATCCGCGCGCTGGGCTGACGCACACCGACCATGCACCTCGAACACGCCCCCGCCCTCTCCTGGCCGCCGGACCATCCGGCCTCGGTCGCGGGCTTTCGCGAACACGACCCGCGCATCCAGTACTTCGTCAAGGGCGCGGCGGTGCAGAACTTCGGCGACTACCTGCCCGAGCTGCTGGCCAAGGAGTTCTTCCTGCACCCACGCATCGACGCCGACCTCTACCGCCTGATCGGCAGCGTCATCGAATCCTCGTGGGTGCTGCGCGACCTGCGCCACCACGTCGGCACGCGCTCCGGCCGCATCGCCTACTGGGGCTGCGGCATGCGCGATGCCCGGCCGCTCGACGCCCGTGCGCGGTCCATGTGCAGCTTCTTCGGCGTGCGCGGGCCGCGCACGCGCGAGCTGCTGGGCCTGTCCAAGTCCACCGTGCTGGGCGACCCCGGCCTGCTCGCGCCGCTGTTCCACGTGCCCGCCCCGGCACCGGCGACCGCCGGCCGCGTGATCTGCATCCCGCACATCCACGACCCCAAGAGCGATGCCGAGCTGCTCGCGATCTCGGGCGCCGAGGCGGTGCTGCGGCCGCAGATCGACGCCAGCGAGCCGGCGCTGCGCCGCATCCTCGACCAGATCGCCGGTGCGCGCTTCGTGCTGACGGCCTCGCTGCACGGCGCGATCATCGCCTGCGCCTACCGCGTGCCCTTCGCCTTCTGGGACAACGGCCACGTCGACATCGTCTTCAAGTGGCAGGACTTCGCCGGCTCGGTCGGCATCCCCTGCGCCTTCGTGGGCCGCGCCGACCACGGGCAGGCGCTGTACGACGAGGTGCTGGCCCCGGCGCTGCGCCTGCCGCCGCTGACGCCCATCCTCGACGTCTGCCCCTTCGCGATCCGGCCGCAGGTGCTGGTGCAGGCACTGATGCTGGACGGCCGCCTCGGGCCGCAGGCGACACCGCGCGAGGTGATCGCCGCCCTCGACGGCCTGGCGTCGCTGCGGCATGGCGCGGTGCTGGCGCTGCAGGACGCGTCGGCCGCGCACCGCGCCCGGCGCGACCGCCTGCCGGACCTGCTGCGACGCCGGCTCGGCGGCGGCATCGAGGCCACCAAGGCATTCATCCGCCACACCTTGAAGATCCGCTGAGCCGATGACCGTCACACCGATCGACGTTCGTGATGCCCGGGCCGCCGCCGAGCGGCCGCTGCTGATCGACGACTCGCTGTCGCTGATCAACCGCACCGGGGCGCACTTCATCGCCCGCGACCTGGTGACGCACTTCGCGGGCCGCGCGCGCGTGCGCCGCTGGCGCCTGTTCGGCGCCGCCTGGCCCGAGGGCCTGCCGCGCAAGCTGCTGGCGCGCGCCATGCTGGCCGAGATGCGCTGGCTGGGCGAAAGCCCGCGCGCGCGCTGGCCCGGCGGCGACGACGCGCTGCGGCTCTTCCTCGACCCGCTCTACGTGCGCCGTTCGGCGCTGTCTTCCGACGACGTGGTGCTGTGCCACGACGTCGGGCCCCTGACGCACCCGGACCTGTATTCGACGGAGACGGTCGACTGGTACCGCCGCGCCTACGAGCGCATCGCCCAGGTCCGGCCGGGCCTGGTGTTCGTCAGCGAGACCTCGCGGCTGGCCTTCGAGCAGCGCTTCGGCCGGGGCTTCCGCTTCCTGCACACGATCCCGCTCTACGTGCGCAGCGCCTCGGCCGAGGGGCCGGCCGAGCCGGTGCCGGGCATCGCCCGGCCCTTCTTCCTGACCGTGGGCGCGCTGGAGCATCGCAAGAACCACCGCACGACGATCGCGGCCTTCGGGCGCTCGGGCCTGGCGGCGGACGGCGTCTCGCACGTGATCTGCGGCTCGCGCGGCGACGACGCGGCCGGCGTCGCCGAAGCGGTCGCGCGCACGCCGGGCATGCACCTGCCGGGCTACGTCAGCGACGCGCAGCTGCGCTGGCTGTATCGCGAGGCCGAGGCCTTCGTGCTGCCGAGCCGGCTCGAGGGCTTCGGCATGCCGGCGCTCGAGGCCGCGCTGCACGGGCTGATCCCCATCATCTCGGGCGACAGCGCGCTCAACGAGGCGGTCGGCGGCCTGGGCCTGCCGGTCGGCACGCACGCGCCCGACGAGATCGCGGCCGCGATGCGGCGCGTGCACGGCCTGGATGCCGCCGAACGCGAAGCCTGGCGTGCGCGGCTCGTGGCGCATGCGCGCAGCGCCACCCACGAGCGCTTCCTGCAACGCTGGGACCGGCTGCTCTCGGCCGAGCTCTCGACACAGTCCGCATGAGCGCCGCCGTCGCCAGCCCCGCCAGCCGCATCGATGCGGTGGACGGCCTGCGGGCCCTCGCGATGACGATGGTCATCGCCCAGCACTGCGGCCTGCTGCCCTTCGGCTGGACGGGGGTGTGGCTGTTCTTCGTGATCTCGGGCTACGTCATCACGCGCGGTTTCCTGGCGGACGACGCCGTCGCGGGCGGCCGCGCGACCACCGACCGCGGCGCTCGCTGGCGCGCCTTCATGGCACAGCGCGCCGTGCGCATCGTGCCGGTCTACGGGCTCTACATCGCGCTCAACCTGCCCTGGCTGCTGGCCCTGGGCGGCACGGCCCGGCTGGGCGACCTGCCGTGGCTGCTGAGCTTCACGCACAACTGGCACATGGTGTTCGGCTTCTGGCCCGGGTCCGGCGACTGGGGGCCGTTCGGGCACCTGTGGACGCTGTCGGTCGAGCAGCAGTTCTACCTGCTGTTCCCGCTGCTGGCGCTGTGGGTGGCGCCGCGCCTGCAGCTCGGCGTGACGCTGGCGCTCATCGCCTGCGGGCCGCTGGTGCGCTGGGCCTGGGTCGCGCTGCTGCAGGCCGGCGGCGCCGACGACCCGGGCTGGCTGGCCTTCGCGGTCTACGCCGCGTCGGTGTGCCACTTCGACGCCTTCCTGATCGGCTCGCTGATCGCGCGGCTCGAGCCACGACTGCAGGCCGAGCCGCGGCACGCGCGCACGCTGTGGATCGTCGCGCTGGCCACGGCCGCCGGCTACGCGCTGGTCGTCGTCGCGATCAACCACGCCGGCGGCGCACGCGGCATCGAGGCGCTGCGCAACGTGTTCTCGGGCATCCTGTTCGGCAGTCATCGCGAGGTCTTCGCCTACCTCGCGGTCGACCTGGTGGCCGCGGCGGCGCTGGTCCACGCGCTGCTGCGACTCCGCGGCAGCGCCCTGCTGGCCTGGGCGCCGCTGGCCTGGGTCGGGCGCGTGTCGTACGGCGGCTACCTGTTCCACGCGCTGCTGCTCTGGATGGCCGGGCAGATGCTCGGCGGCGCGGTCAAGGAGCTGCCGCTCGGACCGCGGCTGCTGGCCTTCGCGGCCGTGTGGCTGGCCACGGTGGCGGTGGCCTCGGCCTCGTTCCGCTGGTTCGAGCAGCCGATCTCGCGCCGCTGGCGCCAGGGCCGCGCGGCGGCGCCCGCGGCGCGCGGCCTCGGCACGGCGATACCGGCGAGGGCGCCGCGATGAGCGGCCTGCGCGTCGGTATCGACGGCGAAGCGCTGCGCCGGCCGCTGTCGGGCGTGGGGCACTACGTGTTCGCGCTGTGCCGCGAGCTGGAGGCCTTGTGGCCCGAGGCCGAGTTCTTCGCCTACGCCCGCCTGCCCGCGGAGCGGCTCGCGCTGCCGTCGGCGCGCTGGCACTTGCGCCAGGAGCCGCTGCCGGCGCTGCGGCGGATCCCGTCCTTCGCCTGGCTGCGCACGCGCGGCCGGCAGCTGGCGCAGGCCGACCGGCTCGACGTGTTCTGGGCCGGCCGCACGCTGCACCCGCGGCTGCCGGTGCCGGTGCGCACGGTCTGCACCGTGCACGACCTGAACCACCTGCTGGTGCCCGAGACGATGGAGCTGCCGACACGCTGGTCCCATCGCCTGTGGTTCGCCGGCGACCTGAAGCGCGCCGACGCGGTGCTGGCCAACTCGCAGGGCACGGCGCAGCGGCTGCGCGAGCGCCTCGGCGTGGCGGTCGATGCCGTCGTCACGCCGGGACTGGCCCCGCACTTTCGGCCGCTGTCGGAGCCCGAGTCGCAGGCGGCGGCGGTGCGGCTCGCGGCCGTCGACATCGTCGCGCCCTACCTGCTGTCGGTGGCCACGCTGGAGCCGCGCAAGAACGTCGCCGGCCTGCTGCGCGCCTTCGTCGCGCTCAAGCGCGCCGGCGAGCTGCCGGACCATCGCCTCGTGCTGGTGGGGGCGCGCGGCTGGCAACGGATGCCTCTCGAGCGCGAGCTGGCCGCGGCCCGCGCGCTGGGCGTCGTGATCGCCGGCTACGTGCCCGACGACATGATGCCGGCGCTCTACGCCGGCGCCGAAGCCCTGGTCTGCCCCTCGTTCTACGAAGGCTTCGGCATGCCGGTGCTCGAGGCGCGCGCCTGCGGCAGCCGCGTCCTGGTGGCCGACGTGCCCGAGCTGCGCGAGGCCGGCGGACCGCACGCGGTCGTCGTGCCGCCGACGATCGACGGCCTGCGCGACGGTCTGAAGCGCGTGCTCGCACAGCCGCGCCGTCCCGAAGCCGACCTCGCCCGGCGCCACGCGTGGCGCGCCGGCGCCTTGCGGCTGGCCGCGGCCCTGCAGGGCCGCACCGACGCCGAGCCCGCGCGGACCACCACGGCAGGATCGCTTCCATGAGTTCCCCACCCCCGACCCGATGAAGATCGCCATCGTCCACGAATGGCTGGCCACCTATGCCGGCAGCGAACGCGTCGTCGAGCAGATGCTGCGCGTCTATCCCGAGGCCGACCTGTACGGCGTGGTCGACTTCCTGCCCGCGGCCGAGCGCGACTGGCTGCACGGGCGCGTGCCGCGCACCACCTTCATCCAGCGGCTGCCGTTCGCACGCAAGCGCTTCCGCGCCTACCTGCCGCTGATGCCGATGGCGATCGAGCAGCTCGACCTGTCGGCTTACGACCTGGTGCTGTCGTCCAACCACGCGGTGGCCAAGGGCGTGATCACCGGGCCGCACCAGCTGCACCTGAGCTACGTACATTCGCCGATGCGCTACGCCTGGGACCTGCAGCACCAGTACCTCGCCGAGTCGGGCCTAGTGCGCGGCGCAAAGGCCGCGGTCGTGCGCGCGATGCTGCACTACCTGCGGATCTGGGACCGCCAGTCGGCCCTCGGCGTCGACGGCTTCATCGCCAACTCGCGCTTCATCGCGCAGCGCATCCGCAAGGCCTACCGGCGCGAGGCCACCGTGATCCCGCCGCCGGTCGACATCGACCGCTTCTCGCTGGTGCGCGAGAAGGAGGACTACTTCCTGAGCGCCTCGCGCATGGTGCCGTACAAGCGCGTGCCGCTGGTCGTGGAGGCCTTCGCCGCGATGCCGGAGCGCCGGCTGCTGGTGATCGGCGACGGCCCCGACTTCGAGCGCGTGCGCCGCCAGCTGCCGCCCAACGTGACGCTGCTGGGCCACCAGTCGACCGCCGCCCTGGTGCAGGCCATGCAGCGCGCCCGCGCCCTGGTGTTCGCCGCCGAGGAGGACTTCGGCATCGCGCCGGTCGAGGCGCAGGCCTGCGGCACGCCGGTGATCGCCTACGGCCGCGGCGGCTCGCTGGAGACCGTGAAGGGCCACGGGCCGCAGCCGACCGGCCTGTTCTTCGACACGCAGAGCGTCGCCTCGATCGTCGACGCGGTGCGGCGCTTCGACGCGCAGGCGGAGCGCTTCACGCCCGAGGCCTGCCGGGCGCACGCGCTGGGCTTCTCGGCCGCGGCCTTCCGCGAGCGGCTGGCCGCCCATGTGGACGCGGAGTGGCGGCGCTTTCGGGAACCGGACCGCGCCAACGACAACGACGACGACAAGGCCAGCGCCCCGGCGGCGGCTCACGCCGGCCCGCCCGCGCTGGTGCGGATTCAGTAGTCGTTCATCGTCACGCCGGCCACGCGCGTGACGCCCTGCAAGGCGTGCAGCAGCGGCTCGATCGAGCGCATGCGCGTGCGGCCGCGCCGGCCCAGCAGCAGCGCCGCGCCGCAGCGCGAGGCGATCACGCGCGCGTCGGCACCGCTCGAGGCCGCGGGCGTGTCGACGACGATGTGGTCGAACTTGCCCATCAGCTCCTGCATCAGCAGGCCGAAGGCCGGGCGCTGCAGCAGCTCGAGCGGATTCGGCGGCACCGTGCCGACCGGCAGCACGTAGAGGCTGGGCAGCTCCGGCACGCGGTACATCAGGTTGCTGTCGCTGCGGTTGGACAGTACGTTGCTCAGGCCGGCCTCGTTGGGCACGCGGAACAGCTCGTGCTGCCGCGGCGTGCGCATGTCCGCGTCGATCACCAGCGTGCGGCCGCCCAGCTGGCTGAAGGCCACGGCCATGTTGGCGGCGAAGAAGCTCTTGCCATCGCCCGGGTCGCAGCTGACGATGGCCAGCGCGCTGCGGCGCTGCTCGGGCGCCAGCACGCCCATCATCAGCTGGCTGCGGATCTCGCGGAACACCTCGGCCTGCTGGCCGAAGGGCTCGATGGCGACGACCAGTTCCTCGTTGAACTCGCGCGCGTGGTCCAGCGCATACGGATAGTGGAACTGCTGCGACAGGGCCCACAGCACCTCGTCGGGCGTGGCCAGCTTGAGCGCCACCGCGGCCTCGCCGAAGCGGATGCCGCGCTTGCGCTGGTGCTGGAGGATCTGCTCGATCTGCGTATCGGACAGGTTGCGCACGCGGCGCAGGAAGTCGCCGATCGAGCGATCGAGCACCATCGGGTCGGTGTCGTCGGCGTCGGTCGGCAGTGCCGCGCCGTTGCCGGCGCGCGAGGGATGGGTCTGCAGGACCATGCTCATGGCAGCGTCCTCAGCGGGCCAGCGCCGGTCGGGCGCCCAGGATGCGCAGGCGCTGCAGCCTGGCGCGCGAACGACCGAGCAGCGGAATGCGCGCCCGCACCGGCATCACGCCGATCAGCGGCTGGCGCAGCACGCCCAGCACGTCGTCCTCGGAGCGCAGGCGCTTGTCCGCCAGTTCGCGCGCGAGCGCGGCGCCCAGGCCCAGCAGCAGTCCCAGCGCCACGGCGATGGCCGTGTTGAGCAGCAGCCGTGGCGACGACGGCGAGATCGGCGGCGACGCACGCTTGAGCACCGACACGTTGGTCTGCGTCATCTCGCTCTCGATGCCGGTCTGGTTGGCGCGGGAGACGACGGCGTCGTAGGCGCGCTGCGCGTTCTCGACGTCGCGCACCATCACCTGCGCCTCGTCGCGCAGCCCGCGCAGCTTGAGCAGCTTGGCACGCTGCTCCTCGAGCGCGGCACGCACCTGGACGAGGCGCGACTGGTTGACGCTGTTGTTGACGGTCAGGCTGCCGGCGACGCGGCGGGTGTCGGTGGCCAGTCGCGAGCGCATCTGCGCGATGTTGGCCCGCAACTCGGTGACCTGCGGGTGCTGGTCACCCAGCCGCGAGGTCAGCTGGCTGAGCGTGGCCTCCTGCCGGGCCAGTTCGGTCGTCAGGCTGGCCAGCATGGGGTTGTTCAGCACCTCCTGCAGGCGGTCGCCGTTGGCGCCGGCCTCGCTGTTGCGGCTGCGCGATTCCTCGGCCAGGGCCTGCAGCATCACGAGCTGGGTGGACAGCTCGGACAGGCGGGAGTTCTCGACGTCGAGCCGCTCGTCGCTGGCCACGATGCCGTTCTGCTGCTGGTAGGCCGACAGCTTCGCCTGCGCCTTCTCGAGCGAATCGCGCAACTGCGCGGCTCGGTCGTCGAAGAAGCTGCTGTAGCGCTTGGCCGGCTCGGTGCGCAGGTCGAGCGTGGTGTCGATGTAGGCCTTGACGAAGGCATTGGCCATCGCCGCCGAGAACGACGGGTCGGGCGAGGTGTAGGTCACCGAGATCACGTTCGAGTCGCGCGCCGGCTTGGCCTCGAGCTTGAGCAGCATGCGTTCGGACAGCCAGGCGTTGAACTCGCCGCGGCCGCCGGTTTCCTCCTGCCACTGGTCGCGCAGGTGCTGGCGTTCGTCCAGCTTCAGGTCGCGGATGGCCGCCAGCGCGACGCGCTCGCTGCGCAGCACGTCGACCTGGGTCGCCATGTAGCCCGACATCGACATGCCCGGCAGCACCACGCCCGCGATCGGATCGGGGGACTTGACGTCCAGCACCACGGCCGCGCTGGCCGTGAACTGCCGCGGCAGCTGCAGGCTCACCGCGACCACGAGCGCGATCACCACGAGCATGACCGCCAGCGCGGTCAACCAGCGCGCTCGCAAGGCCACCAGGAACTGATTCAGCGTCATTGAAGGATGCGAGGGACGAGCCCCGCTTCATCGGCCAATATGGCAGTGCACCATCTTCCTCTACGTGGCCGCCGAGCGACCATGCTGGTGCATGCCCTTACATCAGTTGTGGTTCGGAGCATTTGTCGTGCCCGACCGCACAGACGACGGCGGAACCAGGTGGCAGGAGTCCGCGGGACGACGGCCGCGGCGGCAGGTCGCCGGAGCTAGAACAGTTCGATCGCGCCGACCTTGTCGCTCGCTTCCAGCGCACCGGACTCGATCAGGGCCTCGTGGCAGCGCACGCGGTTGCGGCCGCTGTCCTTGGCCTGGTAGACGGCCCGGTCGGCACGCTCGAAGGCGGCGCTGGCGCTGTCCTGGCGGCGCAGTTCGGTGAAGCCGACGCTCGCCGTGACCTGGCCCACCTGCGGGAAGCGGAACGCCTCCATCTGCGCGCGAAAGCGCTCGAAGGCGGCCTCGGCGTGGACGCGGCCGTCGGCGCGCAGCAGCACGACGAACTCCTCGCCGCCGAAGCGGTAGAGCCGGTCGCCGTAGCGAAAGGCACCGCGCAGGATGCGCGCGACCAGCAGCAGCACCTCGTCGCCGATCAGGTGACCCCAGCCGTCGTTGACGCGCTTGAAGTGGTCGATGTCGATGACGCCCAGCCAGTGGCTGGACGCGGCCCGGCCCTGGCGCCGCTCCGCCCCGTCGAGCGGCGGCGGCACGCACAGGCCGGCGTCGTCTTCCTCGAGGCACTTGCCGAACTGCTCGTCGAAGGTCTTGCGGTTGAGCAGGCCGGTCAGCGTGTCGCGCTCGCTGTAGTCCAGCAGGCCGATCTGGTTGCGGTAGATCTTGAGCACGCCCGCCACCAGGCCCTGCTGCTCGACGCTCAGCGGCCGGTCGCCGCGCACCTCGATCAGGCCGAAGCGCTCGGTCCCGATCATCAGCGGGAAGACGCTCATCAGCTCGCCGCCCTGGACCGCGGGCATGCCCAGCACGGGCCGGCCACTGGCCAGCGCCTGTCGATGGACCGGCCATTCGGCGGCCGCGGGCAGCGCCTCCAGCGGCGTCCACGGCGGATCGCCCCGCGCCGGCGCGGCGCCTCGTTGCAGCCCGGCCTGCAGCAGCAGCCGCGGTCGTTCGGGCTCGCCGACGCAGCGGTACATGCTCAGCCCGGACGGCTGCAGCCAGTCGGCCAGCACTTCGACGAGCGTGCTGGCCAGCAGGTCGCGGTCGTGATAGCCGGTGAGGCTGGCGACGGATCCGATGAGGTCGGGCATGGTGGGTCGATGGGCGTCTCTCCGCGCTATCGGTGCCGGCGCGGCGGACTTGAGACCGGGCGGCTGCGATTCGTGGGGGATGCAACGCAGCATCCGGTCACCATCGGGTCAGGCCCCGGGCTTACAGTCCGGCCTCCCCTCTGCTCACCACGAAAGGACGACGCCATGGGTCTGATGAGTTTCATCAAGGAAGCGGGCGAGAAGCTGTTCGGCAAGGGCGAGGCCAAGGCCGCGCAGGAGGCGGTGGCCAAGGCGCCGGATCCCGAGAACCTGGACCGGCTGAACAAGGCCGCGAGCGCGGCGATCGTCAGCTACATCGAGAGCCAGGACCTGAAGGTCGACGGGCTGGCGGTGTCCTTCGACGGGGCCAGCGCCACCGTGACGGTGGCCGGCCAGACCGCCGACCAGGCCACCAAGGAGAAGGTGCTGCTGTGCTGCGGCAACGTCGAGCACGTGGCCGGCGTCAACGACCTGCTGACCGTGGCCGCCCCCGAGCCCGAGGCGCAGTGGTACACGGTGGTGAAGGGCGACAACCTGTCGAAGATCTCCAAGCAGTTCTACGGCACGCCCAACAAGTACCCGCAGATCTTCGAGGCCAACAAGCCGATGCTGTCGCACCCGGACAAGATCTATCCGGGGCAGACGCTGCGCATCCCGCCGGCGTAAACGGCATTCACCGCAGCGAGCCGATCCCGCCGAGCGCCTTGACGGCGCCGGCGCCGATCGCCGCGCCGAAGCGCTTGGCCAGCCGCTCGGCGATGTTCTCCTCGGGCGTGTAGTCGATGACCTCCTCGGCCTTGACCACCTCGCGCGCCACGTAGTCCAGGCTGCCGAGCTTGTCGGCCAGGCCGTTCTGCACGGCGCTCTCGCCGCTCCAGAACAGGCCGGAGAAGGTGTCCGGCGTCTCCTTGAGCCGCGCACCGCGGCCGTCCTTGACGACCTTGATGAACTGCTGGTGGATCTGCTGCACCATCGCCTGCGCATAGGCGCGGTGCGCGTCGCTCAGCGGCGAGAAGGGGTCGAGCAGCCCCTTGTTGTCGCCGGCCGTGATGAGGCGGCGCTCGATGCCCAGCTTGTCCATCGTGCCGGTGAAGCCGAAGCCGTCCATCAGCACGCCGATCGAGCCGACGATCGAGGCCTTGTCGACGTAGATCTCGTCGGCCGCCGCGGCGATGTAGTACGCGGCCGACGCGCACAGCTCCTCGCACACGGCGTAGACGGGCTTCGGGTGCTTGACCTTCAGGCGCTTGATCTCGTCGTTGATCAGGCCGGCCTGCACCGGGCTGCCGCCGGGCGAGTTGATGCGCAGCACGATGGCCTGGGCGCCGGCGTCCTCGAAGGCGCGGCGCAGCGCGGCGTTCAGCCCCTCGGCGCTGGCCAGCGTGTCGTCCGCGATCTCGCCGCGCACCTCGACCAGCGCGGTGTGCGGCCCGCTGGGCGCGACCGCGTGCTTCTGCTGCTGGATCAGCGTCCAGACGATCAGCCCGAACAGCGCCAGCCACAGCAGCCGCGTGAAGACGCGCCAGCGACGCTCGCTGCGTTTTTCCTTCAGGTAGTCGCGCGCGAACTGCTCGATGACGCTGCCGTCGACGCTGGCGGCGACCGGTGCCGCCGAGGCTCGTGCGGCCATGGGGCCCAGCGTGGGTTCGGCCGGGTCGGGGTTGTCGTAGCTGCTCATGGGGTGGGTCTCGGTTGGCGGCGCACGGCGCGCGCCGGCACTCAGGGGCCGAAGACGGGTCGGATGTCGCGGGAAGGATACCAACTCACCTGCCCGTCACGCTCTGTCACAGACAGCGCCGTGAGGCGTCCGCGGCCGCAGGGGCCGCCGGCGCAGCGACCGCTCGCCGGCTCGTACTGCGCCCCGTGGATCGAGCAGACGATGAAGGCGCGATCGGCATCCAGGAAGTCGCCCGGGTTCCAGTCCATCTCGACCGGCACGTGGGCGCAGCGGTTGAGGTAGGCGACGACGGCGCCGTCGATGCGCAGCGCGAAGGCACGCATCGGGCGGCCGTACTCGAGCACGTCGAACAGCAGCGCCTTGCCGCGTTCCTCGAGCTCGGCGGAGGCGCACAGCGGGATCGCGCCCGCCGCGTCGCAGGCTTCAGGCATGGGCGCGCAGCCAGGCGTCGAGCTCGGCGGTCGAGTGAACGACGGCCTGCGGATCGAAGCTCTCGAAGGCTTCGGGCTCGTGCGCCCCGAAGCTGACCGCCAGGCTGTGCGCGCCGGCGTTGGCGGCCAGCTGCAGGTCGTGCGTCGTGTCGCCGACCATCAGCGTGCGCTCAGGATCGACGCCGAATTCGGCCATCAGCTCCAGCAGCATCCGCGGGTGGGGCTTGGAGGCGGTCTCGTCGGCCGTGCGCGTGGCGTCGAACAGGCCCTTGAGCTGCACGGTGTGCAGCGCCTCGTCGAGACCGCGCCGCGACTTGCCGGTGGCCACGCCCAGCCAGTGGTGGCGCGTCTTCAGCGCGTGCAGCATCTCCAGCGTGCCGTCGAAGAGCGACAGCTCGTGCTGGCGCGCGAAGTAGTGGTGGCGGTAGCGGCTCGCCAGCTCGGCATAGCGCTCGCGCGGGAAGGCGGGCACGGCGTGCTGCAGCGCCTCCTGCAGGCCCATGCCGATCACGTAGGCGGCCTGCCCGTCGGTCGGCACCTCGGTGCCGACGTCGGCGGCGGCCGACTGGATGGCCTTGACGATCAGCGCGGTCGAGTCGAACAGGGTGCCGTCCCAGTCGAAGACGACCAGGTCGAAGCGGCGGGGGCGGAAGTCGGTCATGCGGTTCAATGCGGGAAGCTCAGGCGGGCCAGCAGGGCCCGGCAGTCGGCGGGGAGCGGCGCTTCGAGTTCGAGGCGCTCGCCGCTCGCGGGGTGGTCGAAGGCCAGCCGGCGCGCGTGCAGGAACATGCGGTCGAAGCGCAGCCCTTCGAAGGCAGCCCCGCGGGCGAGTTCCCTGTTCAGCGCGAAGTCGCCGTACTTGTCGTCGCCGACGATGGCGTGACCCTCGTGCGCGAGGTGCACGCGGATCTGGTGGGTGCGGCCGGTCTTGATGGTGACGTCGAGCAGGCTGTAGCCCTCGTAGTGCTGGGCCACCTTGACCAGCGTGATCGAGCGCCGCCCGTCCGCGTCGTCCGGGTCCGTGGTGCGCACGCGGCGCTCGCCGGCGGCGTCGAGGTATTTGTGCAGCGGCACGTCGATGAGCTTGCGGCCGGCCGGCCAGGCACCTTGCACGAGCGCCGCGTAGGTCTTGCCGGTGTCCCGGTCGCGGAACTGCTGCTGCAGCTTCGTCAGCGCGCTGCGCTTCTTGGCGATCAGCAGCAGGCCCGAGGTCTCGCGGTCGAGCCGGTGCACGAGTTCGAGGAACTTCGCCTGCGGGCGGGCGCGCCTCAGTTGCTCGATGACGCCGAAGCTCACGCCGCTGCCGCCGTGCACGGCGACGCCGGCGGGCTTGTCGATCGCCATCAGGTGCTCGTCCTCCCAGACGACGGGGAACTCGCGCGGCGGCGCCGGCAGGTCGGCGGCGGTATCGGCCACGCGCACCGGCGGCAGCCGCAGCTCGTCGCCGAGCGCGAGCCGCGTGTCGGCGGCGGCGCGGCCCCGGTTCACGCGCACCTCGCCGCTGCGGATGATGCGGTAGACATGCGTCTTGGGCACGCCCTTGAGCGTCTTGACCAGGTAGTTGTCGAGGCGCTGGCCGGCGCCGTCCTCGCCGACCTGCACGTGCCGCACGGCCGCTGCCACCGGCGCCCGGCGCGGGCTGGTCGGATCGGCCGTGGTGGAGGCCTTCGCAGCGGCTTTCGGGGCGTCCTTGGAGGCCGCTTTGCGGGCCTGCGGAGGCTTGCGCGCGGCGCGGGCTTTGCCTCCTATAATGCGGTCCACCACGTGTGCGCCGTAAGTGATTGATTCGCTTGAGTTTAGCGGCCGCCTCGTGGGCCCTGCCGCCCGGCCGTTCGATCGGCGTGCGGTGGGTCTCAATCGGTGATGCAACGCTGCCTCGCGCAGCCGGGCTGGCTCCCAAGGTGAGCGGCAGTCGGCACGAGTCGGTGGCAGAACCAGCGTAGAACGGACCAACACACAAGGTTTTCCGGTCGCAGAACGAGGCGCATCGCGCGCCCCCCGAGCTGCGATCCGCGCTTCCCAGACCCCGGATGTTCCCGGCCCGCCCCCAGCCCCTCGCCTGCCTGGCGCCCGCAGCTTCGCTGCCGTGCGCCGGCTCGGCTGCGGGCGCGGCGCGCCTCGTCGCGGCCTCGACGGCTGCGGCGGCCACATCCTGTCTCTGGTCGGCGCACGCGCCAACGCTGCTTCGCTGAGTGCCCCTTACCGGGGGTGGCGGGCAGTCCAGGGCGATTCCTTCCGGTCCCTCCCCGCTGTTTCGTGCATCGATGGGCCGCACCCGGCAACGGGCGCGGTCGGGTTCGTGCGCGGCCGCATGAAGGCCTGCGCGATGGAGTGCACATGAAACGCATGCTGATCAATGCCACGCAGCCGGAAGAGCGGCGCCTGGCGATCGTCGACGGCCAGAAGCTGCTCGACTTCGAGACCGAGATCGAGGGGCGCGAGCAGCGCAAGGGCAACATCTACAAGGCCGTCGTCACGCGCGTCGAGCCCTCGCTCGAAGCCTGCTTCGTCGACTACGGCGAGGACCGCCACGGCTTCCTGCCCTTCAAGGAGATCTCCAAGGACTTCTTCAAGCCCGGCGTCACGGTCCGCGACGCGAAGATCCAGGACGTGATCTCCAACGGCACCGAGCTGCTGGTGCAGGTCGAGAAGGAGGAGCGCGGCAACAAGGGCGCCGCGCTTACCACCTTCGTCTCGCTGGCCGGCCGCTACCTGGTGCTGATGCCGAACAATCCGCGCGGCGGCGGCGTGAGCCGGCGCATCGAGGGCGAGGACCGCGAGGAGCTCAAGGAGAACCTCGATCAGCTCGACTACCCGAAGGGCATGTCGCTCATCGCGCGCACCGCCGGCATCGGCCGCAGTGCGCCCGAGCTGCAGTGGGACCTGAACTACATGCTCAAGCTCTGGGACGCCATCGACGGCGCTGCCAAGGCGGGCAAGGGCGCCTTCCTGATCTACCAGGAGTCGTCTCTGGTAATCCGCGCGATCCGCGACTACTTCACCGCGGAGGTCGGCGAGATCCTGATCGACACCGACGACATCTACGAGCAGGCGCAGCAGTTCATGAACCACGTGATGCCGGAGACGGCCAATCGCGTGAAGCGCTACAAGGACGCGGCGCCGCTGTTCAGCCGCTTCCAGATCGAGCACCAGATCGAGACGGCGTTCTCGCGCACGGTGAACCTGCCCTCGGGCGGCGCGATCGTGATCGACCACACCGAGGCGCTGGTCTCGGTCGACGTGAACTCGGCGCGCTCGACGCGCGGCTCCGACATCGAGGAGACCGCGACCCGCACCAACCTCGAGGCGGCCGACGAGATCGCGCGCCAGATGCGGCTGCGCGACCTGGGCGGCCTGATCGTCGTCGACTTCATCGACATGGAGGAGAGCAAGAACCGCCGCGAGGTCGAGACGCGCCTGCGCGACGCGCTGCGCAACGACCGCGCGCGCGTGCAGTTCAGCTCCATCTCCAAGTTCGGCCTGCTGGAGCTGAGCCGCCAGCGGCTGCGCCCGGCGCTGAGCGAAGGCAGCCACATCACCTGCCCGCGCTGCAACGGCACCGGCCACATCCGCGACACCGAGTCTTCCGCGCTGCAGATCCTGCGCATCATCCAGGAAGAGTCGATGAAGGAGAACACCGCCGCGGTGCACGTGCAGGTGCCGGTGGAGGTCACGTCCTTCCTGCTCAACGAGAAGCGCACCGAGATCACCAAGATCGAGCTGCGCCAGCGCACCACGGTGCTGCTGGTGCCCAACAAGCACCTCGAGACGCCCAACTACAAGCTCGAGCGCCTGCGCCACGACGACCCGCGGCTGGAGAACCTGCAGGCCAGCTACACGATGATCGAGGAGCCGGACGACGAGGTCGGCATCACGCGCCGCGAGAAGGCCAAGGCCAAGCAGGAGCCGGTGATCAAGGGCGTGCTGCCCGACCAGCCGGCGCCGCCGCCGGTCGCGCGCGAGCCCGCCCCGCCCCGGCCCGAGCCGGTGGCCAAGGCGCCGGTCGCCGCACCGCCGGTGGTCGCCGCGCCGGTGCCGGCCAGCGGTGGCTTCTTCGGCTGGGTCAAGAAGCTGTTCGGTGCCGGCGAGGCAGCGGCCACCGCGCCGGCGGCCGTGCCGACACCCACCACGCCTGGCGGGCGTGAAGGTCAGCGCGACGGTGGTCGTGACGGTGGCCGGGGCGGACGCCGCGGGGGCCGTGATGGCCAGCGCGACGGCCAGCGCAGCGAGCGTGGCGGTGAGCGTGGAGGCGAGAGCCGCGAAGCGCGCGGCGAACGCAAGGACCGGGGCGGCGATCGCAATCGTCGCGGTGAACGCGACGGCCGCGGCCGCAGCAGCGAGCGCCCCGAGGGCGTCGACGCCGAAGCGCGCACGAACGATCGTCCGCCGCGCAGCGAGGGCCAGGGCCGTCGCGGTCCGCGTCCGGAAGCCCAGGCGACGCCGGCCCTCGACGAGTCGGCACTGCCGCTGGTCGCTGCCGCCGAAGGCCAGCTGCCGGGCACCGAGGCACCCGATGCCGCCGAGGGCGAGCGCGAGGGCCAGCGCCGGCGTCGCCGCCGCGGCGGTCGCGGTCGTGGCGAGCGTGAAGAGGGCCAGGCTCCGGGCGGCGCCGATACGCCGGAGTCCTTGAACGGCGAGCCGCCGAGCGAGGCGGCCACGGCCGAGGGCGGCGAGGTCGCGCGCACCGATGACGACACCACGGCCGCCGGTGCGGACGCCGACGGCGGCGAGGCGCGTCGTCGTCGTCGCGGTGGCCGCGGACGTCGCGAGCGTGGCGAGGGCGAGGTCGGCGCAGCGGTGACGGCGACCGGCGATGCCGAGCCATCAGCCGAAGCCGAAGCCGAAGCCGAGGCCCCGGTGACCCTGGCCGCAGACAGCTCGACGGCGGCCCGCCCGTGGTGGGAGAACGAGACACCGGCGCAGGACGATGCGCAGCGACCGGCACCTGCCGCCGCGGCGCGGCCCGATCCGGAGCCTGCACCGGCATCCCGCCCCGCCCCGGCGCCCGCCTTCGTCGCCGCACCGGCCGAGCCGGTCGCGGCGGTCGCGGCCGTGCCAGTGGCGATGGTCGCTGCCGTGCCGGTGGTGGTCACGCCCTACGAGCTGCCGCTGGCGCAGCTGGCCGCCGTCGCCGGCGATGCCGGCCTCGAGTGGGTGAACTCCGACGCCGACAAGGTCCGCGCCGTGCAGCAGGCGATGGCCGATGCGCCCAAGCCGGCGCGCGTGCCGCGTGAGCCGAAGCCGGTGGCGATGCCGGACGACGGTCCGCTGGTGCTGGTCGAGACGCGCAAGGACCTGTCGCAGATCAAGCTGCCGTTCGAGCAGCAGCAACAGGTCTGAGGCACATCCCCGGGCGGCCCAGCCGCTCGGGGCCGGTCGCTAAGGCAGCAGTTCCAGCGCGCGCTGGTAGGGCGCGTGGTGCATCAGGTCGTCCCAGGGCCACGGGGCGACCTGGGGCAGCAGCGCCAGCCGGCGCGCCTCGCTGTCGGCATCGGGCCGCCAGCGGCCGTTGGCCAGCGCGGTGTCCAGGCCGTCGATCAGCGCGTCGAGCGGCGCACCGCCGTTCAGCGACTGGTTGCACAGCAGCACCAGGTCGCAGCCGGCGTTCAGTGCCGCGATGCCGGCTTCGGTCGGCGTGCCGGCGACGGTCGCGCCCTGCATGCTGAGGTCGTCGCTGAAGATCGCGCCGGTGAAGCCGAGCTGGCCGCGCAGGATGTCCTGCAGCCAGCGCGCCGAGAAGCCGGCCGGCTGCGGATCGACCTTCGGATAGATCACGTGCGCCGGCATCACGCTGGCGAGGCTGGTCGACAGCCAGTCGTAGGGCCGCGCGTCGTCGGCGAGGATCGCCTTCAGCGTGCGCCCGTCGACCGGCACCTCGGTGTGCGAGTCGGCCGCGACGTAGCCATGGCCGGGGAAATGCTTGCCGCAGCTGCCCATGCCGGCCAGCAGCAGGCCGTGCATCACGCTCTTGGCGAGCAGCGTCGCCACGCGCGCGTCGCGGTGGAAGGCGCGGTCGCCGATCACGCCGCTGGGGCCGTGGTCCAGGTCGAGCACCGGCGTGAAGCTGAAGTCGACGCCGCAGGCGCGCAGCTCGCTCGCCAGCACGAAGCCGCAGGCGGTGGCGGCATCGGTCGCGGCCATCGCGTCCTCCATCCAGCGCGCGCCCAGCGCGCGCATCGGCGGCAGGTGGGTGAAGCCGTCGCTGCGGAAGCGCTGCACGCGCCCGCCCTCGTGGTCGACGCAGACCAGCACGTCGGGGCGCAGCGACTTGATCTCGGCGGTCAGTGCGGTCAGCTGCGCCCGGTCGCGCCAGTTGCGCGCGAAGAGGATGAGCCCGCCGACCAGCGGATGCTGCAGGCGACGGCGGTCATCGGCGTCCAGGGACGTGCCGGCGACATCGAGCACGATCGGCGAGTGGTCGGTCATGGCGCAGGAAGTTGCTCGACCACCACGAAGGCGGCCGCGTAGTCGGATTCGTCGGTCAGCGTCACGTGGGCGATCAGGCGACGCTCGGCGAACCAGCGGGCCAGCTCGCCGTGCAGCGCGATCTCGGGCTTGCCACTCGGCGCCTTGACGACCTCGCAGGCCCGCCAGCTCATCGGCTGGTGGATGCCCAGCCCGATGGCCTTGGAGAAGGCTTCCTTGGCAGCGAAGCGCGTCGCGAGGTAGCTGAGGCCGCACGCCGCGACCTTGGCGCTGCGTGCGCGGTACACCGACAGCTCGTGCGGCCCCAGCACCTTCTCCGGGAAGCGCTCGCCACGCCGCTCGAGCGTGGCCGCGATCCGGCGGATGTCGCAGAGGTCGGTGCCAATACCAAAGATCACGACGACGCCCGGTGGATGCAGCGCAGGTAGTCGCGCACGGTCTCGGCCAGCCCGAGCTCCAGCGCATCGGCGATCAGCGCGTGGCCGATCGACACCTCCAGCACGCCCGGCACGGCGCGCAGGAAGTCGGCCAGGTTGTCGCGGTTGAGGTCGTGGCCGGCGTTGAGGCCCAGACCGACGCTGAGCGCGGCCCCGGCCGACGCCGTGTAGCGCGCCAGCACCGCCGCGGCCTCGGGCGTGCCGTGGGCACGCGCATAGGCCTCGGTGTAGAGCTCGACGCGGTCGGCGCCGATCGCGCGCGCCTCGGCCATCGCTTGCGGCAGCGGATCCATGAACAGGCTGACACGCACACCGAGCGCATGGCACTCGTCGATCAGCGGACGCAGCCGGACCCCGTCGGCCGGGAGGCTCCAGCCGTGGTCGGACGTGGCCTGCTCGACGCTGTCGGGCACGAAGGTGGCCTGGTGCGGCTTGAGTTCGCGCACCAGGTCCATCAGGTTGTGGAAGGGGTTGCCTTCGAGGTTGTATTCGGCCTGCGGCCAGTCGGCGGCCAGCAGCGCCGCGAGTTCATGCACGTCGTGGGTGCGGATGTGGCGCTGGTCGGGCCGCGGGTGCACCGTGATGCCGTGCGCGCCGGCCTCCAGCACCCGCACCGCGGCGCCGGTGACGCTGGGGATGGTCAAGCTCCGCTGGTTGCGCAGCAGCGCCACCTTGTTGAGGTTGACCGACAGCGCGGTGGTGGCGCCGTGGGCCGGCAGGCCGGAGACGATCAGCGGGTTCATCGAGGCACTCGCGGGTTCAGCGTTCGAGGTTCTGCAGGTCCACCATGAGCTGGCGGGTGCGCAGCACCGGGGTCGCGAGATGATAGTGAAGCAGGTTGCGCAGCATGGGCTTGAGCCCCGCCAGCGCCGGCAGGCAGGCGCGCTGCAGCGCGGCCAGGTCGTCGGCATCGAGCGCGACCTGCAGCGCCGCCCAGGCCGCCGCGACCAGGCCGGGCTCGCCGGGCACGGCCGGCACGAGGCCGGCGTCTGGCTTCAGCGTGTGCGGGACACCGGCCGCCAGCGGTTGCTGGGTCGGCGTCACGAGGACGAGGTCCGGCAGCAGGCCGATCTCGCGCAGCAGCACCAGCTCGAAGGCCCGCAGCGCGGCCTCGACGCCGGTATCGTCGCCGCCCGCCAGCGCCGGCAAGGTCTGCGCGTAGGCGTCGAACAGCGCGGGATGCGGATCCTGGCGCGCCAGCAGCTTCATCAGCAACTCGTTCATGTAGAAGCCGGTCAGCAGCGCGGCCCCGCCGGGCATCGCGGGGCCGCCGGCCCATTCGGCGGCCTTGAGAGGCTGGACCTCGGCGCTGTCGCCCTCCGGGTGGCGCGCGCGCCGGGCCCCGTAGCTCACGTGCAGGCGCTGGAAGGGCAACAGCACCGCGCGCAACTGCGAGTAGGGCCGCTTCGCGCCCTTGGCTGCGACCGCCACGCGGCCCTGCTCGCGGGTGAACAGGTCGAGGATCAGGCTGGACTCGCTCCAGTCGTAGCGGTGCAGCAGGTAGGCAGGGTGGAGGGCGGCGCTCACTCGTAGCCGTAGCTCTTCAGGCGCGTCTCGTCGTCGGCCCAGCCCGAACGGACCTTGACCCAGAGCTCGAGGAAGACCTTGCCGCCGGTCAGGCGCTCGAGCTCGACGCGCGCGTCGGTGCCGATGCGCTTGAGCCGCTCGCCCTTCTCGCCGATGACCATGCCCTTGTGCGCCTCGCGCTCGACGATGATGGTGGCGCTGATGCGGCGCAGGGCGCCCTCTTCCTTGAACTCGTCGATCACGACGGTCGAGGTGTACGGCAGTTCGTCGCCGGTGAGTCGGAACAGCTTCTCGCGCACGATCTCGCTGGCCAGGAAGCGCTCGCTGCGGTCGGTCAGCGCCTCCTCGTCGTAGAACCAGGGTTGCTCGGGCAGGTAGGGGGCGAGGATGGCCAGCAGCCGCAGCGTGTCGGCCTCGTTGTTCGCGGCGAGCGGCACGAACTCGGCGAAGGGGTGGCGGTCCTGCATGCCCTTCAGCCACGGCGCCAGCTCGGCGCGCCGGCGCACGAGGTCGAGCTTGTTGGCGATCAGCAGCACCGGCTTGTCGGGCGGCAGCAGGGCCAGCACCTTCGCGTCGTCGAGCCCGAAGCGCCCGGCCTCGACGACGAACAGCAGCAGGTCCACGTCGCCGACGGTGGCCTGCACCGTCTTGTTGAGGTTGCGGTTCAGGGCCCCGGTCCCGCGCACGGTGTGGCGCGTCTGGAAGCCGGGCGTGTCGACGAACACGAACTGCGCGGCACCCTCGGTGCGGATGCCGGTGATGCGGTGGCGCGTGGTCTGCGCCTTGCGCGAGGTGATGCTGACCTTCTGCCCGACCAGCGCATTGAGCAGGGTCGACTTGCCCACGTTCGGGCGGCCGACGATGGCCACCAGCCCGCAACGCCGGGGCGACTCGTCGATGGCGTCGTCTGCGGGAAGGGAGGCATTCATGGGGGCAGGGGCCGGTCCTCGGCTTTCAGTGTAGCCAGCGCCGCCTGGGCCGCTTCCTGCTCGGCGGCGCGGCGCGAACGGCCTTCGCCGCGGGCCACGAGCGACTGCGACGGGATGCTGCACACCACGACGAAGAGTTGCTCGTGCTGGCGGCCGCTGGTGCTTTCGATGCGGTAGGCGGGGACCGGCAGGCGCCGTGCCTGCAGCCACTCCTGCAACTCGGTCTTGGGGTCGCGGGTCCAGGCCTGGGCCGCCGTGCTGGCGACCAGGGGGCGGAACAGCCGCTCGACCAAGGCCTGGGCCGGCGCGAAGCCGCCATCGAGGTAGACGGCGCCGATCAAGGCCTCCAGCGCGTCGGCCAGGATCGACGCGCGCTGCGCGCCGCCACTGCGCGCCTCGCCCTCGCTGAGGCGCAGCAGCAGCGGCAGCTGCAGTTCGAGCGCGAGGCGGTGCAGGGTTTCCTCGCGCACGAGGTGGGCGCGCACGCGCGTCAGGTCCCCCTCGTCGGATTGCTCGAAGTGCCGGAACAGGAGGCCGGAGACGGCCGCGGAGAGCACGGCGTCGCCGAGGAACTCGAGCCGCTCGTTGTGGCCGGCTCCGAAGCTGCGGTGGGTCAGGGCCCGGTCCAGCAAGTCCGGCTGCGCGAACCGGTGACCGAGCCGGGCCTGCAGGGCGTCCAGGGCCGCGGTCAAGGTCGCCGGCCCCTCACCGCGGCCGCCGGGCGGCGCCGCGGTCGCCGTTCATTGCGAACGGCCCCGGTACTTGATGACCAGGTAGACCGGCTCGATCAGCACGATCTCCTTGTCATAGGCGAACGTGATCACGACACGCTCGTTCTCCTTCGTGATCTCGAGGTCCTTGCCGGCGATCGACGAGATGGAGTACTCGATGTCCTTCTGGCGCTCGAAGGCGTTGCGGATCTCGGGCACCGTGCCGCCGCCTTCCTTGGCGATCTTGTTGACCGTCCGCTGGATGGTGAAGTATTCGTTCATCGTCGGCAGGACCTTCAGGCCGACCAGGGCGACGCACGCGATGATGATGGCCCAGAACAGCAGGCCGATCAGCGTGACGCCCCGTTGGGCAGACAGGCTGCGAGCCGCCTGCGGCAGTGCCAAGGCCATCGATGTTCTCCTGTTGGTATGCGAACTCACTGGAACGGACCGATCCGGCGAAGGTTACCGAAATTCATCCACACAAAAAAGGCCTTGCCGACGATGTTCTCGTCGGGCACGAAGCCCCAGTAGCGCGAGTCCTCGGAGTTGTCGCGGTTGTCGCCCATCATGAAGTAGTGGCCCGGCGGCACGGTGCAGATCACGCCCTCGGCGTTGTAGCGGCACTGGTCGCGGAACTTCTGGAACTCGGGGCGCGGCAGCACGAAGCTCTGCCGGTCCTTGTCCGTCAGCACGCGATGCTCCACCGGCCCGAGCTTCTCGGTCGCCTGCTGGGCGTAGCGGCGCACGTCCTCGTTGTAGAAGTCCGGCAGCGGACGGGTCTCGACCAGCTGGCCGTTGATCGCCAGCTTCTTGTTCAGGTAGCTGACCTCGTCGCCGGGCACGCCGACCACCCGCTTGATGTAGTCCACGCTGGGGTCGACCGGGTAGCGGAACACCATCACGTCGCCGCGCTGGGGGTCGTGGTTGGCGACGATCTTCTTGTTGATCACCGGCAGGCGCACGCCGTAGTGGTACTTGTTCACCAGGATCAGGTCGCCGATCGCCAGCGTCGGGATCATCGAACCAGACGGGATCTTGAACGGCTCGAACAGGAAGGATCGCAGCAGGAACACGACCAGGATCACCGGGAACAGGCCGGCGGTCCAGTCCAGCCACCAGGGCTGGGCCAGCAGCCGCTGTCGCGCCGCGTCGACCTGGCCATCGACCTGCTGGATGCCCTGTCGCTGCAGCTCGGCCCGGCGCTGGGCATCCTGCGAGTCCAGTTGCCCGGCGGCGGCCAGCCGCTGCGGCATGAAGTGCAGGCGCTCGGCCAGCCAGTAGCCGAAGGTCACCAGCGTGAGGACGAACAGCAGCAGCGAGAAGTTGCCCCCCCAGGAGCCGACGTACCAGCCGCCCAGGTAGACGACAAGGGCGCCGTAGAGCAGGCCGGTCAGTGCACTCATGCGTTC
>Ga0268299_1002270_pt1 | contig 24376 bp, 21 predicted proteins | sample NOBtaG_FD_193484 | JGI IMG/M metagenome (GOLD analysis project Ga0268299, IMG submission 193484) | Activated sludge microbial communities from bioreactor in Nijmegen, Gelderland, Netherland - NOB reactor | ecosystem: Engineered > Bioreactor > Aerobic > Activated sludge | place: Netherlands... | reverse complement strand
AACGCGCCTTCGGCGGCTACTACCTCGACTTCGACGTCGACCGCGAGGCGGCCGCGCGCTACGGCCTCACCATCGGCGACGTGCAGGACGTCATCCAGGCGGCGATCGGCGGCGTCGACGTGACGACGACGGTCGAGGGTCTCGAGCGCTATCCCGTGAACGTGCGCTACGCCCGCGAGCTGCGCGACGACGCGGCGGAGCTGCGGCACGTCCTGGTGACGGCGCCGGGCGGCGCGCAGGTGCCGCTCGGGCAACTGGCGCGCATCGCGGTCAGTCCCGGTCCGCCGATGATCCGCAGCGAGAACGGCCAGCGCACGGCGTGGGTGTTCGTCGACATCGACGGGCGGCGCGACCTCGGCGGCTACGTCGCGGAAGCGAAGCGGCGCGTCGCGGACCAGGTGACGATGCCGGCCGGATACGGGCTCGTCTGGTCGGGGCGCTTCGAGTACCTCGAGCAGGCGAACCGCCGGCTCCGGATCGTGATCCCGATCACGATCGCACTGATCGTCGTGCTGCTCTACGCGGCGACCTCGAGCTGGTTCCGCGTCGGAGTGATCCTCCTCGCCGTGCCGTTCAGCATGATCGGCGCGATCTGGTTCCTCTGGGCGCTCGATTACAACCTGAGCCTCGCGGTGTGGGTCGGCATCATCGCGCTGCTCGGCGTCGATGCGGAGACGGGCCAGGTGATGCTGCTCTACCTCGACACCACGTTCGACCGCTTTCGCGCCGAAGGGCGCATGCGCGACGAGGGCGACCTCTTCGCCGCGATCCACGAGGGCGCGGTGAAGCGCATCCGGCCGAAGACGATGACCGTGGCGACCGACATGATCGGCCTCTTGCCGCTGCTCTGGGCGACGGGAACGGGCGCGGACGTGACTCGCCGGCTCGTGGCCCCGCTCATCGGCGGGATCAGCGTCAGCTTCGCGATGGAGCTGCTCGTGTACCCGGTGATTTTCTATCTCGCGAAGCGGCGCGGGCTGCGACGGGAATGGGCGGGCAAATCGCCGGTCGTGGCCTGACGTCGACTACGCTGCCGCCGGGTGGGGTGCCGTCGCTCTGGTCCCCACCCGGCTCCCCACGCAGCGTTCCGCGAGGAGGCTCCCCCCCACGGGATTACCCCGCGGAATCCACGAAGCCGAAGCGACCGTCGCACAGCGAAGGATCCATCGATCGGTCGTTTCGGAGGTCACTTGCCACGAGCGTGTCCTCAGCAAGGCGGGTGCCAGGGGTGCGGCCCGATGAACGTTGGCCTTTCGACGCGCCGCGCACCGCGGTGCTGCTCAGGCGGGCGGCACTGATGAACTTTCCGGCGGGCTCCCGCGTATCACCGCACGAGGAGGAACGCTGTCGATGGAGACCATGCGACGCTGTCCCTATTGCGACGAGGAGATTCGTGCGGAAGCGATTCGGTGCCGGCACTGCCGGAGCCGTCTCACCGCGTTCGACCCGAGCAGCTGGTATCGCGATCTGCCCGACCGGCGCGTGGCCGGTGTCGCGGCGGCGGTCGCGCACGCGTGTGCGATCCCGGTCACGGCCGCGCGCTTCGCGTTTCTCGTGCTCACGCCCTTCCATTTCCTCGGCGCGATCGCCTACGGCGCCCTCTGGCTGCTCGTCCCCTTCCGTCCGGGCGAGGAGCCGCCCTTCGCGCGCGTGATCCGCGTCACTCGCCGGGTCGTCGACGAGGTCCGCGACGCCGTCTTCGTCCGTCGCACCCCGCCGTCGGCGCCGCGGCCCGGGAGCGGCGCGGGCTCGGGGGGGCCGCGGGACGACGTTCCGATGACGGGAGTGCCATGCTAGGCGTCGTCGCTGCGGGACGGGATGGCGACCGACGAGGAGCTGATCGCGGCGGTCGCCGCCGGCGACGACGTGGCGCTCACGACGTTGTATCGACGATGGGAGCGGCCGCTGCACGCGTTCCTGGCCCGCTACACCGGAGGCCGTGACGTCGATGATCTCGTGCAGGAGACCTGGCTCCGGGTGGTGCGGAGCGCGAGCCGGTTCGATGTGCGCCGCCGCGCGTCGACGTGGCTCTTCCAGATCGCGCTCAACCTCGCCCGCGATCATCATCGGCGCGCGCCCGCCGAGCCGGTCGATCCGGAGCGCGTCGCCGAGCTCGCCGCACCCGACCCGTTGGGACCGGTGCGGGCGGGTCTCGACGTCGCGCGCCTCCTCGCGGCGCTTCCGGAGCCGCAGCGTGCCGTGGTCGTGTTGCGGCACTTTCACGATCTCGGCGAGGACGAGATCGCCGCGGTCCTCGACGTCCCGAGGGGTACGGTGAAGAGCCGCCTGCACCACGCGATGGCGAAGCTCGTCGCGCTCGCGCGCGGCGACGCGACCGAGGGCGCGTCGTGACGCCGCGTTGCGAGGACGTGCGGGAGCGCCGCGTCCGGGGCCGGGCAACGGCGGAGGATGCCGCGCACGTCGCCGCCTGCGCGGCGTGCGGAGCCGAGCGCGAGACGCTCGCCGCGCTCGCCGCCGCGTTCGCCGGCCACGAGACGTCCGCGCCCTCCCCGGCATTGGAGCCGCGCGTGTTGCACGCGGCCGCGCCGATCCTCGCGGCGCGACGCCGGCATGCCGCGCGATGGTCGGTCGCCGCGGCCGTCGCCGCGGCCCTCCTTCCGTTGCCGTTGATCGTGCTGGTCGACGTGTGGGCGCTCCAACTGATCTACGGTGGCCTCAGTCGTCTCCTGCCGCCCGCGCTCAGCTTCTATCTGGTCATGAACTACGCCGCGGTCCTGGCGCTGCTCGGTGCGCTCACGTATGGAGCGATCCCGGTGCTCGCCGAGCGTCAGGCGCGCGGACGACACGAGGTGCTCCATGGTTGACGTCCCCGAGAAGCGTTGTCCGTACTGCGCCGAGACCATCCGCGCCGAGGCGCTCAAGTGCCGCTACTGCGGCAGCATGGTGAGCGGCCCGACCGCCCTCACCCGCACCTGGTACCGCGTGCAGGAGACCCGCATGGTCGCGGGAGTCTGCGCCGGGCTCGCCGAGCAGTTCGGCATGTCGGTCACGATCATCCGGCTCGCGTTCGTGCTCGGCGTGATCGTAGGCTGGGGCATGGGCCTCGTGCTCTACCTGGCGCTTTGGGTCATCATGCCGCTCCGGCCGACGGGGCCGGTCGAGGTGACGTACCGGCGCGTGGAGTGATGGGCTTCTACCAGCAGACGATCTTTCCCCGGATGATGGAGTGGGCGCTCGGCACGGAGACGTGCAGCGCCGAGCGCCGCCGAACGCTCGCCGACGCGCGTGGCGAGGTGCTCGAGATCGGCTTCGGCACGGGTCTGAACCTGCCCCAGTACCCGCCGTCGGCGATCGCGAAGCTCACGATCGTCGACCCGGCCGAGCTACTGCCGGAACGTGTCGTCGCGCGCATCGCGGCGGCGCCCTTTCCGGTCGAGCACGCCCGCCTCGACGCCGAGCGCCTTCCCTTCGACGACGCGCGTTTCGACACCGTCGTCAGTACCTGGACCCTCTGTAGCATTCCCGACCCGGTCGCAGCACTCCGCGAGGTGCGACGCGTGCTGCGCCCCGAGGGCCGGTTCCTCTTCCTCGAGCACGGCCTCAGCGAGCGCCCCTGGGTCGCGCGTGCCCAACACCTCTGGAACCCGATCCAGAAAGTGATCGCCTGCGGCTGCAACGTGGACCGAAGGATCGATCAGGTGATCGCGGCCAGTGGGCTCGTCACGAAGAAGCTCGAACGCTTCGACCTCGCCGGCGAGCTACCGTTGTTCTCCGCAATGTACCGCGGCGTCGCGACTAGCTGATTCCGAAGAGTGCACGACCGTCGCGTTCGAGCGTGAGGTGGGAGGGCGCTCCGCTGCTCAGAACGCCGGACCCGCGACCGCTCAAGGGTAATATTCGCAGGGCCCACGTGTCCGGCTCACTTCGCTGCGGATCGCCCTCCCACCTCACCTCGACAGGCCGAAGCGCAATCTGAACTGCCGCACGCGCTCGCCGCTCGCGGATCCGTTTCGGCTGAAGCCGCGTCCCTGCGTGGAGGTCGGGCGTGGTCGTGTGCCTCGCGCGTGCGCAGTATGCCGGGCGTCGTTGGAAAGCTGTGACGTCGGACCGCGCAGCCGTCGGTTCGACGGGCGTGGGGTGGCGGGTCGGAGGCGAAGTTGGCCGCACACGTGCCCCTGCGAAAGGTGCCCTTGAGCGGTCGCGGGTGCGGGCGTCTGAGCCGGAGACCCGCCACCCTACGCCCGCGGCCCCGGACGGTAGGTGCGCTCTTAGGCTTCTAGAGCGGCGTCCCGAACGTGTTGCGGCTCGACACTTCGCGCACCGGAACCCGCTTGACCGGCCCGAACTTGGCAGAAGGCCAGCCGATCGGGATGAGGGCCATGGTCTCCGCGTTGTCCGGCAGGTTCAGCAGCTTGGCGATGGCCTCCTCGTGCATCAGGTGCAGCGTCGTGAGGCACGCCCCGAGCCCGACCGCTCGACACGCGAGGAGAAGATTCTGCACGGCCGGATAGATCGACGAGTAGATCGACTTCCGCGCCATGTCCTGCATCGCCCCGTCGCCGCGGATGCGTCCCTGCTCGAAGATCATGCAGGGAATGATCAGCACCGGCGCTTCGTGCAGATGCTCCGAGAGGTAGACGGCGCTTTTCACGACGCGCGCCTGGGTCTCCTCGCTCACGCCTTCCCGGGGCGGCACGTGCGCCATCATCGACGCGTACACGTCGAACGATTGCTTGTAGTACCCCTGGAGCGTCTTCCTGATGTCGGGGTCGGTGACGACGAGGAAATGCCAGCTCTGGCGGTTCGAGCCGCTCGGGGCGCGGATCGCGGCGTCGAGCACTTGCTCGATCAGGGAGTCGGGAACGGGCTCGTCGCGGAAGTACCGGATGGCGCGGCAGTTGTGGATGATCTCGAAGATGCCCGGCTCGGCCATGGCGGCCTCCTTTGCGACGGTCCGGTTAGAGGTGGTCGACGATCCACCACGTGAGGCCGGAGATGAACGCCGAGCACGGGATCGTCAGGATCCATGCCCAGACGATCCGGCCCGCGATGCCCCAGCGGATGGCCGAGAGCTTGGTGATCGCGCCGACCCCGACGATCGCGCCCGTGATGGTGTGGGTCGTCGAGACGGGGATGCCGAGGCCGGTCGCCGCGAAGAGCGTGATGGCGCCGCCCGTCTCGGCGCAGAACCCGCCGACCGGCTTCAGCTTGGTGATCTTGAGGCCCATCGTGCGGACGATGCGCCAGCCGCCCGACAGCGTTCCGAGCGCGATCGCGGCGTGGCACGACAGCACGACCCACAGCGGCACGTAAAACGTGTCCCCGAGGTGGCCGGTCGCGAAGAGCAGGACCGTGATGATGCCCATCGTCTTCTGCGCGTCGTTGCCGCCGTGTCCGAGACTGTACAGCGCTGCCGACAGGAGCTGGCCGCGCCGGAACCACGCGTCGACCTTGGCGGGCGTCGAGCGCCGCAGGATCCAGAACACCGCCGCCATCAGCACGAACGCGAGGACCAGCCCGATCATGGGCGACAGGACGATCGACACCGTGATTTTCGCCAGGCCCGCCGAGTCGAGCGACGTGGCGCCGGCTTTCGCGACGGCGGCTCCGGCGAGCCCGCCGATCAACGCGTGCGAGGAGCTCGACGGGATCCCGTAGTACCACGTGATCATGTCCCAGGCGATCGCGCCGACCAGCGCGGCGAAGATGACCGCCGGGTCGACCACGGCCGGATCGATGATGCCCTTCCCGATCGTGTTCGCGACGTGGAGCCCGAAGAACAGGAACGCCACGAAGTTGAAGAAGGCGGCCCACATGACCGCGTAGCGCGGCGAGAGGACTCGTGTGGAGACGACGGTCGCGATCGAGTTCGCGGCGTCATGGAACCCGTTCACGAAGTCGAAGATCAACGCCACCACGATGATGGCGCCGACGATGACGATGTCAGGCATGTTCGAGGACGACGCCCTCGATGATGTTCGCCACGTCCTCGCATCGATCGGTCGCGTTCTCGAGCGCCTCGTAGACTTCCTTCCACTTCATGACGAGAAGTGGATCGGTCGCTTCGCGGAAGAGCGTCGCGACGGCGTTCCGGAGGATCTCGTCGCCTTCGTTCTCGAGGCGGTTCACCTCGATGCATGCGTCGAGGATCACCTGCACCTTCTTGAGATCCCGGAGACCGCCGACCGCCGTCACGACCGTCTCGGTCGCCCGCACCAGTACGTCGGCGAGCTCGCGGACCTCGGGGGTCATCTCTCGGAGCTCGTAGAGCGCGATCCGTTCGGACGCCGACTCCACGAAGTCCATGACGTCGTCCATCCTGGTGATCAGGCGATGGATGTCGTCCCGGTCGATGGGGGTGATGAAGACGGTGTGCAGCCGCTCGACGCAGGTGTGCGTGATGACGTCGGTCTCGTGCTCGATCTCCTTGATGCGGGCCGCGAGCGCCTTGACGTTCTGGCCCCCCGACACGAGCTTCGCGAACTGCACCGCGCCCTCGACCGTGAGGGCGGCGTGGCGCTCGAAGAGGGAGAAGAAGTCTTCCTCGCGCGGGAGAAAGCGTCGAAACATCGGGCGCGGCTTGTAGCCCCCGCCAAGGCCGAACGCAAGCTCGCCATGCGGCCCGCGGAGACCCGAATCTTGACTCCGAATTCGCGCGACGCCGGTGGGGTGCAGTCTTGCGTCGGTCAAACGGATGTTTTAATCGCCTGTTCATGGCCAACCCAGCTGCGCGCGCGACGCCGGCCCGTCTGCTCGACGCCGCGGTCGAGCTGTTCGCGCAGCGCGGCTTCCACGGCACCTCGATCCGCGACATCGCCGTCCGCGCCGGCGCCAACGTCGCAGCCGGCCACTATCACTACGGCTCGAAGGAGGGGCTCTATCTGGAGGTGCTGCGCGCCCAGTTCGCCGCGGTGCGCACGCAGCTCGAGCGGCGCGGCGTCGCGCGCTCCGCGCCGGCCCTTCGTCGCGCGTCCCGCCGGGAGCTCGTGGGACTGCTGGAGGCCCGGATCGCGACCATGCTCGACATGTTGCTCGGTCCTCCGCCCGCTCCGCACGGCGCGCTCATGTTGCGCGAGATGTGCGACCCGACCGAGGCGATGCCGATCATCGTCGCGGAGTTCATCGAGCCCCAGACGCGCGAGATGGAGCAGCTGGTGGCTCGGCTCATTCCCGGAGCGCCGCGGGAGACCGTGACGCAGATCGTGTACAGCATCGTCGGGCAGGTCCTCTTTTATCGCTTCACGATGCCGATGCAGCTGCTGCTGCGGCGCGAGAGCAAGTATCCGAAAGGCTTCGCCCGCAAGGCGTCCCGACACATCGCGCGGTTCTCCCTGCACGCGATCGACGGCCTCGCATCCGAGAAGAAGCGGCCCCGTGCGCGCTGACCGACGGAGCGGATTCCGGCGCGGGCTCGCGACCGTGCCTCTTGTCGTCATGGCGGCGTGCGGCCCGGTCGCGATGCTGACGAAGCCCGAGGGCGACGGCGGCTGGAGCGCGGAGCGCCGGACGCAGGAGCTGGAACGGCGCGCCGCGGCGGCCGTCGTGGTGCTCGTAGCGGACGCGCCGGCGGCGAGCCCGACGAGCGCGCCCCTCACCCTTCAGGATGCGCTCCAGCTCGCCGTCGCCGGCAATCGGCGCCTCGCGGAGGCCCGCCAACAACTGGCGGTCGCCCGCGCGCGCGTCGCCGAAGCGCGCGGCCGGCTCTTTCCGAGCACGATCGCGAGCGCGCGGTACGCCTTCACGACCGACGAGCAGAGCACGCGGGTGGCGCTCCCGGCGGAGCTCTTTCCGAGCGGGGCACCGCCGAGCGTCACGATTCGCGATCAGAACCTCGGGAGCGTGAACGCCACGACGACACTGCCGCTGGATCTCAGCGGGGAGCTGCGGTGGGCGCTCGCGTCGGCGCAGGCCGGGTATCGCGGGGAGGCGGCGCGCCTCTGGGCGACCACCTTGCAGCAAGACGTCGTCGTCATCGGCGCCTACTACACGCTGCTCGAAGCCCTGAAGCTCCGCACCGTGACCGAGCAGACGATCGCGCTCCAGCGCGAGCAGCTCGCGCACGCGACCGAGCGCTTCGACAGCGGCCGGCTGACCAAGAACGAGCTCCTCGTCGTGCAGGTCGGCCTCCAGGACGCCGAGCAGGAGCTCCGCCGCCGCGCGCTCGCGATCGACGAGGCGCGCTGGGCCCTCAACGAGGCGATCGGCGCGCCGGTCGACGCCCAGACGCGGATCGCCGACGTCGCGGAGCGCCCGACCCTGCCGGTCGTCACCGAGGCGTTGCGGGTCGCGTACCGGGAGAACCCCGTGCTCGTGGCGCTCGTCGAAGAGCAGCAGCGTCTCGAGGCCAGTGCCACCGCGCTCTCGCGGAGCCGCTTGCCCCGCTTCTCGGGCGGCGGGTCCATCGATCACTCGACCACGGAGGTCATCGACCCGAAGACGCTCGGCACGGGCTTCGTCGGATTCAGCTGGGACCTCGACACCGACACGCGCATTCGTGCCCGCCTCGCGGCGGAGCGCGCCGCGGTCGAGCAGAACCGCATTCGCGTCGAGCGCGAGCTTCGCGAGCTCGAGCGCGCCGTCCGCGCGACGTGGGGAGCGGCGGCGGAGCGTCTCGCGGCCCTCACCAGCGCCGAGGCCGCGGTCGGCCAGGCGGAAGAGAACATGCGCATCCGGCGCCAACAATTCGACGTCGGGCGGGCGACGAGCGACGACGTGCTGGACGCGCAACGCCTGCTGTCGCTCCAGCGCGCGACCCTCGCGACGGCGCGGTACCAGGCGCAGACGCATCGCGCCGAGCTCCAGGCTCTGATGGGCCAGCCGGTCACGGACCTGCTGGCGGACGGGAGAGGCCAGTGAACCCACGCCGCATCGTGCTCGTCGTCGTACTCCTCGCGGTCGTCGTCGCTCTCGCAACGGCGGCCTGGCGCGGTCGCGGCGGCCCGATCCACTACACGGGATTCGTCGAGGGCGAGGAGCGCATCCTGCGGAGCGAGGTGACCGGTCGGGTGCTCGAGGTGCTCTTCGGCGAGGGGGATGCCGTGCCCGCGGGCGCCGTCGTCGCTCGCCTCGACGACCAGGACGTCCAGACGCAGCTGACCTCGAAGCGGCAGCAGGTCGCCGTGCACGAGGCGGCGCTCCGGAAGCAGGAGCAGCAGGTGAAGCTGCTCGACGCGACCTGGCGTCGCTCGCTCGACGCCTCGCGCGCCGAGCTCAAGCAGGCGGAGGCGTCGGCGACCCTCGCCGCGCGGACGCTGGAGCGCGAGCGTACGCTCGTGAAGAGCGGCGCCAGTACCGCGCAGATCTTCGACGAGGCCCGGGCGGCCTCCGACTCGACCGCGAGCGCGGTGCAGCGCGCGCGCGACATGGTCGCGAAGACCGAGGCGGCCGAGGGCGAGATCACCGTCGCGCGCCATCAACTGGAGGTGATCGCGGCCGAGCGGGATCTCGCCACGACGCAGGTCCGCGAGCTCGAGGTGCTGGCGGCCAAGCACGTGATCCAGGCGCCGGCGGTGGCGACGACCGTGCAGACGAAGTTCATCTGGCCCGGCGAGCTGGCGCAGCCGGGAAGCGCCGTCCTCGCGGTGCTCGATCCGGCCGACAAGTACGTGCAGATCTACGTGCCGGTCGCGGATCTCGCCGAGGTGCGCGTCGGCCGCGCGGTCGAGATCGAGCTCGACAGTGCGCCGGGCGAGCGTGTTCCCGGCGAGATCACGTTCCTGGCCGACCAGGCGACGTTCACCCCCGAGAAGATCGAAACGCGGAGCGACCGTCTCGGCCAGGTCTATCGCGCCAAGGTGCGCATCCTGGCGGACGTCGCGCGGTTCCGTCCGGGAACCGAGGGCAATGTGTACCTCGTCGCCGCGAAGCCGGAGGACACGCGCAGCGCCGCGACGGGAGCGGCCGAATGAGCGAGCCGCGCGACGCCGCGATCCTGCTCCGCGGTCTGGTGAAGCGCTTCGGTCCGCGCCAGGCGCTCGCCGGCGTCGACCTGAACGTCGTCGGCGCCCAGATCGTGGGCGTGATCGGCCCCGACGGGGCCGGCAAGACGACGCTCCTCCGCGCGATCGTCGGACTCCTCGACGTCGAGGCCGAGTCGGCGAGCGTGCTCGGCTACGATCTCACCGCCGACGTCACCGAGCTCAAGACGCACGTCGGCTACGTGCCGCAGGCATTCGGTCTCCATCGCGATTTGTCCGTGGTGGAAAACCTCCGGTTCACGGCGCGGCTGCACCGCCTCCCCGCGGAAGAGCTCGAGCGGCGCGCGGGGCCCCTCCTCGAACGCACGGGGCTCGCGCCGTTCGGAGAACGCGCGGCCGGTGCGCTCTCGGGGGGCATGAAGCAGAAGCTCGCGATCGTGAACGCGCTCCTCCCGCAGCCGAATCTGCTCGTCCTCGACGAGCCGACCGCCGGTGTCGACGTCGTCGCGCGCGGGGAGATCTGGGAGGTGCTGGACAGCCTGCGCCGCGAGACGCTCGTCGTCGTCAGCACGAGCTACCTCGACGAGATGACCCTCTGTGACCGGCTCGTGTATCTCGACGACGGGAAGGTCGTCGCGACCGGCACGCCGGCGGAGCTCCGGGCGAGCGTCGGGGTCGAGCTCTACCGCGCGTGGGGCGACGATCCGAACGGCATCGCGACCGCCGCCCGCGCGCTCCCCTGGGTGGCCGAGACGCACGCGAGCGGTGACTTCGCCCGCATCGAGGTGCCGGCGGCGCGGACTCCGGGAGCGCCGGCGGTTCGCCGGAGCCTCGGCGCGCTTCCCGGCGTGCACTTCGCGGAGCAGGTCGCGGTCGACATGGAAGCGACGCTGCTCGCGCTCGCGCGTGCGACGGGCGGGACATGACCCTCGCGATCCCGCCGATCATCCGCGCCAGCGGACTCACGAAACGCTTCGGCGACTTCACGGCCGTGGACGCGCTCGACTTCGAGGTCGCGCCGGGATCGATCTTCGCGTTCCTCGGCGCCAACGGCTCGGGCAAGAGCACAACGATCCGGATGCTCATCGGTCTCCTCGCGCCGATGGCCGGGACGATCGAAGTCGACGGTATCGACGTGATCCGCACTCCACGGCGGGTCCGCGACCACATCGGCTACATGGGGCAGAAGGTGAGCCTCTACCAGGGGCTCTCGCTGCGCGAGAACCTGGAGTTCTACGCCGGGCTGTACGGCCTCGCCGGCGCGCCGCTCGAGGAGCGGTGGGCGGAGCTCCGCGACCGCTTCGAGCTCGGCGCGGTCGAGCACGAGAAGGCGAGCGATCTCCCCGCCGGCGTTCGCCAGCGCGCGGGGCTCGCGCTCAGTACGTTGCACCGGCCCCGCGTCCTCTTCCTCGACGAGCCGACGGCCGGCGTGGACCTCCACAACCGCCTCCTCTTCTGGAAGCGGATCCGCGAGGAGGCCGCGTCGGGGGTGACGGTGTTCGTCACGACCCACTTCCTCGAGGAGGTCGAGTACTGCGACTGGGTCTGCTTCATCGACGCCGGGCGCCTGATCGCGAACGCGCATCCGGAGGAGATCCGGCGGCGCTACTCGGACGGCTATCGCGTGCGGGTCGAGCTGCCGCGCGGCGCGCGTGCGGCGATCGCGACGCGGTTCACGACCCAGGGTGTCGCCGTGACGCCGACGACGGATGGTCTCGAGATCTCGGCGCCCGCGCTGCCGCCCGCGCTCCTCGGCGAGCTCCGGACGCTCGCCGAGCACGACGCGCGGATCACGATCACGCGCCCCGAGATGACCGACGTGTTCCGCCGTCTCATGGAAGCGGGAAGCCGCGGCGAGGGGCTGACGGCGGCCGCGCCGGCATCGCGGGCGCCGGCGACGGAACCCGAGACCGCGGTGGCCCCGCCGCCGGCGATCCCGGACCGCGCGCCCCGTATCCGGACGACTGCCGCGGTTCGAACGCGGCTTCGCCGGCTGAGCGCGCTCTTGCAGCGCGAGTCGCGCGCCACGCTGCGGGACCCGTTCACGGTGACGATCCTGATCGCGGTGCCGCTCGCGGCGCTCCTGGCGTTCGGGATGACGTTGTCGACCGAGGTGAAGCATCTGGAGCTCGGGCTCCACGACGCGAACGGCTCGGCCGCGAGCCGCCGCCTCGCCGCGGAGCTCGCCGCCAACGGGACGTTCACGATCGCGCCGTACGCGACGCGCGACGCGATGGAGCGTGCGCTCGTGAGCGGCGCGATCAGCGTCGCGGTCATCATCCCGCCCGACTTCGACCGGCGGCTCGTCGAGAGGACGCCGGGCGCCCCGCCCGCGTCGTTACAGGTCCTCTACGACGGAGGCGAGACCGTCGTGGCCGGAAACGCGGAGGGCTTTCTCCGCGGCATCGCCACGGCGACCGGGGTCTCCCTCCGCGGTCGTCGTGGTCCGCCGCCGGCCGTGGCCGGCGCGTCGGATGGCGGCGTCGCCGTCGTGACCCGCGCCCTCTTCAATCCGACGCTCGACGGCACGCCGTTCATGGTCGCGGGCACCTACGGCTTCGTGCTGACGTTTCTCACGACGCTGATCACCGCGGTGTCGGTCGTGAACGAGCGCCTCAGCGGCACCTTCGAGCAGTTGCAGGTGACGCCCGCCACCTCGGCGGAGATCGTGCTCGGGAAGATCCTTCCGCTCGGCGCGGTCTTCACCGCCGACGTGGTGCTGATGGTGCTGACGGCGCACTTCGTGCTCGGCGTCTGGCCCGCCGGGAATGCCGTCTTCTTCGTCGTCGCGACGGCGGGGTACGTCATGGTGTCGTTGTCGATGGGCGTCATCATGTCGGCGACGTCGGCGACGGCCGCGGAGGCGGTGCAGAAGACGGTGCTTCTCAGCGTGCCGTTGATCTTCCTCGGCGGCTTCATCTTTCCGATCCGCAACATGCCGCTCGGGTTCCAATGGCTCGCCGAGCTGATCCCCGCGACGCACTACATCCGCGTGGCGCGCTCGATCTACCTCCGCGCCGCCGGTCCCGCGGAGCTCGCCGGAGAGCTGGCGCTGCTCTCGCTCATGGGCGCGGCGCTGATCACATTCGCCTTCCGGGCCGTGGAGAAACGAGCGTGAGGCGCACGATCTCCAACATCCTCGCCGTCGCCTACAAAGAGGCGATGGTGATCCGGCACGACAAGCCGCTCCTCGCGACGCTGTTCGTCCAGCCGGTCAGCTTCCTCGTCATTCTCGGGATCGCGGTGTCGTTCACGCCGCGGAACGTGCCCTGGGTCGTCCTCGATCGCAGCGAGACCACGGTGGCACGGCGGCTCGTGCAGGAGATCGAGGCGAGCGGGTACTTCCTACCGGTCGAGCGGGTCACGAGCTACGACGCGGGGGCGCGACGGCTCGCGACCGGGGCCGCGAGCCTCATGCTCGTGATCGATCGCGACTTCGCGCGCGACGTCGAGCGCGGAAGGCCGACCGTCGAGGTCTTGCTCGACGGTGCCGATCCCCTGACGGCCGCCCGACTCGGCGGTGTGGTGACCGCGATCGCGGCGGCGCACGACCCGCACGGCGCGGCGCAGCGGCCGCGTCCGGACGCGGCGCTGTCGGATCCGGGGCCGCTCGATCTCCGTCAGCGCTTCTGGTTCAACCCGACGCTCGACGACTCGAGCTTCTTCCTGTCGGCGCTCGCCGCGATGCTGCTCACGAACCTCTGCTTCTCGGCGACGGCGTTGGCGCTGGTCGGCGAGCGCGAGAACGGGACGTACGAGCAGATGCTGGCGCTCCCGACGAGCGCCGTCGAGATCGTGCTCGGGAAGCTGCTGCCCTACGTCGGCCTCTGCTACTCCCAGGTGCTGATCGCGCTCTTGCCGGCGGGCCTGTTCCTCGGGTTCTGGCCGGAAGGCAGCTGGGTGACGCTTTTCGCGGTCACTCTGCCCTTCGTGCTGGCGTCGCTCGGGATCGGGGCGTTCGTGTCGTCGCTCGCGAGCACGTCGGCGCAGGCGGTCTTCTTGTCGGTGTTCTTCATCATGCCGTCGTTCGTGCTCTCGGGGGTGATGACGCCCTACCAGCTCATGCCCGACCTCGTGCGCCGGATCGGCGGGATCCTGCCGCTGCGGTGGTACCAGATCGCGAGTCGCCGGATCATCGAGCGCGGGGGCGGGCTCGTCGACGTGATTCTGCCGACGGTGGTGCTGACGATCATGTTCTTCGTGGTCTTGGGGCTGCTGAAGTGGCGGATCAAGCCTCGGCTCGGCTGAGTCTTTTGGTGGCGGGTCGGCTCGCGGGGGGTCGTGTCTGCGCGGACGGTCGTCGCTGCGAGCCGACCCTCGGCGATCGATCGTCATCGCGGTGACGACGATACGTTCAGCAGCTTCAGACTTTGACTCGTAGGCCGGTTGGGAGGGTTTCGTCGAAGAGGCGGCCCGTTTCCGTCTGATCCAGGGGGACGGATTCGTGGAGGAGGATCTTGCTGCGGCCGGCGCCGGGGAGCGTGGCCAGGCGGTCGGCGAGGCGGTCGCGGACGGTGATGTCGAGGTCGCGTTCGCGGTCGTCGACGACGCGGGCGATCTGGACGAGGGCGAAGGCGACGAGCTCGGGGTGCGGCCACTCCGGGATCGCCAGTAGCCGCTCGATCCATTCGGTGACCGCGGTCGCGGGCACGACGCAGTTGAGGGGGCCGTAGAGGGGCTCGCGGGCGCCGAGTCGGGCGAGCGCCCAGAGCTGCTGCGGGGCGGCTTTGCCCCGGGCGACGTCGGCCACGATGACGTCGCCGAGCTCCTGCTTGAGGCGGGCGTCGATGCGCTCGCAGGCGCCGATCGCCTGCCACATCTCGCGGATCTCCTGCGTGCCCGGCTTCACGCCGCCGCCGAGCTTTACTTTCGACTTCTTCGCGATGCGTGGGACGATCCAGGGCGCCACCTCGCCGTGCACGCGCAGCTGCGGTCCGCGTTCGAGGCCGCCGGCGACGCGCTTCCACAGGTTCCACCATTCGGCGCGGTTCTGCGGCGCGCGCGGGAACGCGAGGCCGGCGGCGAGCGGGCCGCCGAGCTGCTTCACGCGCCAGGCGTCCATCTCGTGGCCGAAGCCCGGCCGCAGGAGGAACCCGCAGAGATTCAACCACCGTGCCTCGTGCGCCGCGGTGACGTTGCGTCGGGCGGCGCCGGCCCAGAGCGCGTCCCAGAGCGCGCGCAGGACGGCGAGCGGCCACGCGTCCTTCCCGGCGCCGAGCGCCGTCTCGAGCGCACGCGGCAGGCCGGCGGGATCGGCGGGCGCCGACGTGGACGCTTCCTTCGGCGGGAAGACGGCCGCGATCGCGGCGAGCGCGGTCGCGATCTGCTCCGGCGTCACACCGAGCTCGGCGCCGCGCGACAGGGCCCGCTCTTCGTCGTTCGCGAGCAGCGGGGCCTCGCGAAGCTGGAACTCGAGCTTCCAGCGGTGCTCGGTGTCCTTCGCGGCGCACCAGAGCTCGAGCGTGCCGAGCGCGGTGCGCGTCGCCTCGACGTGGACCGGGATGCTCCGCGCCGCGAGCTTCCGACCGTGACGGAGCACGGTGCGGATCGGCGGCAGCGTCGCGAGCTCCGCGCGTGGGGCGGACACGATCGCTCCCGCCTCCTCGCCGCTCCGGATCGTCGACGTGAAGAGCTGGAAGCTGACCGGTTGGTTCGCGAGCACCTCGAACTCGGGCTCGCGCACGACGACCGTCGCGTCTTCGTCGACGCCGCGCGGGACGAGGCAGAGGAGCCGCTCGTCGGCCGGATCCTCCGCGGGACCGAGTCCGAGGTAGCACGCGCGCGCGCTGCCGGCGCCGACGCGGACGCCGTCCCCGCGGGCCGCGAGGCCGTAATACGCGGCGCCGCGCGCGACGGCGTCGTCGAGCCCGACGGACGGCAGCACGGCCGGGGCCTCGCCGCCCGCCCAGCTCGCGAGGAGCTCGGTGACGCGCTCGCGCAAGACGGCCGGCGTGAACACGCCGCCGTTGAAGAGGACCGCGTCGCGCGGGCCGATCGTCGTGTCGTGCCGGGCGAGGAACGCGGCGAGATGGCGCGGCACCTCGGACTCGCTGGCGAACGGCAGTCCCCATTCGCGGAGGCCGGTGCCGCCGCTCGTGCGCGGCCGCGCGTCGAAAGGCACGAGCGGAAAGAACCCGTCGCGGACGAGCGCGACCACCTCGTCGCGCTCGACCTCGGCCGTGAGCGTGCCGGCGACGACGCCGCGGCCGCGGCCCGGGACCTGCACGCTGGCGCGCGTCGCGTCGCCGGCGAGCAGCCGCTCCTTGGCGACGCGGCATTGCATCACCAGCGTCTGCCAACGGACGCTGTCGAGCTTCCCGGCCTCCGGTGGCAAGCCCGCTTCGACCCGGCGCGCGAGCGCGATGTCCATGTTGTCGCCGCCGAGCAGGAGATGATCGCCGACGGCGACGCGCTCCAAGCGGAGCCGATCGCCGTCGGTGCGGCTCGCGATGAGCGAGAAGTCGGTCGTGCCGCCGCCGACGTCGACGATGAGGATCGTGCGTTCGCCGCCGAGCTCGGCTTCCCATCGCCGTTCGTGCGCCGCGAGCCAGGCGTAGAACGCCGCCTGCGGCTCTTCGAGGAGCGTGAGCGTACCGAGGCCGGCCTCGTGCGCGGCCGTCACCGTGAGCTCGCGCGCCACTTCGTCGAACGACGCCGGCACCGTCAGCACGACGTCCTGCTCGGCGAGCGGCGCATCCGGATGCGCGTGATCCCAGGCCCCGCGCAGATGCGCCAGGTAGCGGGCCGATGCCGCGACCGGCGAGAGCTTCGGCACGTCCTCCGGGGCGCCCCACGGCAGGATCGCCGCTGTGCGGTCGACGCCGCCGTGCGTGAGCCACGACTTCGCGGAGGTGACGAGCCGTCCCGGGACGCGCGCGCCCTGGAGCCGCGCGAGCTCGCCGACGACTTCGCGGCGATCCTCGGCCCACGGGAGCGCGAGCGCACCGGCCGGGACGTCATGGGTGCCGGCGAGATAGAGCGCCGACGGCAAGGTCGGCCGCTCGCCCATCCGCCCCTCGCTCACGAGCTGCGGGACGGCGAAGGTTTCGATCGTGCGGCGGCGGCTCGCTGTATCGACGAACGCGAGTGCCGAGTTGGTCGTGCCGAGATCGATCCCTACGAGAAAGCGCGCCGCCATCGTGCCGCTCTCGACCGGCTAGGCGCTGGCCGCGTCGGGAGCGTGGCGGACGCCGAACTCGAGCTTCCAGCGGCGGCCGTCGCGAGCGACGCACCAGAGCTCGAGCGTGCCGATCTCGGTCAGGTGCACGCGCAGGCGCACCGGCACGAGGGTCCCGTCGTGGTCGGGCCACTCGAGCGTCGTGACGAGCGGCGCGAGCTCCTCGACCTCGTCACCCCAGAACTCGAGCACCGTCCCGAGTCGGTCTTCCTCGCGGCTGCTCGACCCGAGCATGCGGAACTCCGCCGCCTCGCCGACGACGAGGCCGAACTCCTGGCCGGGCAGCTCGAGCTCGGTGCCCTCTTCCGTTCCCTGCGGCACGAGACACACCGCTTTCAGCGGCGGCGGCATGCCGGGCACCGCGGGCATCGCGGTCTCGACGCCGATGTAGTACGCGCGCGCCGCTCCGCCGCGGATGCGGATGCCGCGCCCGCGCCGCGCGAGGCCGTGATACGCCGCGCCGCGCGCGACCGCTTGGTCGAGATCGATCCCGCGAAGCTCGCGGAGCTCCGGGCCGCACCAGTCGCGCAGCACGCCGAGGAGGCGCGTGCGGAGCGCGTCGGCGTTCATGACCCCGCCGTTGAAGAGGACCGCCGTGGGCTTCCCCGCCTCGCGGTGCCGCGCGAGGAACTCCGCGAGGTGAGCCGTCAGCCGCGGGTCGGCCGCGTACGGCAGGCCCATTTCCGTGAGGCCCGTGCGGCGGTCGCGCTGCGGGCGCGCGTCGGCGTCGACACGCGGGAAGAAGCCGTCGACGAGGATGCGCTCGGCGTCGGCGCGCGCGAGCTCGGTCTTGAGCGCGCCGCCGATGACCTTCTTGGATCGGCCGAGCACGGCAATCGACGTGGTGGCGGGCGCGCCGTCGGCGAGGAGCGTCTCCTTGGCGCCGCGGCTCGCGTGGACGAGCGCGCGCGTCTGCCAGACGTCGAGCTGCGTCCCGGCGGACGCGAGCGCGGCGCGCAGATGGTACGCGAGCGCCAGGTCCATGTTGTCGCCGCCGAGGAGGATGTGGTCGCCGACGGCGACACGCTGGAGCGCGAGCGTGCCGCTGTCTTCGGTGGCGGCGATGAGGCTGAAGTCGGTCGTGCCGCCGCCGACGTCGCAGACGAGCACGACGTCACCCGCGCGGAGATCGTTGCGCCACGTGTCGCCGCTCGCGTCGATCCACGCGTAGCAGGCGGCCTGCGGCTCCTCGAGGAGGGTCACCGACTCGAGACCCGCTTCCTTCGCCGCTTGCACGGTGAGCTCGCGTGCCGCCGCGTCGAAGGATGCCGGGACCGTCAGGTAGACGTCCTGCGCCTCGAGCCTGGCCCCTTTCTCGCCCGCGTGCGCCGCGTTCCACGCCGCCCGGAGGTGCGAGAGATACGCGGCGGTCGCGGCGACGGGCGAGATCCGGCGCGCGCCCTCCTCCGCGCCCCACGGCAGGATCGCCGCGGTGCGGTCGACCGTCGCGTGACAGAGCCACGACTTCGCCGATGCGACGAGACGGCCGGGCACATCGGCGCCGCGCGAGCGCGCGAGCACGCCCACGGCGACGTCGCGTCCCGTCGCCCACGGGAGATCGAGCGATCCGACCTCGTCGGGTCCGCCGAGATACAGAAAGGAGGGCAAGAGCTCGCGCGCCTCGACCTGCTTCGGCGCGACGACCTGGGGAACCGCCAGCACCGCGATCGTCGGCGTCGCCGCGTGCGTATCGGCCGCGGCCAGCACGCAGTTGGTCGTGCCGAGATCGATGCCGACGACCCAGCGCGCCGGCGTCGCCTCGCGCGCGGATCCCGATGCCCCGGAGCGGGCCATGGGCCTAGAGAACCTCGACCTCGGCCGGCGCGAGGATCGTGTGGTCGCTGTCTCCCGTGCTCTCGGGCAGCTTGAACGACACCGAGCGCCAACCCGGATGACGGAGGACGCCCTGGTAGGGCGGCTCGCCGCGAACGTTGCCGGTGACGCGGACCGCCGCCGGGTCGAAGCCGGGCTCGATCGTCACCGTCGCTCCTTCGGCAGCGGGTAGGATGGGCGCGAGATCGAGGCGCTCCTTCAAGACGGCGCGGCAGCCCCCGTGGATCGCGCGCACGGCCGAGCCGACCTGCGCGTCCGAGTAGGGCTGGAGATCTTCCTCGAGGAAATCCACCAGGCGGCCTTCCTGCTGCATGAGCGCGAGCATGCGGAGCGCGGCTTCACCACGGTCGGGCGGCGGCGCCGCCTTCGGCTTGGACTTCGCTTTGGGCGCGTCGGCGTCGAGCTCTTCTTTCGGCGCGACCTGTGATGCGCGGCCCGAGCCCGAGCCGAGCAACGCGGTGAGGAGGCCGGTGACGAGAGGCGCGGCGACGATCGTCGCGGTCGCGACCGGCGTCGTCTCGAAGGCGCCCGGGATCCCGCTGCTCGCGGGACCGAGCACTTGCGTCAGCGCATAGGCCGCCGCACCGCTCAGTCCTCCTCCGGCGAGCAATGCACCGATCCACCGCAGCGCCGGCGACGGCGAGCGTTCCGTAGTCATCCGTGGTTCCTCCTGACCCTGTCGAGGGTGTGCGCGACGCCGCTCGAGCGAGCGGCGGGGCCGTACCCTAGCCCGGCGACCGTGCATGGTCCAGGCAGCCGCCGTACGCATCGCCGCGCCGCCGGCGACGTGTTAGGCACGCCCGATGGCGTGGATCTACCTGGTGGTCGCGGGGTTGCTCGAGGTGGTGTGGGCGTTCGCGATGAAGCAGTCGGACGGCTTCACCCGCCCGCTGGCGAGCGCGGTCACCATCCTCACGATGGTCGCGAGCTTCGCCCTCCTCTCCTTCGCGATGCGCACCCTCCCCCTCGGCACCGCCTACACCGTCTGGACCGGCATCGGCGCCGTCGGCGCCTTCCTCGTCGGCGTCACCGTCCTCAGCGAGCCCGTGACCGTCGTACGAGTGACCGCCGCCGTGCTGATCGTCGCCGGCCTCGTTCTGATGAAGCTCGCCTGATCACAAGAGCGCGAGAACCGTCCGGGAATTCGGGCGGTGGGGGGTGGCTCTCCGGCTCAGAACGCCGGACCCGCGACCGCTCAAGGGCACCCTTCGCAGGGACACGTGTCCGGCTCACTTCGCCTCCGAGCCACCCCCCACCGCCCGGATAACCGACACCGCGCGATCTGCAGAGACCGGCGAGTTCGCAGACGATAAGTCGTTCTCGCCAGACGAAGCCCGATTGACCGAGCGCATGGGGTGCTGCGTACCTCTTCAGATTGCGCAACGGCCCGTGGGCGTGGGGCGGGTGGTGCTTCGGAGGCGAAGTGAGCCGGACACGTGTCCCTGCGCAAGGTGCCCTTGAGCGGTTGCGGGTCCGGCGTTCTGAGCCGGAGGAGCACCGCCCGCCCCACGCGCAGCGACCGCTAGTGCACTCTTACAAGGAGGCAGCAGCTCGCGAGGTCAACGGAGAGGGTGGGATTCGAACCCACGGTAGGTGTTACCCTACACACGCTTTCCAAGCGTGCTCCTTCAGCCACTCGGACACCTCTCCTCGAACGACGACCCGCGCTTTCGCGCGGTACTGCGACGACAAAGGCAGCGGAGAGGGTGGGATTCGAACCCACGGAAGCTTTCGCCTCACACGATTTCGAGTCGTGCCGTTTCAACCGGGCTCACGCACCTCTCCGTGCGACTACTCCCGATCCCGCTTGGTTCTCCTGTATCGCCGGTGCTGTCAAGTCTCGCGCCTGGACTGTCGTCGGCCAGTGATTCTGTCCTCCCTTAAGCGGCCAGTGAAAATGTCCGCCCCCGTGAGAGAGCACGGAGGATGGACGGAATGGCGGAATGGCAATGGAAGCGGTGGGACGTCCTGCAGCGGGTGATGGCGGGGAAGCTGACGCTGCCGCAGGCGAGCGAGATAGTACGGCTGTCGGTGCGGCAGGTGCGGCGCCTGCGGCGGCGTGCCGAGCGCGACGGGCGGCAGGCGGTCGTGCACGGCAATCGCGGGCGCGTGCCCGCGCATCGGATCGATGAGGCGACGCGCACGCGCATCCTGACGCTGCGCCGCACGACGTATCGCGATTTTAACGACACGCATTTCGCCGAGAAGCTCGCGGCAGAGCAGCCGCCGATCACCGTGTCGGTGCGGACGGTGCGCCGCATGCTGCGCACCGCGGGGATCGGCTCGGTGTGGCGGCGCCGGCCGCGCCAGCATCACCGCCGCCGCGATCGCAAGCCGCAGCGGGGGCTCATGCTGCTGTGGGACGGGAGTCGCCACGCGTGGCTCGAAGACCGCGGGCCGCTGCTGACCCTCGTCGGCGCGATCGACGACGCGTCGAGCGAGCTGCTGCCGGGTGCGCACTTCGTTGCGCAGGAGTGCGCCGCCGCCTACCTCGGGCTGCTCCACACGATCGCCACGGATTGCGGGCTGCCCGCCAGCATCTACATGGACCAGCACGGCGCGCTGAAGCGCAACGACGACCATTGGACGCTCGCGGAGGAACGGCGGGGGCGGCAAGATCCGACGCAGGTCGGCCACGCACTCGAGGCGCTCGGCATCACGCCGATCTACGCGCTCTCGCCCCAAGCGAAGGGCCGCGTCGAACGCCTGTGGGGCACGCTGCAGGATCGGCTCGTGTCCGAACTACGGCTGGCCGGCGCGACGACGGCGGCCGAGGCGAACGCCGTGCTCTCGCGCTATCGCGCGGCCCACAACGCCCGCTTCGCGATTGCGCCGGCCGACACCACGCCGGCCTGGCGGCCGGTGCGCGCGCCGCTCGACCTCACACGCGTCTGCAGCTTTCGCTACGAGGCGACGGTGCTCAAAGACAACACGGTGCGGCTCAGCGGCCTCGTCTTCGACATCCCACCCGGGCCGCGCCGCCGCAGCTATGCCGACACGCGCGTCGAGGTCCGCCAGCTTCTCGACGGCAGCTGGCGCATCTACGAGGGCGATCGCGTGATCGCTACCGCCGGCGCGACACCGCACCGCGAACTCCGCGCGCGCCGCCGTCGCAAACACGGCCGCGGCGCGCCCGCCACCGCCCCATCGCATGCCGAGTGGGCCGCGGCCGCGCCCTGAGCTATAGCGACCCCGACCCGGGGCGGACACTTTCACTGACCGCTTAAGCGGACAAAGTCACTGGCCGGTAACAGTCTCGCGCCTGGACTCGGCCGCGGGCGCGCCGTACTTTCGGCGGTTCGCCATGTCCTGGTCGCCGTCATCCTTCGTGCGGATTCGTCGCGCGCTCGCGCTCGAGCTGCGGCCGCTCGTCCGCCTCGCGGGACCCGTCGTCGCGTCCGAGGTCGGGTGGATGGCGATGTGGCTCGCGGACACGATCATCGTCGGCCGGCTCGGCGCGGAGGCGATCGGCGCGGTCTCGATCGGCGGGAGCATATTCTTCGCGGTCGCCATCTTCGGGCTCGGGATGATGCTCGGGCTCGACTTCGTGGTGGCGAGCGCGTTCGGCGCGGGACGCATCCGCGACGCGCATGCCGCGCTCGTCGACGGGCTCTGGCTCGCCGCCGCGCTCGCCGTCGCGCTGACCGCGCTCTTGCACGTGATCGTCCCGTTCCTGCCGGCGACCGGCATCCAACCCGCGGTGCTCGCGGACGGAATCCCGTATCTCTACGCGTCGTCGTGGAGCCTCCTGCCGCTCCTGCTCTTCACGGCGCTCCGCCGCTACCTCCAGGCGCTCGGGCTCGTCCGGCCGATTCTGCTGACGATCCTGACCGCGAACGTGGTGAACGTCGCCGCCTGCTGGGTGCTCGTGTTCGGGAACCTCGGCGCGCCGGCGCTGGGACCCTCCGGGTCGGGGTGGGCCACGACCGCGTCACGCGTGTACATGTTCGCGTGTCTCGCGCTCTTCGTCGTCGTCCGCGAGCGAGCCGAGCCGACGGGACTCTGGGAGACCCGCATCGCGCCGGCGTGGGGCCGGTTGCGGGAGCTGGTGCGTCTCGGCTTTCCCGCCGCCATGCAGATCACCGCCGAGGTCGGCGTGTTCTCCGTCGTGACCGCGCTCGCGGCGCGCTTCGAGCCGGCCGTCCTCGCGGCGCACCAGATCGCGCTCAACTCGGCCGCGTTCACGTTCATGGTCCCGGCCGGGCTCGCGTCGGCGGCGGCGGTCCGGGTCGGCCAGGCGGTCGGACGCCGCGACCCCGATGCCGTCCGGCGCGCCGGGTGGACGGCGTTGGCGCTCGGGCTCGCGTTCATGAGCGCCGCCGCGGTCTCCTTCGTCGTCATGCCCGGCGCGATCCTCGGCCTCTACACCACGGACACGACGGTGCTCGCGACCGGGGTCGTGCTGCTGCTCGTGGCGGGCGCCTTTCAGCTCTTCGACGGCATGCAAGTCGTCTTGACGGGCGCGCTCCGCGGGCTCGGCGACACTCGCACGCCGATGCTCGTCAATCTCGTCGGCTACTGGCTCCTCGGCCTGCCCTTGGGTTGCGTGCTCTGCTTCGGGTACGGGGTCGGCGTTCCCGGTCTCTGGCTCGGCCTCTGCGCCGGACTGATGATCGTCGCGCCCACGCTGCTCGTCGTGTGGACGCGTCGGAGCCGTGCTCCGGACGCGATTCGCGAAGCCGCGGGAGCTATCGCGGTGTCAGGATGACGAGCGGGATCTTGCGCGACGTCCGCGCCTGATAGTCGGTGAAGTCTTTGTTGAGCGCGACCACCCTCGGCCAGTAGTGCGCGCGCTCGGCGTCGTCGGCGGTGTGCGCGCGCATCGGCTTCACCTCGGTCCCGCGCTGCACCTCGACGTCGGGATTGCTCACGAGGTTGAGATACCAGAGCGGATGCTTGTCCATGCCGCCCTTCGAGGCGACGACGATCATGCGGTCGCCGTCGGGAAGATGGATGAGCGGGACGGTGAGCTTCCGGCCGGTCTTCCGGCCCGTGACGGTGAGCAGAATGATCGGCTCGCCGTGCAGCCACTTGCCGAAGAGGCGGCCGCCCGTCAGGCGATAGGCGAAGGTATTGAGCCGGCTCATCACGCGGATGATCGGGTTCGCGATCGCGACCTCGGTCGCGGTGTAGGGCCGGGGCTCTTTCATCGTTTGCGCTCGAGCCGCCGATAGACGGCGAAGTGACGGACCGCGTCCTGCTTCCGGCCCGCGCGCTCGTAGAGGAGCGCCAGGTTGTAGTGGGCGTCGGCGAGATCCGGATCGGCGGTGATGGCGCGCTCGTACGCGGGCAGCGCCTCGCTCACGCGTTGCCGGTCCTCGAGGAGCACGCCGAGGTTGTACCAGGCGAGCGCGTGATCGTCGGCGCATTTGAGCGCCTTCCGATAGTGCCGCTCGGCCGCGGAGAGGTTGCCGGCGGCGTGCAGCAAGCAGCCGAGATTGATGTGCGCCATCACGGACGTCGGGTCCTGCTCGATCGCGTGACGGTA
>Ga0268299_1002269_pt1 | contig 24380 bp, 23 predicted proteins | sample NOBtaG_FD_193484 | JGI IMG/M metagenome (GOLD analysis project Ga0268299, IMG submission 193484) | Activated sludge microbial communities from bioreactor in Nijmegen, Gelderland, Netherland - NOB reactor | ecosystem: Engineered > Bioreactor > Aerobic > Activated sludge | place: Netherlands... | reverse complement strand
GCTCGCCGGCGTCCGCCAGCGCCTCGCCGATCAGCGCCACCCGCTCGGCCGGGGTGAACAGACCGCCCTGCTCCTTGTTCGGGTCGGAGGTCCGCATCGCCACCGCGACGATCACCTTGTCGAAGGCCGCCAGGGTGCGCCGGATGATGTCGATGTGCCCGTTGGTGACCGGATCGAACGAGCCGGCGTAGACGGCGACGGCGAGATCACCGCTGCGCTTCGGGGGAGTGGGCTTCGCCATCGCTGAGAAAAATCGCGAGCGCCGTCTTTCCATAGCGCCGGTCGAGGGTCAACCGAAGGGGGCCGTACGCCTCCGCCACCGCCTCCGCGGTCGAGCGCTCGGCCACCACCCAGCCGCCTGGCGCAACCAGGCCGGCGGCGCCGAGCCGCTTCAGGGTGGCGTCGAGCAGGCCCTTCTCGTAGGGCGGGTCGAGGAAGACCCCGCCGAAGGGCCCCTCGCCCGCCAACCGCCGCAAGCCCGCCGGCAGCTCCGCCTGCACCACCCTCGCCCTACCGGCCAGGTCGCAGCGCTCGAGGTTGGCGCGCAGGATGCGGCAGTGGCCGGCATCGCGCTCGACGAACGTCACCCGCGCCGCCCCCCGGCTCAGGGCTTCGATGCCGAGGCCGCCACTACCGGCGAACAGATCGAGCACGACCACCCCGTCGAGATCGAAGCGACTGGCCAGGATGCTGAAGATCGCCCCCTTGACCTTCGCCCCGGTCGGCCGGATCGCCTGCCCCCGCCCGGCCTCGAGGCGCCGGCCACGCGCATTCCCCGCGATCACTCGCATACTCGTTCGATGCCTGGAAGATACCTGCTCGACAAGTCCGAGACCCAGCCCGTATATTGCAGCGTCATGACGAAGGCCTGGGCCGTAGCCGTGGCCGCCCTCCTCGCGACCGCGCCATGGGCCGCTGCGGCGGCCGGCCTGCCGGACGAGCCGTTCCTGTACCAGACGCGCAACGTCGACCTGCTGGAGCTGGCCTCGTCGCCCTATCGCACCTTCATCCTCGACCCGTCGCGCGACGGTACCTCGGCCGGCGACTGGACCGCGGCCGAGATCGATGGCCTGCAGGCCGCCGGCAAGATCGCGCTGGCGGTCGTGCGGGTAGCCGAGGCCGAGACGGCGCGCTTCTACTGGGATCCCGCCTGGGTCGATCCCGAGCAGCCCGAGCAACACCCCGCCTGGCTCGGCCCCGAGGTCGAGGATCGCCCCGGGGTCCATCGCGTGCGCTACTGGGACGCCGGCTGGCAGGCCGTGCTGCAGAGCCAGATCGATCGCATCCTGCTGCAGGGCTTCGACGGGATCGTGGTCGACAGCGTCGACGCCTACCTCTACTGGGGACCGGAGGGGAAACTGCCCTCCGCCGAGCGCAACTTGCAGGCGCGCGAGGACATGCTGGCGCTGGTCGCCCAGGGCATCAACTACATCCGCAGCGTCTCCGGCTTCCCCGACTACCTGATCGTGCCGCAGAACGGCGCCGAGTTGGTGGCCGACGACGGCTATCTCGCCCCGATCTCCGGCCTGCTCGCCGAACACACCTGGTTCGCGGGCGACAAGCGCCAGAAATCGCGCACCACCCGTCTGGTGGTGCCGTATCTCGATCGCGTTCGCGCTGCCGGCAAGCCGGTTCTGGCGGTCGACTACCCCACCACGGCGCGCAACGTCGACCTCTTCTACGATCGCGCCGAGTCGAAGGGCTATCTACCGCTGGTCACCAGCGCCGATCGCGACGCGCTGACGCTGCAGGAACGCCATCCGCCGGGCACCCTCGTGCCGGCTGCGCCCGCCTCGCCGGATCACAACGCCGACGCCTACGCCGCCGTCATCCCGACCTTCACCTGGAGCAGCGGTGGCCAGGACACGGTGACCTACCGCATCAGCTTCACCGGCAGCGAGGCGCGCCAGAAGGTCTTCACCTTTCCCAAGACCGGCGTGCTCAAGGGCACGACCTTCACCCCGACGGCGAGCGAATGGCGGTCGATCCAGCGCCGGGCGCGCGACAACTTCGCCGGACGGATCGAGTGGTGGGTGACGACGCGCGAGCCCTCGGGCGTGCTGCGCAGCTCGACCGCGCGCACGCTCAACCGTATGCACAGCGATGTCGCGACCACGATCTTCTGGGTCGGCGCGGAAGCGGGCGCGACCATGGAGCTCGGCCGCGAGCAGAGCGCCTGGGACTCCGACTGGGTGGCGCACTTCGGCGGCATCGACGACCCGCAGAATCGCAACCCGCTCGAGCCCTTCTGGCCCGCCGACTTCGTTCCGCTGGAGAATCCGTTCTACGTCGCCCTGCCCTACGACGACTTCCGCCTGCCCGGCCTGCGGCGCCCGAACTTCGACCAGATCGTGCCGTGGGCGCGCTTCCGCGACTACGCCCCGCTCGAGTCGGCCGTGAAGAATCGCTGGGTGAAGATCACCCACGGCAGCCAGACCTGCTACGCCCAGTGGCAGGACGTCGGGCCCTTCGAGCGCAACGACTTCCGCTACGTCTTCGGCACCAACAAGCCGCGCAACAAGAAGAACCTGAACGCCGGCATCGAGGTGTCACCCGCCGTTCGCACCTGCCTCGGCCTCGGCAGCATCGCCGCCTCGAGCTGGCGCTTCGTCTTCGACGACGAGACCCTGCCGCCCGGCCCCTGGTCGGTGATCGTCACCACCAGCCAGATCACGCCCTGACGAGGATCTGCTCCTCAGAGGCGGAGGGTGGCTGCCAGCTCCCCCGGCGCGATGCGCAGGCCGATGTAGAACGGGCCGAACTCGCCGAAGATCGCGCTGCCGGCGTCGAAGCGCATCTCGTACACGATGTCGCGGATGCTCTTCAGGTCGCGCGAGAACAGGGTCACCCCCCACTCCCAGTCGTCGATGCCGGTGGCGCTGGTGATCAACTGGGTGATCCGGTCGGCGTAACGACGCCCGGAGCTCGCGTGCCCGGCCATGTAGCGCTTGCGCTCGCTGAACTCGAGCGTGTACCAGTTGCGCCCGTCGGTGCGCGACTTGCGCATCGGGTAGAAGCACAGCACGGGGAAGTCGTCCGGCAGTTGCGGGTGCACCCGCGCGTCGCGGTACTTCTCCATCCGCTTCGAGAAGCTCGCCATGCTGGCGGCGAACTCCGCACTCGACGGATCCATGCCCTGCTCGTCCAGCAACTGCTTGGCCCAGTCGCCGTCACTCGACATGTACTCGCTCACCTCGGAGATCGACAGGAAGTCGTAGACCGGAGTCAGGCAGGTGCCGAGGAGCGAGGCCGAGAGCTCCTGGCCGAGTTGCTGGATGCGCCGCAGGTCGGGGTGGACGGCCATGAGGCCGAAATCCGCCTTCGCCACGCCCGCCATCGCGATCGTCTGCAGGCCCTCCTCGGCGGCGCAACGCGCCAGCAACGCCTCGAACTCGTCGATCGCCGCCGCGCGCTCGCCGGCGGGCAGCGCCCGCCAGCGAGCGCGGTCGATGCGGTGGTAGAGGTGGAGCACCGGCCAACCTGCGATCGCCTCGCTTTCCCTGGAGCTGGTCATGCCCCTTCCTACCGCCTGCCGAGGCGGCGTTCCAGAGACCCCGATGACCGCTCCCCGCCGGGGGCGGAGGCGTCATTCCGCGTCGATCGGCCTTGAACGGCAGCGTCATCGAGACGACAAACATCCCCCAAAGACCATGGGCGGGCGCGGAATGGCGGCTGGCATGTTCTCTGCGAGCGCTGGGGCCCATGCAGAGTGTGGGGAATCGCAAGGCGTTGGATGGGGGCGCTCTGGAAGATCTGCTGGCGCACCGCACGCGCGAGTTGGTGGAGTCCGAAGCGCGGTTCCGCACCCTGTTCGACGGCATCCCCGAGACCGTCCTGGTGCACGATGGCGGCGGCGCCATCCGGCTGGCCAACGCCGTCGCCGCCGAGCAGCTCGAGCGCAGCGCCGAGGATCTGGTCGGGCACAATCTGCGGGAACTCTTCCAGGGCGAAGAGGCGGAGAAGATCGCCGCCGCCGCGGCACTCGCCAGCACCCACGGCTCGGCGAACTTCGAAGCGACCTGCGTCACACCGTCCGGGCGGAACCTGACCTTCGCGGTGAACTGTCGCGCCATCGAGTTCGAGGGTCTGCCGGCGGTGCTGAGCGTCGCACGCGACATCACCGAGCAGCGCAACGCCGATCGCCAGCGCGCCGACTTCATGGCCATGGTCGCGCACGACATCCGCAACCCGCTCTCGGTCGTGGTGGGTTACGCCGACATGCTGCGCGAAATGGGGGGCGGCGACGCCGAGCGGGACGACATGCTGGCGCGCCTGGTGACCAACACGCGTGCGGTGATCTCCCTGGTGAGCAACTACCTCGACCTGTCGCGCATCGAGGCCAACCGCCTGATGCTCAATGCCGGCCGCGTCGACGTCAACCTGGTACTGCAGCAGGTCGCCGAGCTCTACGAGGACGAAGCGCGCCGCAAGCAGATCGTCTTCGAAGTGGATCTGCAGCGTGGCCTGCCCCCCCTGCGCGGTGACGCGATGGCCTACGAGCGGGTCTTCGGCAACCTGTTGCACAACGCCCTCAAGTACACGCCGGCGACCGGAAGGGTGACCATGACCTCGGCGCTCGACGGCCGCGGCGGCGTCGTCGCCTCGGTCGGCGATACCGGTCCCGGGATCGCACTCGACGAGGTCTCGACCATCTTCGACCGCTATCGACGCACCTTCAGCGGGCGCGCCAAGCACGGTAGCGGTCTCGGCCTCTTCATCGCCAAGGCGCTGGTCGAGGCCCAGGGGGGCACGATCACCGTCGAGACGCATCCCGGCGCCGGCTGCCTGTTCCAGGTGCACCTGCCCGAGCACGGCGCCGGCGATCACGCCTGAGCGGCAGGTCGGGTAGCTCCACTTCACCCCGCCCGCCGCCCCGGAGGTCAGGACTCGAGGGGGTGGCGCCAGCGCAGACCGGGAAAGCGGCTGAAATCCCGGTCCGTGGTGATCCACTCGCTTCCCGACTCGATCGCAAGCGCGGCCAGGTATGCGTCCGGCACCAGGTTGCCCTTTGCCCCCGCCGCGCGGCAGAGTCGCTGGAAGATCTCCCAGTGTCGCGCCCCCGGCGCCACAGCAACGCACTGTTCGCATTGGCGCAACGTGTCGACGAACAGCAGCGCTCGCTCGAGCGGAGTCGGGGGATCGAAGACCCGCGGGTGCGTCAGCACGCGCACGACCCCGCTCAGGACCAGTTCCGACACCGCGAACGCGTCGTCGCCGGAGAGCACCAGTTCGAGCCACTCGCGGTAGGCGCGATGGTTCGGGGCATCCTCTCGCTGAGCGTACACGAGGACGTTCACGTCCATCAGGATCAAGAGCGCGCCTCCATGCGCTCGAGCAGCGCCGAAGAATCGTCGAGATCGACCCCCGGGAGAAGCCCGCGCCCCTTGGTCGTCGGCAGTCGGAGCGGCGGGCTCTTTCGCCGCACCTTCTGTCGCGCGAGCTTCATCCGCAGCGCGTCCTCGATCACCCGAGTGAGCGTCTGTCCGCTCTCGGCGGCGAGCTTCTTGGCGTCCGCGAGTAGGGCCGCGTCGAGCCGGATCGTCGTTCGCATGGCATCACGGCATATTGGCGAGACATCAATATGTCAACGAACCAGAGTTCCCGTCCTCGCCCAACGACTGTTCGCGCCGCCGAACAGACCGGGTGAACCGGCCGAGTCGATCCAGAAGACCTCGAGGTCGCGGTAGGCGATCGGCGGCTCCTGACCGACCTCGAGGGTGTGCCACCCGCGCTCGAAGCGATGCGGGAGGCGAACCCAGGCTGGCCATGCGACGGCATTTTCGAGGAGGGGCTCGCCGTCGATCAGGAGGGTGCTTGGGGTACGGCTGCGAAGCAGGACCTGGTACTCGCCGCTGGGCAGCTCGACCTCTCCCGTCCAGCGAACCGGCCCGTCGCCGGTGGGCCCGAACGCGCGCTCGGGGGCGGTGTACCAGAGCGCCGGCACCCAGCGCTGCCACCCGCTCCGCTCCGGCGAGTCGCCACCGCGCTCGAGGAAGCCCCACGACGGCAGGCCGCGCCGGAGCAGGAGCGCCTCCGGCACGGCTTCGAGCGGGGCGCCGTCGACGCTCCACCAGAGAGCGGCGGAGGGCGAGTCCTGCAGAGCGATCGCGTGCAGCCCGCGCGGCAGGAAGCCGCTCGTAAAGGCACGCCCGTCGATGGCGACCTCGACTTCGCCGCCGCCGGCGTCGGCGAAGCGGTAGGCGCCGTCGGCCGGTGCAACGAGGGTGCCGGAGCGCAGGGCCGGGGAGCTCGACTCGAGGCCGTGCGCGGCGGCCACCTGCTCCGGCTCGACGACGTAGACCGCGAGCATCCGTTCGCCGCCGCGGCCGCGCACATCCTCGGCGCGGCCGAGGGGATAGTAGTGCCGCAGCAGCTCGATCAGGATGGCGCCGGCGCCGACGTCGTCCTCCCAGTAGGCGCCGCTGTCGGCAACCACCACCGAGCGTGGCCCCGTCGAGCGCAGCGGCGGCAGGGGCTCGTCGTCGGGCCAGGCGAACACCTCGTACGGCAAGCGCCCGCGCAACAGCGCGCGGGTGTAGTCGGACTCGACGTCGTGGTTGACGAGCAGGCGGTCGCCGCGCGCGGCCTCCAGCCGCTCGACCGAGCGCATACGCTGCGCCTTCGGGCCGTCGTGCCAGCCGGGCTTGGTGGGATGGCGGACGAAGTAGCCGTGCAGGTTGATCACCGCGACCAGGCCGAGTGCGCCTGCTGCGAGCGCGCCGGCGAGCATCCGCCCGGCGCGTGATCGGGGAGTCGCCAGGAGGACGGCGAAGGGCACGCCCGCCAGCCCGAAGAGACCGGGCAACACGCCGCAGGCGCGCCAAGCCGTCGCCCACTCGGTCGACGAGAGGCCGACCGCCGGCGGCAGCAGCATCACGCCGAAGGTCAGCAGGAGGAGTTGCGCACCAGCGTGCCGCCAGGACCAGAGGGTCCAGCCGATGCCCAGGCCGAGGGCCGCCGCGGTGACGGGATCGAGCAGCGGCTCCTTCGGCGCCGGCACGAAGTGAGGGTTGGCATCGGCGCGGCGGTGGAACGAGACCGCGATCTCGCCGAGCTGGCGCGCCACCACATGCGCCGCCGACTCCTCCTCGCCGCCGGCGACCAGAGCGAGCTTCTGGTAGCCGCGCATCTCGGGGTTGGTGAGCATCGCGGTGACTCGCGGCGCAACGCCGACCGCCGCGGTCAGCGCGAGCATGGCCCAGCCCGCGACCGGAACCGCCGAGCGCCCGTGCAGGACGAGTTGCAGGGCGAAGAAGGCCGCCAGCACCAACGGCATCAGCGCCGCGGCGTAACTGTAGACCACGCCGAGCGCGAGGAAGGCGCCGGCGACCGCGAAGTCGAGCATGCGGCGGGAGCGCAGCCCGCGCGCCAGCGCCCACAGCACGACGGCTTCGGCGAAGCCGTTGACCGCCCAGACGTAGCCGTGGCGCGAGAGGAGGATCGCCCAGCACGAGAGGGCGAGGAGAACGGCGCCGAAGAACGCGACACGGCGATCGAAGAGCTCGCGCAGGGCGAGATAGAGGAAGGGCACCGTCAGGGCGCCCGGGATCGCGGAGACCAGACGCAGGGCGACGGCGCGGTCGTCGATCAGCCAGGAGGAGGCGGCGATGAGGTAGGCGTGCAGATAGGGCGCACCCCAGGTGCCACTGGCGAACGGCGATGGCAGCCCCGCGTCCGCCGGCACCACGATCGCATCGTGGAGGTAGAGGATCTCGTCGTCCCAGATCACCCCGGGCAGCGTCGAGAGACGCCAGAGGCGCAACCCGAAGGCGAGCACGGCGAGCGCGAGCACCAGGCCGATCTCGGGCGCCGACCACGCCGGCGCACCCGCGCGCGGCGGGGCGTCGCGATCGAGATCGACGGCCAGAGCGACGATCGCCGTCAGGGCCGCGACGTAGGAGACGAGGCGCTGCGGCGACAGCGCCTCGCCGACGTAGGATGCGGCCAATCCGCCGAGCAGCAGCGCGGCCGCGAGCAGCGCAGCGGACCTTCCCCGCAGACGCGGTGCGCGCGTCGGCTCCGCGGCGACGTCCGAGCCGCTCTGGCCTGCCGCCCCCGCGAGCGCGAGCGCGGCCCCGCCGAGGGTAAACAGGGCGGCCGCCAGAACGAAGGATCCAGCGCCGGTTCCCCAGGCCGCGAGCCCCTGGCCCGCCGCACCACAGGCGAGCGCCGCGATCGGGAGCGAGCAGCGCCGCACGGCCATGGCGCGGGGGCGCGGATCAGCGGCCGAGGGCGACGATGCGCTCGAAGGCCTCGCGCGGCAACGGCATCACGCTCAGCCGCGACTGGCGGATCAGCGGGATGTCGCGGAGGGAGGCATCGGCCTTGATCTCCTCCAGCGTCACCGGCCGCCTCAGCGCCTTCACCGGCGCGATCTCGACCACCACCCAGCGGTCGTCCGCCGAGGTCGGGTCGGGATACGCTTCGCGCACGACCTCCGCGATGCCGACGACGGCGGTGCCGACGACCGAGTGGTAGAACAGCACCCGGTCGCCGGCCTTCATCGCCTTGAGGTTGTTGCGCGCCTGAAAGTTGCGCACCCCGTCCCAGACGGTGCGCCCGTCCTTCACCAACTGCTCGAACGAGTACTTGGTCGGTTCCTGCTTGACCAACCAGTAGCCGCGCGCCATCGCCGACCCGCTTCGATCAGAGCGCGGCTTCGAACAGACCCGCGGCGCCCATGCCGCCGCCGATGCACATCGTGACGATGCCCCAGCGCTTCTTCTGCCGCTGCAGCTCGAGCAGCAGGGTGCCGGTCATGCGCGCACCGGTCATGCCGTAGGGGTGGCCGATGGCGATCGCGCCGCCGTTCGGGTTGAGCTTGGCGGGGTCGATGCCGAGACGGTCGCGGCAGTAGACCGCCTGCGAGGCGAAGGCCTCGTTCAGCTCGACGATGTCGATGTCGTCGATCTTGAGGCCGGCGCGCTGCAGCAGCTTGGGCACGGCGAAGACCGGGCCGATGCCCATCTCGTCGGCCTCGCAGCCGGCGAAGACGCAGCCGCGGAAGAAGCCGAGGGGCTTGATGCCCAGCGCCTTGGCGCGATCGAGCGACATCATCACGTTGACCGAGGCGCCGTCGGAGAACTGCGAGGAGTTGCCGGCGGTCACCGAACCGCCTTCCTTGAAGGCGCCGCCGAGCTTGGCGAGCCCCTCGATCGTGGTGTCGGGGCGGTTGCACTCGTCGCGATCGACCGTCACCTGCTTCTGCGACTTCTGTCCGGTCGCCTTGTCGGTGACCTCCATCGTCACCGTCATCGGCGCGATCTCCTCCGCGAACTTGCCGGACTTCTGCGCCGCGGCGATGCGCTGCTGCGACCACAGCGCCAGCTCGTCCTGCTTCTCGCGGCTGACCTTGTAGCGCTCGGCGACGATCTCGGCGGTCTGCCCCATCGGCATGTAGATCTGCTTGTAGTGCTCCATCAGCCAGGGGTTGAAGAGGTTGTTCTTGTTGAAGTCGTTCTGCGTCATCGTGATCGACTCGAGACCGCCGCCGATCACCGCGTCGGCGCCCTCCACCTCGATCATGTGGGCGGCGACCGCGACGGCGTTCAGGCCGGAGGAGCAGAAGCGGCTGACGGTCGAGCCCGGCACGGTGTGCGGCAGTCCCGCCATCACCGCGACGTTGCGTCCGACGTTGAATCCCTGCGGACCCTCGGGGAAGCCGGTGCCGATGACGACGTCGTCGATCTCGGCCGGATCGAGCTGCGGCACCTTCTTGAGTGCCTCCTTGATGCAGTGCGCCGCCATGTCGTCGGGGCGGGTCTGGTTGAACGAGCCGCGGAACGACTTGGCCATTCCGGTCCTCGCCGTGGCGACGATCGCGACTTCACGCATCTTTCTCATGGGCTTTCCTCCGAGCTGGGATTTCCGACCCGGCGACCGTGGCAGGGTCGACGCGCTGATGCAAGGCCGCGGCGCGCCTAGCCGCGCGCCGGCGGCTGGTGCTGCGGGCGCAGCAGGTCGAGGACGGTCTTCACCGGGTTGAAGGTCTCGATCGGGACCTCGACGAAGACCGTGATCCAGTCCGCCATCGCGCCATTCCACAGGCCCGGGCGCTCGAGCGCCTGCAGTTCGCGCCCGCCGCTCGACTTGCGCGCGATGAAGACCGCCGACTCGTCGACGTGCCGGCGCAGGTCGAACGGCTGGCCGTGGCGGTCACGCAGGCCGCACACCAGGTCGACCGGGTTGAAGTGCGTCGACGCGGCGAAGATCGCCCTCTGCTCCGGCGAGTCGCCGACCTGCGCGCTCTCGACGATCTGCGGGCTGATGCCGCCGTCGCCGGCGCGCACCCAGAACGGCCCGCCGCCGGGCTCGCCGGTGTTGGGCACCACGCCGCACACCCGCAGCGGCCGCTCGAGCGCGCGCAGCAGCGCCGCGCGCGCGGGAGCGACGTCGAGCGCGAGCTCGGCGGCGGCGAAGCGCGCCGCGGCCTCGATCTCCGCCGGGCTGGGGTCGGCCGACAGCCGCTCGAGATGGCGGAAGATCTCGCCCTGCAACCGCAACAGCAGGCCGCCCAGGGCGCGCTTCCATTCCAGCGTCGGACCGGCGAGGTGCTCGGGCACGACGTTGTCGATGTTCTTGATGTAGACCACGTCGCCGCCCAGGTCGGCGAGGTTCTCGATCAGGGCGCCGTGGCCGCCCGGCCGGAACAGCAGCCGGCCGGCGTCGTCGCGGAACGGCCGACCCTCGAGGTCGGCGGCGATCGTGTCGGTGGCGGGCTTCTGCACCGAGAAGCCGACCTCGAAGCGGGCCGCGAAGCGCTGCTCGTAACGCGAGCGCACGGCCTCGAGCAGCGCATCGAAGCGGGAGCGGTGCTCGGGCGAGACGGTGAAGTGAAGGCGCGTCGCGCCGTCGCCGCCGCGGACGGTACCCGCGGCCTCGACCAGGTGCTCCTCGAAGGGCGTGCGCGCCCCCTCGGCGTAGGTGTGGAACTTGAGCAGCCCCTTGGGAAGCGCGGCGTAGTCGAGGCCGGCAGGCCCGAGGAGATGGTCGAGCACGGGGCCGAGCTCGCCGCGACCGGCCAGGGCGTCGAGATCGAGGCCGGCGCGCCGCAGCGACGCACGCAGGTCGTCGACGAACGCGAAGCGCGGCAGCCCCTGCGCCAGCTCGACCAGCGCGGCGGCGTTGTGATCGCCCGCCGACGCGCGCGCGCGCGCGCCGGCGAGGTCGGCGTGCCCGCGCGCCGCCAGCAACGCCTGGAACATCCGGCTCGCCGCGCCCGACGCCGGCACGAACTTCGTCATCCTTCCCTGGCGCGCGCCCTCTTCCGCCAGGCGCGCGACCCCGACGCGCTCGGCGGCCGCGAGCGTGCGGATGCCGTCGCCGATGGCGCACGGACGAACCAGCTCGACCGGCCGCGGCGGGTTGCGGAAGAGCTCGAGCTGCCGCTCGACCTCCTCGATCGACGTCCCCTGCGCCGCGATCTGGGCGCGCTCCGCTGCACTCCACATCGCCCGGTAAACTGTCGGATTCCAGCGTCTCTCGCAACGCCGGCGAACCGCGCGGCGCAGCCGCGTCTGGAGTGCGGCGTGAAGCGCCGCTCTGGATCCTCTCGCCGGAGATCCAGAGCGGCGCTTCACGCCGCACTCCAGACCGTATCCACCGGGCGATCCCCACTACGAGGATGTTCTGAACCATCTTGGGATGATCGCGCTGTTGATGCCGGCGCTGCTCGACGGATGGCTCGTAAGGGTTACCGCAGCTCGTCGAGAAGCGCGCGCGCCTCGATCAGGTCGGCGGTCTCGAAACCTTCGGTGAAGCGGGCGTAGAGCGGCGCGAGGAGCTGGTGCGCCGCGTCGCATTCGCCGCGCTTTTTCTGCATGCGTGCCAGGCTCATCGCCGCGCGCAGCTCGAGCGACCTCGCTTCCTGGCCGCGTGCCACTTCGAGCGAACGCCGAAACGAGCTCTCGGCGGCTCGGTCGTCGTCGGCCCGGCACACTCCACCCGCCGCGGTCGCAAGCACAATCTCCCCGTGAAGCCGATGCAGCTCGGCATCCATGAATCGCTGTCCGGTCTGTTCCGCGAGCGCCAGTCCCGTCTGCACCGCGCCGCCGGCCTCGGTCAGTCGGCCGGCGTGGGCGAGGACCTGCAGCATCTCGCCGTTGGTCTCGGCGCCGGGGTGAACGACGGCTCCACTGCGGGTCGACTGGCGCCGTGCCGCCAGGCATCGTCGACGACCTCGTCCAGCCGCACCGCCCAGGCGCCGTCGCCGGCGCTCTCTAGGATCGGCAGCAGCGCGTCCTTGGCGTACTCGACACCGCCGAAGACGCGCAGCTCCCGGGTCTCGTCGGGCGGCGGCGCGCCGGTGGCGAAGTCGATGGTGGTGAACGTCGGCCGCAGACCGCGCTCCTGCTCGAGCAGCGCCCGCAGGTCGGGCAGCCGCGGTCTCGAGGTCGCCCGCGGCGCGGGCGCGCCGCAAACGCTCGACCGCTTCGCGGTGCTCGCGCGAGGCCGCCGGCGGCGGCTTCGGCTGCCGACGCTGCGGCTGCGCCCCACGCCAGCGCGGCAGGAGCAGAGCGCCGCCACCAGAATGATGCCGACGGCGAGCACCATGGGATGCCCGCGTACGAGACGGGTGCATCGGTGGATCCGATCGCGCAGGACGCGTGACTCGATCATGACCTCCTCACCCGGGCCCGCAGGACGCCGAATGATCGAGGCGATAGTCCGGGACGACCCAGGTGTCGAGACCTGGGCGGCCGGGCGCGCGCAGCGGCGTATCGAGTTCGCCACCGCCGGCGAGATCCTCGATTGACACCCGACCACGGCCTCGGCTACGGGGTCGCATCGACGTCGATCGTCGGTCCGTCCATCCGCTCCGTTACTCGACCGCAGGAGGGAGCCATGTCGAACTCGCCTTCCGCTCTCGCAGGGTCGCCGCCCCCCGGGGCCATCGATCTCTCCACCACCTACGTCCACCTGGAACACGGGGCGCTCCGCGAAGGGACGACTCGCAAGGCAGGTACTCCATGCTGACGCTCTACCACGCCCCACAGTCGCGTTCGTCGCGCATCGTCTGGCTCCTCGAGGAGCTGGGCGCCGAGTACGATTTGGTGATCACCGACCTCCCGCGCCCGGACGGCACGGGCGCGCCCGACCCGCGCAATCCGCACCCCGACAAGAAGGTTCCGGCGCTGGTCGCAGACGGCGTGTTGATCACCGAATCGAGCGCCATCGTCCTCTACCTCACCGACGCCCACCCCGCAGCCGGCATCGGACCGCGCATCGGCGACCCGTTGCGCGGCCCGTACCTCACCTGGCTCGCCTACTATTCCGGCGTGATCGAGCCGGTCATCAACCTAGAGTTCGCCGGCCTGGCGGACAATCAGTTGATGCAGCGCTCCTTCCGCGACCGCGCCGCGGTCGATCGCCGCATCCTCGAGGCACTCGGTCAGGGACCCTATCTGCTGGGGGAAAAGTTCTCCGGGGCCGACATTCTCGTCGCCAGCCTGGGACAGTTCATGCGCCCGCTGCTGCCCGGCGGCGCGCTGGTCGACGATTATCTCGCGCGCTGCGGCGCGCGTCCGGCCCTGGCACGGGCGCTGGCAAAGGACGCAGGCTGAGGGAGGACGCGATTCGCGGTTGCCAGCTTCGCAGGATCGGGAAAGACTGGGGTCGAAGTCACGGGGGAAGGGTTGGGCGAGACCACCTTGAACGAGGAGGTCAATCGTCATGACGCTCGGATCGAACTCGAAGCCGGGATGGATTGCGATATTCAGTGCCACGGGTGCGCTCGTGGCACTGGCCGAGGTGGCCGCCGCTCGCTGCGGTGACCAGAGCGCCGACCTCGACGCCGTCGCCGCGGTTCGGGCCGAGATCGCCACCCGCTGCGAGCGCATAGCCCGGATGAGCTGGGGTTGTTGACAGAAGACCCCTCATCCGACGCACGCCGCAGCGGTCCGAACGGGTCATTCTGCGCTTAGCCGGCCAATCGCCGCCGGGGGCGTCTTCGTAGTCGGCTGCGGTGCGCACACCCGGGAGCCACGCGGGCGTGCGCGGCGGCGATGGGCGCGGTGGCTTGGCGGGCAGCTCGAGGTGGGTGAGGAGCTTCTCCACCACCGCCCGTGCCTCGATCGTCGCAACCAGGCGCAGCCGCCCGCCGCAGTCGGGGTACGCCAGAACGTCGAGCGCGAAAGCTCGGCGGAGCAGGTCACGTTGAATCAGAGTGCCCTCGAGGTCGGCGGCGATCGCCCATCCAGAGCGGCGGGGACCGCCGCACTCCAGATTCGTGCTATGGTCGCGCCCACATGCAGCGACACCCCGGCCACCCCCTGCCGCTCGGCGTCACCGAAACACGCCTCGGTCTCAACTTCGCCGTCTTCTCCCGCCACGCCACCGCCGCCACTCTCGTGCTCTACGCCACCGGCGAGTACACGCCGCGCGCCGAGGTCGTCCTCGACCCGCTGCGCAACCGCACCGGCGACATCTGGCACATCGAGCTCGAGGGCCTCGAGGACGACCTGCGCTACGCCTGGCGCGTCGACCGCCTGCCGGTGCGCCGCGACAAGCTGCACCGCTTCGACCCCGCGCGCGACCTGATCGATCCCTACGCCCGCGCCCTCACCGGCGGCCACCAGTGGGGCGGGCGCTACAAGCGCAAAGGCGAGCCCCCGCGCACCGACTACGCCCGCCGGCGCTCGCTCTACACCGACGGCGAGTTCGACTGGGACGGCGTGCGCCCTCCCGAGCTCTCCCTCACCGACAAGGTGATCTACGAGATGCACGTGCGCGGCTTCACCCAGCACGGCTCGTCGGGCGCGGCGCACCCCGGCACCTACCGCGGCCTGTTCGAGAAGATCGACTACCTCAAGGAGCTGGGGGTGACGACGGTCGAGCTGCTGCCGGTCTACGAGTTCGACGAGAACGAGGTCCAGCGCCTCAACCCCAACACCGGCGAGTACCTGAAGAACTACTGGGGCTACAGTCCCATCTGCTTCTTCGCGCCCAAGGCCGCCTACGCCGCCAACGGCCGCAACGGCAACCAGGTGAGCGAATTCCGCACCCTGGTGCGCGAGCTGCACCGCGCCGGTATCGAGGTGTTCCTCGACGTCGTCTTCAACCACACCGCCGAAGGACCCGGAGGCCCGCTCGATCCGACCTTCTCCTTCCGCGGCCTCGACAACTCGGTCTACTACCTCGTCGACCCGGCCACCGGGCGCTACCGCGACTACTCCGGCTGCGGCAACAGCCTCAACTGCAATCACCCCGTGGTGCGCACGCTGATCATCGACGCTCTGCGCTACTGGGTGACCGAGATGCGCGTCGACGGCTTCCGCTTCGACCTCGCCTCGGTGCTCGGCCGCGGCCAGCACGGCGAAGTGCTCGCCAATCCGCCGATCCTCGAACGCATCGCCTTCGATCCGGTGCTCAGTCGCACGACGCTGATCGCCGAGGCCTGGGACGCCGCCGGTCTCTACCAGGTCGGCAGCTTCCCCCACTGGGGCCGCTGGGCCGAGTGGAACGCCCTCTTCCGCGACGACGTGCGCCGCTTCGTCCGCGGCGAGCCCGGCCTCACCGGCGCGCTCGCCACCCGCCTCGCCGGCAGCGCCGACCTCTACCAGCACAGCGGCCGCGACCCGAGCCACTCGATCAACTTCGTCACCTGTCACGACGGCTTCACGCTCGCCGACCTGGTGTCGTACAACCGCAAGCACAACTGGATGAACGGCGAGCAGAACCGCGACGGCGCCGACGAGAACCTGAGCTGGAACTGCGGCAGCGAAGGGCCGGCGCGCGACGAGGGCGTGCAGGCGTTGCGGCGCCAGCAGCAGCGCAACCTGCTCACCCTGCTGATGGTCGCGCAGGGGACGCCGATGCTGCTGGCGGGCGACGAGCTCGGACGCACCCAGCAGGGCAACAACAACGCCTACTGCCAGGACAACGAGGTGAGCTGGATCGACTGGCGCCTGCGCGAGCGCAACGCCGATCTCTTCCGCTTCACGCGCCTGCTGATCGCCTTCCGGCGCGCGCACTCGGTGCTGCGGCGGCGCACGTTCCTGGTCGGGCACGGCAGCGCCGACGCGCCGCAGCCCGACGTCACCTGGCACGGCACCGAGCTCGGCCGACCGGACTGGTCGCCGCAGGCGCGCACGCTGGCGATGCACCTGGCGGGCGCGCACGCCTCGCCGCCGGACTGCGACGTGTACCTGGCGGTGAACAATGCCCCCGACGCGGCGCTCTTCGAGCTCCCGCGCCCCTTCGACGGCAGCCGCTGGTTGCGCGTCGTCGACACCGCCCGTCCCAGCCCGCACGACATCGCCCAGCCCGGCGCCGAGCCGGCGGTGAAGGATTCGCACCTCTCCGTCGCCGGGCGCTCGTGCGTCCTCCTCCGCGGCGGCGGCCGCTGAGAGGCACCGTGACCAACGCCGACGTCGCTCGCGTCCTGTACGAAATCTCGATGCTGCTCGACATGGAGGGCGTGCCCTTCAAGCCGCGCGCCTACGAGAAGGTCGCGCAGGCGATCGAGGGCATGGACGAGCCGCTGTCGGAGATCTACCGCCACGGCGGCGCCAGGGCGATCGAGGCCGTGCCGGGGGTCGGCAAGAGCATCGCCGAGAAGATCGTGACCCTGCTCGAGACCGGCGCGCTGCCGTACTACGAGGAGCTGCACGCCAAGGTGCCGGTCGAGCTGAGCGAGCTGAGCCGCATCGAGGGACTGGGCCCGAAGAACATCCGCGCCCTGTACGAGCAACTCGGGGTGCACACGGTCGCGGAACTCGAGGCCGCCGCGCGCGCCGGCCGGGTGCGCGCCCTGCCCCACTTCGGCGAGAAGAGCGAGCAGAAGATCCTGCGCGGCATCGGCTTCCTGGCGCAGCGACGCGGGCGCTTCCCGCTCGGCGCGGTTCTGCCGCTGATGCGCGAGCTGACCGCCCGCCTCGAGAAGGTCTCGGGCGTGCGCCGCGTCGCCATCGCAGGCTCGATCCGCCGCGGCAAGGAGACCATCGGCGATGGCGACGTGCTGGTGGTGGCGTCGCGGCCGGCGGCGGTGATGGAGTTCTTCACCACCATGCCGGAGGTCGTCCACGTCATCGGCAAGGGCTCGACCAAGTCGAGCGTCAAGCTGGCGAGCGGCATCGACGTCGATCTGCGCGTCGTCCCCGAGCAGAGCTGGGGCGCCGCCCTGCACTACTTCACCGGCAGCAAGGCGCACAACGTCAAGCTCCGGCGCCTGGCGCAGGATCGCGACCTCAAGCTCAACGAGTACGGCCTGTTCCGCGGCGACCGCGCCATCGCCGGCCGGACCGAGGAAGAGGTCTACGACGCCCTCGGCCTGCCCTTCATCGCGCCGGAGCTGCGCGAGGACACCGGCGAGATCGAAGCGGCGGCGCGCGGCGAGCTGCCGGTGCTGATCGAGCACGGCGACCTGCGCGGCGACCTGCAGACCCAGACCGACTGGAGCGACGGCGCGCACTCGATCGAGGAGATGGCGCAGGCAGCCAGGCGCCTCGGGCGCGAGTACATCTGCATCACCGACCACACCAAGAGCCTGGCGATGATGGGGATGGACGAGAAGAAACTGCGGCAGCAGATGAAGGCGATCGACGCCCTCAACCGCAAGCTGCGCGGGATTCGCGTGCTCAAGGGCGCCGAGGTCAACATCGACCGCGACGGCGGCCTCGACATCGACGACGAGACCCTCGCGGCGCTCGACGTCGTCGGCGTCGCCGTCCACTCGCACTTCGGCCTCCCCCGCGCCGAGCAGACCCGTCGTCTCGTCCGCGCGATGGAGAACCCGCACGCCGACATCCTCTTCCATCCCACCGGCCGCGTGCTGCAGAAGCGCGAGGCCTACGACCTCGACATCGACGCCGTCATCGCCGCGGCCAGACGCACCGGCACCATCCTCGAGATCGACGCCTACCCCGAACGCCTCGACCTGAAGGACGAGCACGTGCGCAAGGCGGTCGAGGCCGGCGTGAAGCTGGCGATCGACACCGACGCCCACGCCGTCCACCACCTGGACTACCTCCACTTCGGCGTCACCACCGCCCGCCGCGGTTGGGCGCGCAAGAGCGACGTCGTCAACACCCGCCCGCTGAAGCAATTCCTCGCGGTCCTCAAGTAGCGTCGATGGGGCGCGTCGATCCAGCAGAACAGCGGAGCCGCGACCGTGAGGGAGCGGTTGGCTGCCTGCCAGCGCGCAGCCAACCGCTTCCTCACGGTCGCGGCTCCGAGGTCCTGCCGGATGGGAGCGGCGCAGTCTAGGCGCGGCGCGCGTACAGCAGGAACTCGCGGTTGCCCTTGGCGCCCAGGATGGGGGAGTCGATCCAGCCGCACACCTCGAGACCGAGGGCGCGGGCGCAGTCGGCGACCTCCTCGAGGGCGCGGTGCTGGGCGGCCTGGTCGCGCACGATGCCGCCCTTCCCCACCTGCCCCTTGCCGACCTCGAACTGCGGCTTCACCAGCGCCACGATCTCGCAGCGCGGCTCGAGCAACTCCGCCAGCACCGGCAGCACCAGGCGCAGCGAGATGAAGGAGACGTCGACCACCGCCAGGTCCGTCGCCTCGGCCAGCTCGGCGCGCCCGAGGTGGCGGACGTTGGTGCGCTCGAGCAGGCGGACGCGCTCGTCGCCGCGCAGCTTCCAGTCGAACTGGCCGTAGCCCACGTCGACGGCGAGCACGCGCGCCGCCCCGTGCTGCAACAGGCAGTCGGTGAAGCCGCCGGTGGAGGCGCCGACGTCGAGCGCACGGCGCCCGCGCACGTCGAGGCTCCAATGCCGCAGCGCCGCCTCGAGCTTGAGGCCGCCGCGGCTGACGTAGGGGATGTCCTCGCCGACGACGCGCACCTCGGCCGCCGGGTCGACCATCGTCCCGGGTTTGTCCGCCACCCGGTCGCCGAGGCGCACGCCGCCGCTCATGATCAGCCGCTGCGCGCGCTCGCGCGTCGGCGCCAGGCCGCGGAGAACCAACAATCGGTCGAGGCGCTCTCGTCTCATGGGGGCTGGTGGCCGGCGGAGGCGGGCGACGGCCCTGGGCGACTCCTCCGCCGCGCGCGCCATCGATCCGCGGCGCCGCTCATCCGCGACCGAGGCGAGCGACGATCGCGCGGGCGATCTCGCGCAGCGGCTCGGCCCGCTTGCCGAAGCGCTCGAGGGCGGCGAGAGCGTCGTCGCGCAGTTCCAGGGCGCGCTGCCGAGCGGCGGGTACGCCGAGGACCGAGGCATAGGTCGCCTTCTGGTTGCGGGCATCGCCGCCGCCCTCCTTGCCGGTCTTCTCCGTCGCCCCCTCCGCGTCCAGCACGTCGTCGACGATCTGGAAGCCGAGCCCGATGAACTCGCCGTAGCGGCTGAGGTTCCGCAGCGCCGAGGGCGTCGCCTCGGCGACCAGAGCGCCGGCGCGCACGGCGGCGAGCAGCAGCGCGCCGGTCTTGCGCACGTGGATGAAGTCGACTCGGGCGAGATCGACCACCTGGCCCTCGCTCTCCATGTCGGCCGCCTGCCCGCCCACCATGCCGAAGGCGCCCGCCGCCTCGGCGATCGTGTGCACCACGCGCAGGGCGCGCTTCGGGTCGATGCCCTTCAACGCCGGCGCCTCGGTGGCGATGCGGAAGGCGTCGGTGAGCAGCGCGTCGCCGGCGAGGATGGCGGTCGCCTCGCCGAAGACGACGTGATTGGTCGGCTGGCCGCGGCGCAGGCGATCGTCGTCCATCGCCGGTAGGTCGTCGTGGATGAGCGAGTAGGTGTGGATCATCTCGATCGCGCAGGCGAAGGGCAGCGCCGCCGTCGGGCGGCCGCCGACCGCTTCGGCGGCCGCGAGCGTGAGCAGCGGTCGGATGCGCTTGCCGCCGCTCAAAAGGCTGTAGCGAATGGCGCGGTGCAGGGTAGCGGGTTGGTGGCGGTCGGCGGGGAAGTAGCGGTCCAGCGCCTCCTCGACCATGCGGCGCCGGTTCTCGAGCCAGGTTTGCACGTCCACGCTCAGTCCTTCCTCGCCGGCGCCGGATCCAGCCGCAGCGCGCCGTCGCGCTCGCGGGTGAGGACCTCGATCCTCTGCTCGGCCTGGTTGAGCGTGGCGTGCAGTTGCCGCACCAACCCCACGCCGCGCTCGAAGGCGGCGAGCGCCTCTTCGAGCGGCATCTCGCCGCCGTCGAGGCGGCGCACCAAGCTCTCCAGATCCGCCAGGTTCTGTTCGAAAGTCCTATCGTCCGCCGGCTCCATCGCCGTCCTCCTTCGTGTTCAGTCGCAGCAGTTGCATCGGGTCGACGCGCGCCGCGAGCAGGCGCGCGCCCCAGTGGAGATGCGGGCCGGTCGCGCGCCCGGTCGCGCCGACGCGGCCGACGATCGCGCCGGCCGCGATCGGCTGGCCGACGCGCACCTCGATCTCGCTCAGGTGCGCATAGGTGGTGTAGAGGCCCAGGCCGTGGTCGACGATGACGGTGTTGCCGGTGAAGTACAGGTCCTCCGCCACCGCCACCTCGCCCGCGTTCGCCGCCGCCACCGGGATGCCGGCGCCGACCGGGAAGTCGACGCCGTTGTGCGGGCTGCGGCGTTGGCCGTTGAAGACCCGCTGCAGCCCGAAGGCGGAGCTCGGCTCGGCCGACACCGGGCGCCGGAAGCCGCCCTGCCAGCGGCGCTCCGGCGAGCGACGCTCCCAGAGGCGATCGAGGCGCGCCTTCTCCGCGGCGATCCGCGCCGCGACCTCGGGGGGCGGCTCGACGTATCTGGGCTCGACGCGCAGCCGCTCGGTCGGGAACGCCTTGGCGCGCACGTCGAAGCGCAGCGTCGCCTCGCCGTCCTCCCATCGCACCCTCAGGTCGCGGCGGCCCGGCCGAGCCTCGGCATCGATGCCGACGAGCGCGACCCAACGATCGCCGTCGCGGAAGAAGGGCACGGCCCCGTCGAGCGAAGCCGAGAGCGGCGCGGCGCCGGTCTCGACCAGGACCACGTCGCCCTGCGCCGCCGGCGCCGGATGCGCGGTCAGCTCGTGCGGGGCCTGCAAGCCGACCAGGAGGGCCAGGAGAGCGAGCGTCACTCGTCCTCCACGCGCGCCCGCAAGCGCCCTTCCGCGAGCAGGACGTCGAGCGTGTCGCCGGCGGCGACGTCGGCGCTGCGGCGGACGACGGCGCCGTCCTCGCGGCGGACGATCGAGTAGCCGCGCTCCAGCACGGCCAGCGGGCTGAGCGCCGCCAGGCGCTGCTCGGTCGACTGGAGGCGCTCGCGCGTCCAGCGCAGGCGGCGCTCGATTGCGGCCGAGGCACGCTCGCCGATCTCGTCGAGGCGCTGCCGCATCATCTCCAACACGTGGCGCGGATCCTTCAGACGACCCTCGCCCGCCAGCACGCGCTCGCGCAGGCGTTGCAGTCGCCGCGTCACACCGGCTTGCAGCGCAGCCTCGAGCGCCACGGCGCGCTCGCGCAGTTCCTGCGCGTTCGGCACCACCATCGCCGCCGCGGCCGTCGGGGTCGGGGCGCGACGGTCGGCGACCAGGTCGGCGACGGTGAAGTCGATCTCGTGGCCGACGGCCGAGACCACCGGCGCGCGCGAGGCCGCGATGGCACGGGCGACGCGCTCCTCGTTGAAGACCCAGAGATCCTCGATCGAGCCGCCGCCCCGACCGACGATCACCACGTCGACCTCCGGCAGGTCGGACAGCGCCGCCAGGGCGGCGCAGATCTCGGGCGCGGCCCCCTTCCCCTGCACGCGCACGGGACTGACGACCACGCGCACCGACGGCCAGCGCGAGCGCAGCACCGCCAGCATGTCCTGCACGGCGGCGCCGGTCAGGGCCGTCACCAGACCGACGGCGCGCGGCCAGGGCGGCAACGGTCGCTTGCGCTCGGGGGCGAACAGCCCCTCGGCGGCCAGCTTGCGCTTGAGCTGCTCGAGCGCGAGCTGCTGGCTGCCCAGGCCGCGCGGCTCCATCCAGTCGGCGTAGAGCTGCAGATCGCCGCGAACGTCGTACAGGCTGATGCGCCCGCGCACGATCACCTCGAGGCCGTCCTCGGGGCGGAACTTCAGGCTCTGCACGGCGCTGCGAAACATCACCGACGCGATCTGCGACTGTCGGTCCTTGAGGCTGAAGTAGCAGTGGCCGGACGCCGGCCTGCGGACGTTGGAGATCTCGCCGACCACCCAGACCTCGCGCAACTCGTCCTCCAGCACGTCGCGGATGCGACGGACCAGCTCGCTGACCGAGAGGGCGCGCGCCGGTGGCGCCAGCAGCGACGGTTGCATGCGCGCGACCCTAACAGATGGACGCGGTCAGATGTAGGCCGGGCGCGCGCTGCGCCTCGAGGGGCGCGGCGCCCCACTCAGCGTGCGACCAGTTGCGACAGCGGCACGATCTCGACGCCGGCGGCCTTCGCCTGCTCGCCGAAGCCGCGCAGGGCGGCGATCGTCTCGGGATACGGGTGGCCGATCGCGATCGCGCTTCCGTCGCGCTTGGCGGCCGCCAGCAACGCCTGGATCTGCTCGGCGATGGCGCTCGGCTCGACGGTGTCGTCGAGGAACACCGAGCGCGCGACGTAGGGCACGCCGAGGGACTGAGCGACCGCGCGCCCCGCGCTGCGCGGCGTGGTCAAGCTGTCGAGGAAGAAGAGGTTGCGCTGGCGCAGACGCTCGAGCACCAGGCGCATGCGGTCGGGATCCTCGGTGAAGCGCGACCCCATGTGATTGTTGACGCCGACGACGTGCGGCACCGCCGCGAGGGAGCGGTCGACGACCTGGACCACCTGGTTGGCGTGGTCGGCAACCCGCAGCAGCTCCATCTCGCCGTGCTCCTCGCCACTCTGCGCCTCCATCGGCAGGTGCAGCAGCACCTCGCGCCCGCGTGCGTGGGTCGACTGGGCGACCTCGCTCGAGAAGGGGCGGAAGGGGATGACGGCCAGCGCGACCGGATAGGGCAGCGAGTTCAGGTCGCGCGCCGCCAACAGGTCGTTGCCCATGTCGTCGATCACCAGCGCCACCCGCGGCGACGGCGGCGTGGGCGCCACCGGCCAGGCAGCGTCGATGGTGTGCGTCAGCAGACCGTCGATGCCGATCTCGCCCCGCAACCCGACGTCGGTCGTCTCGATGCCGACGACCACCGCGGCATCCTGGTTGCGCGCCAGCTCGAGCGCGGCGCGCAGCGCCCGGTCGTCCTTCTCCGGAAGCGTCAGCTCGTAACGCCGGTGCTGATAGCGCATCCGGCCGCTGCCCTGCGGCTGCACCAACGGGCTGCCCAGTCGGAGCGGCCCCTTCTCGAGGCGCTGCGTCACCGAGGCGATGCGCTCGTCCAGCGGTACGCCGACCGTGTCCTCGGCCAGCGGCGGCGGCGACCCCAGCCAGCGCTGGGGCATCGGCTCGGTCAGCAGTTGGGTGATGGCGTAGAGAACCACGCCGAGCGCGGCGATGCCGGCGGTGAACACCAGTGAGCCCAACGGATTGAAGGGCGAACTGGCTCGCCGCCGGCCTGCCATGTCGCGTGCGACGGTGCTCTCGAGCTCAGCTCTGCGCCACGACCGTCTTGAAGACGTTCCAGCTCTTCAACAGCTCGAGAGCGCGCTCGAGTTGCGGGTCGGCGTCGGGATCGCCGGGGGTCGTCTGCACGCTGGTCTGGTCCTCCGGCTCGGCCGGCTTCGCCGGCGCCGGCTCCTCTCCCTCGGGGCTGCCGCCGAGATGGCCGGGGAGATTCTCCTCGCGCAGGCTCTCGCTCGGACCACCCGCGGCCGCCGTCACCGGGGTGTTCTCCATGACGATGTCGGGCGTGATGCCGGTCGCCTGGATCGAGCGTCCGTTGGGCGTGTAGTAGCGCGCGGTCGTCAAGCGGATCGCGGCCTTGTCCTTCTCGCTGTCGTCGCTGACGCCGTTCTCCAGCGGCAGGATCGTCTGCACCGAGCCCTTGCCGAAGGTCTGGGTCCCCAGCACCAGCGCGCGCTTGTGGTCCTGCAGCGCGCCGGTGACGATCTCCGAGGCGCTGGCGGTGCCGCCGTTGACCAGGATCACCATCGGATAGTCGACGTGGCTGCCGGTCTTGTGGGCGAAGTACTTCTGCTTCTGGCTGTCCAGGCGACCGTCGGTGTAGACGATCAGGCCGCCGTCGAGGAAGATGTCGGTCACCTTGATCGCCTGCGTCAGCAGACCGCCGGGGTTGTTGCGCAGGTCGAGAACGAGGCCGTTGAGTCCGGCGTTCTCCTTCTCGAGCTTCTGGATCGAGGACTCGAGATCGCTGGCGGTGCGCTCCTGGAACTGGGTGATGCGCAGGTAGCCGTAGTGCTTGTCGAGGCTGCGCGCCTTGACGCTCTGGATCTTGATGACCTCGCGCGTGAGCGAGAGGTTGATGAACTCCGGCACGCCCTCGCGCCGCAGGGTGATGCGAACCTTGGTGCCCTTCGGGCCGCGCATGCGACGCACCGCCTCGACCAGGGTCATGTCCTTGGTGAAGTCGTCCTCGATCTTGATGATCAT
>Ga0268299_1002268_pt1 | contig 24380 bp, 15 predicted proteins | sample NOBtaG_FD_193484 | JGI IMG/M metagenome (GOLD analysis project Ga0268299, IMG submission 193484) | Activated sludge microbial communities from bioreactor in Nijmegen, Gelderland, Netherland - NOB reactor | ecosystem: Engineered > Bioreactor > Aerobic > Activated sludge | place: Netherlands... | reverse complement strand
CCTCGCCTGCCGCCGACGCAAACCGGCCGGCTGAGCCGGCTCGGTTGGTACCCTCGCCAGGCGAGCGCCGCCCCGGTGGCGCTCGCCTCGTTCGCGCGCCGGCCCGGCCGTCGGCTACAATGAAGGGAGGACCAACCCAGGGGGCTTCCCGTGAACGACGCCGGGGATTTCTGCACCATCGAAGAGGCGCTCGACGAGCTGCGCCGCGGCCGGATGATCGTCCTGGTCGATGACGAGCACCGCGAGAACGAGGGCGACCTCGTCGTCGCCGCCGAGTTCGCTTCGCCCGAGGCGATCAACTTCATGATGCGCCAGGCGTGCGGCATCGTCTGCCTGGCCATGTCGCCGCCGATCTGCGACCGGCTCGGCCTCGACGTCGTCGCCACCAGCGCCGCCGACTCCGGCGGGACGCCGTTCACCCTGGCGATCGACGCCCGGACCGGCATCACCACTGGCACGTCGGCCCACGACCGGGCGCGCACCGTCGAGGTCGCGCTGAACGAAGCGAGCGGCCCGAAGGACCTCGTCCGCGGCAAGGGTCATGTCTGCGGCCTGCGCGCCCAGGACGGCGGCGTCCTCGTTCGGGCCGGCCACACCGAGGGGAGCGTCGACCTCGCCCGCCTCGCCGGCCTCAAGCAAGCCGCAGTCATCTGCGAGATCGTCAACCCGGACGGGACGATGGCCCGCCTGCCCGACCTGCGGACGTTTTGCCGCACGCACGGCCTGAAGATGTGTACCATCGAGCAGCTGATCGCCTACCGGCGGCACCGCGAGAAGCTCGTCCACCGCGCGGAAGTCGTCCGCCTGCCGACCGACGCCGGCGTCTTCGACCTGATCGCCTACTCGTCGGCGGTCGACCCGGAGCCGCACCTCGCCCTGACGCTCGGCGGCGTCGGCCTGGAGGTGGACGGCCAGGTGCCGGAGCAGGCCGAGCCGGTCCTGGTGCGGATCCATAGCCAGTGCCTGACCGGCGACATTTTCCACAGCATGTTGTGCGACTGCGGCTCGCAGCTGCACCAGGCGATGCGGCAGATCAAGCAGGCCGGCAAGGGCGTCCTCCTGTACATGCGGCAGGAGGGTCGCGGCATCGGCCTGCTGGCGAAGCTCAAGGCGTACAAGCTGCAGCAGGACGAGGGGCTCGACACGGTCGAGGCGAACCAGCGGCTCGGCTACGGGGCCGACCTGCGCCACTACGGCATCGGGGCGCAGATCCTCTACGACCTCGGCGTGCGGCAGATCAAGCTGTTGACGAACAACCCGAAGAAGGTCGTCGGCGTGGACGGTTACGGCCTGAAGATCGTCGAGCGGGTGCCGATCCAGATCGCGCCGAACCAGTGCAACCGGCGCTACCTCCAGACGAAGAAGGACAAACTCGGCCACCTGCTCGACGACGGGGCGTGAGCCGGTCTGGCCGTGGGGTGACCGTCCTCGGTCGCCTTGATGGCGAAGAGGCGACCGAGGACGGTCGCCCCACCGACGAACGGCTCAGAACAACTCGTCGATTGCTTCCGGGTCGTCGAGGACGTTGACCGGCCGGCCGGTCGGGTCGAGCAGTTGCAGCTTCGGGTCGATGCCGAGCACGCGGTAGATCGTCGCGTGGATGTTGCACGGCGTCACCGCCCGCGTCTTCGGCCGCTGGCCGAGCCGGTCCGTCGAGCCGACGACCCGGCCGCCCTGGACGCCGCCGCCGCCGAGCAGGCAGAACATCGCGTCGCCCCAGTGGTCGCGGCCCGGCGTGCCCTGGCTGCCGGGCGGGCCGCCGTTGCCGCCGTCGTTCATCTTCGGCGTCCGGCTAAACTCACCGCACAGGACGACGAGCGTCTGGTCGTACAGGCCACGGTCGACGAGGTCCTCGAACAGGGCGGCGACGCACTGGTCGACCTTCGGCAGGTAGTTCTCGTAGCCCTTCTTCAGATCCCAGTGGTGGTCCCAGCCGCCGAAATGCACCGTGACGAACGTCGAGCCGGCCTCGACGAGCCGGCGCGCCAGGAGCGTCGACTGGCCCCAGGTGTGTCGGCCGTAGCGGTCGCGGAGCTTCGGGTCTTCCTGGTTGACGTCGAACGCCCGCCGGGCGGCCGGGCCGCTGAGGAAGTCGAACGCCTCGCGCGAGAAGCGGTCCATCGTCCCGGCCGTACCGCTCCGGTCGGCCTCGCGGCGGAACGTGTCGAAGTGGTCGACCAGGGCCTTGCGATCCTCGAGCTTGCCGAGCGTCATGCCGGCTCCGAGGTTGAGGTTCTGGACCTGGAAGTTGGAGGCGTTCGGATCGCCGCCGGTGGCGAACGGGTTGTGCTGCGCCCCGAGCAAGTGGCCGCCGAAGTAGCCGGGGTTGAGGCCGATGCTCATGCCGTACGGCACGGCGACGTAGCCGGGCAGGTTCGGCCGGCGCGGGCCGACCTCGCGGTTGACGATCGCCCCGATGCCGGGGAACTTCTGCGGCGTGTTCGCCCCGCCGACGCCCATGTCCTTCGTCGTCAGCATGCGGTGGCCGCCGGCGAAGTGGTCGCCGGTGTCGTGGTGCAGCGACCGGACCATCGAGAACTTGTCGGTGTGCTTCGCCTGGAGCGGGAACAGTTCGGTGACGTCGAATCCGGGGACGACGCTGCGGATCGGTTTCCAGAGGCCGCGGTACTCCTCCGGGGCGTCCGGCTTCATGTCGTACATGTCGAGGTGGCTCGGCCCGCCGTCGAGCCAGAGGAGGATGACCGACGTGTCCTTCGACTTGGCCGAGGCGTCCTTCGCCTGGAGGAGGCCCGGCAGACCGAGACTCGCCATGCCGGCGACGCCGAGCTTGAGGAAGTCGCGCCGGGAATGCCCATCGCAATAGCGGCCGGACGAGCCGAGGTCGAGCTGGAACATGGCGGACTCCGAAGGCGGGGACAGCGACGCGGGCCTGTGACCGGCGGGGACCGATCCGGGGGGTGACACTACTTTCGCAGATAGGCCGGGCGGAGGCAAGTGCCTTCGTCGGCGGTGCGCCGGATACAATGCCGGCGTCCCTTCTCCCCGGAGGCCCGACGATGAGCAGCGACCCGAGCGAGACGACCTTCCTGGTCGTCAACCTGTTCACCTGGATGGAGCCACTCGACCGGCACGACATCGAAGACGAGATCGGCGAGGCGCTGGAGGCGGAAGGCGTCGGCGAGGTGACCGGCGGCGGCGGGTTCGTCGAGCCGCCGGAGGACGGCCCGGCGTGCAACATCGACATCGACGCGACCGACGTCGATCGAGCCGTCGCCGTCATCCGGGCGGTGCTGCGGCGGCTGAAGGTCGATCCGCGGACGGAGGTCGTCGTGACCGAGCCGGAGGAGCGCGTCTACCTGGTCTATGACGAGCCGGGGCTGGCGTGAGGGCCGCCGGCCGCGCTACCGCCGCTGCCACTCGGCCGGGTCGCGGCGGTGGTGAAAGATCGCGACGACTTCGATCCGGTCGGCGTGAACCCGGTAGTACACCGCGTAGGGGAAGCGCTGGAGGAGGCCCCTGCGGAGCGTCCCGTGGGCGACCGGGTACAACTCCGGTAGGTTTTCGATCAAGGACAGGGTTCGCTGCACCGCCTCGACGAGGTCGGTCCCGAGGCCGGCCGCCTGTTGCTCGTACCACTGCGCGGCGTCGTCGAGTTCGGCCTCGGCCTGTGGCGTGAGGACGACCGGCAGGGTCATCGGCCCAGCCTCGCCAGGATGCGGGCCTTCACCTCGGCCCAGGGGCGGACGTCGTTCGGCTCCTCGTCTAGTTGGCGGACGCGGCGGTCCAGCTCCTCGCGCTGGGCCTCCGTCAACGGTGGGGCCGGCTCCAGACTGTCGAGGAGTTCGGCCAAGAGCTGAAGGCGCTCCGCCGAACTTAGCCGGTCGATCCCGAGGACCGCCATAAGGGAAGGCATGAGGGTGGTCTCCGTTCCGATCGCCAGGGATGGGGGTATTGTAAGCCCGGTCCGAGTCGGCCACCAGGTCAGGGGGTGGAAGCGCCCTCCGCCTGGTAAACGACCGCGCCCCACAGCGCAAGCGTCAACACCATCCCGCCCGTGACGCGCTCCGGCGTCGCCGCCCCGGGGCCGGCCCATCGCTCGTCGCCGCTGTCGAGCAGCCGCGTCCACGTCCCCGGCGGGATCGGCAGTGTCACCGTCACGTCAGAGGCGTTGAACGACAGCGCCAGCCACGCCGCGTCCGCATCGGACCGGCACCGCACGAACAGGACACGCGCCGCCTCGAAGCTGACGACCTCCTGCCACTCCCACCGGCCGTCGGCGAACGCGGCCACGTCGCGCCGGAGCCGCAGCAGCTCGCGGTAGAACGCGAGCATCTCCCGGCCGGGCGACGCCTCCTTCAACCGGTGGTTGAGCCGGGCCGATTCAAACGTCGCGACGGCCTGCGGGTCGGGCATCTCGTGCGGGGCGAGGAACTCGGCGTACTCCAGCGCCCGGCCGTGCCGCGTCGCGTCGATCAGGTGCGGGTCGCCGTGATCGACGAAGAACGGGAACGGGGCGACCTCGCCGTACTCCTCGCCCATGAACAGCATCGGCACGAACGGCGACAGGAGCACCGCCGCCGCGGCGAGCTTCGCCCCGGCGAGGCCGACCTCGTCGATGAGGCGGTTGCTCCGCGCCCGGTTGCCGACCTGGTCGTGGTTCTGGCAGAAGACGACGAACTGGTCGGCGCGACACCCGACCGGCCGGCTGCCCCACCGCCGGCCGCGGTAGCGGTTGTACTCGCCCTGGAAGGCGAAGCCGTCGCGCCACGCCCGGGCGAGCTGGCCGACGGTGCCGAAGTCCTGGTAGTAGCCGTTGCGGTCCGGGGTGAGCAGCGCCCGCAGGGCGTGGTGGAAGTCGTCGCTCCAGACGGCGTCGAGGCCGAAGCCGCAGGCCGAGGTGGGCCGGACGTTACGGACGTCGTTGGCGCTCGTCTCGCCGACGAGGTGGAACGGCCGATTCAGCCGGCGGGCCTGGCGGGCGACCTCGTCCGACAGCTCGGCCAGGAACGGGTACGCCGAGTCGTCCTTGATCGCCTGGATCGCGTCGAGGCGGAGGCCATCGAGGTGGTACTCCGTCTGCCAGTAGCGGGCGTTCTCCAGGAAGAACCGCCGCACGTCGTCGCCGTGCTCGTCGGCGACGTTGATCGCGCTGCCCCACGGCGTGCGGTGCGAGTCGGTGAAGTACGGCCCGAAGTCCCAGAGGTAGTTGCCCTCCGGGCCGAGGTGGTTGTAGACGACGTCGAGCAGGACGCTCATCTCCCGGGCGTGGGCGGCATCGACAAGGCGCTTCAGGCCGTCGGGGCCGCCATAGTCGTGCCGCGGGGCGAAGAGCTGGACGCCGTCGTAGCCCCAGTTGCGGACGCCCGGAGTCTGGGCGACCGGGAGCAGCTCCAGGGCGTTGACGCCGAGGTCGCGCAGGCCGTCGAGGTGCGGGATGAGGGCGTCGAAGGTGCCGTCCGGTGTGTACGTGCCGACGTGCAGTTCGTAGAGGACGAGGTCGGCGAACGGCCGGCCGTGCCAGGCGTGGTCGGTCCAGGGGAAGGCCGGATCGACGACGCGCGACGGGCCATGGACGCCGTCGCCCTGGTGGCGCGACGCCGGGTCGGGCCGCTCGCGCGTGCCGTCGAGGCGGTAGAAGTACGGCGTGCCCGGCGGCACGTCGTCGATGACGCCCTCGTGGTAGCCCGTCGGAGCCGGTTCGAGCGCGACGACACGCGCGACCGGGTCGAGGAGGCGAACCTCGACGCGGCGGATGCGCGGGGCCCAGACGCGGAAACGACAGCGGCCGTCGCCGAGGTAGACCGCCCCGAGCGACGGGTGCCAGCCGGGGGTCATCGGTCTGTCACCCCTCCGTCCCCGCCAGGAACAGCTGCCCCAAGGGCGGCAGCGTCACGTTGATCGACCACGGCCGGCCCTGCCACGGCGTCGGCTCGGCCCAGACGCCGCCGTGGTTGCCGACGCCGCTGCCGCCGTACTCGCGGCCGTCCGTGTTGAGCAGCTCGCGCCAGTACCCGGCGAACGGCACCCCGACCCGGTAGTTGTGACGCACCACCGGCGTGAAGTTCGCCACCGCCGTCACGACGCGCGACCGGTTCTTGCCGCGCCGCAGGAGCGAGATGACGCTCTGCTCCCAGTCGCCGACGTCGATCCACTCGAACCCGGCCGGGTCCGTGTCGAGCTGGTGCAGGGCCGGCTCGTGGCGGTAGAGCCGGTTCAGGTCGCGCGCCAGCAGCTGCACGCCGCGGTGCGTCGGGTAGTCGAGCAGGTGCCAGTCCAGGCTGCCGTCGAAGTTCCACTCGGCGTACTGGCCGAACTCGCCGCCCATGAACATGAGCTTCTTGCCCGGCTGGGCCGTCATCCACGCCAGGAGCAGCCGCAGGTTGGCGAACTGCTGCCACCAGTCGCCCGGCATCTTGCTGATGAGCGACCCCTTGCCGTGGACGACCTCGTCGTGCGACAGGGCCAGGACGAAGTTCTCCGTCCAGGCGTACAGCATGCGGAACGTGAGTTCGTTGTGGTGGTGCTTGCGGTGGACCGGCTCCTTGCTCATGTACTTGAGCGTGTCGTGCATCCAGCCCATGTCCCACTTGTAGCCGAAGCCGAGGCCGCCGAGGTAGGTCGGCCGCGACACGCTCGGCCAGGCGGTCGATTCCTCCGCGATCATCAGCGTCGCCGGGAAGCGCGAGTAGACCGTCTCGTTCAGCCGGCGCAGGAAGCCCATCGCTTCCAGATTCTCGCGGCCGCCGTACTGGTTCGGGACCCACTCGCCCTCCTTGCGCGAGTAGTCGAGGTAGAGCATCGACGCGACGGCGTCGACGCGCAGGCCGTCGATGTGGTACTTGTCGAGCCAGAACAGGGCGTTCGACGCCAGGAAGCTCGCCACCTCGTGCCGGCCGTAGTTGAAGATGGCGGTGTTCCAGTCGCGGTGCATGCCTTGCCGGTCGTCGGCGTGCTCGTACAGGTGCGTCCCGTCGAAGTACTTCAGGGCGTGGCCGTCCGTCGGGAAGTGCGACGGCACCCAGTCGAGGATGACGCCGATGCCGCGCTGGTGCAGGTGGTCGACGAAGTACATGAAGTCCTGCGGCGTGCCGAAGCGCGACGTCGGGGCGTAGTAGCCCGTGACCTGGTAGCCCCACGACGGGTCGTAGGGGTACTCGGCGATCGGCAGCAGCTCGACGTGGGTGTAGCCCATGTGGACGAGGTAGTCCGCCAGGAGCGGGGCCAACTCGCGGTAGGTGAGGAACCGGCCTCCCTCGTCGGCCTTGCGCCGCCAGGACCCGAGGTGCATCTCGTAGATGCTGATCGGGGCGTCCATGCGCTGCTTCGCCGGGCGCTGGGCGAGCCAGTCGGCGTCGCTCCAGTCGTATTCGAGCGTCCAGATGCGCGACGCCGTCCCGGGCGGGAGCTGGTGCGCGACGCCGAACGGGTCGGCCCGCTCGGTCTGGTAGCCGAGGTGGCGAGACTGGATGTGGTACTTGTACAGCTCGCCGCGTTGCGCCCCGGGGATGAACCCCTCCCAGACGCCGGAGTGCTCCCGGCCGTTGAGCAGGAAGGCGTTCGGGTCCCAGCCGTTGAAGTCGCCGATGACGGCGACGCGCTCGGCGCTCGGGGCCCAGACGGCGAAGTACGTCCCCTCGACGCCGTCGATCGTAAGCGGGTGTGCCCCGAGCTTGTCGTGCAGCTGGAAGTGGCTCCCCTCGTTGAAGAGGAACAGGTCGTCGGCGGTCAGGAGCGACGCGCCCCACGGCCCGCGGTGGACGGACGGCGCGGGCGAAGTCGGCGGCGGCGAAGCGAGCGTGACCATGGCGGCCTCCAGCGAGTTGGCACAGGGCAGAGTCGATCATCACAGAAACGGCCGTTCCGGACAAGGGGGCAAGGCAGTCCGGCGAAGGGAGGAAAGCTGGGCGGACGTCGCCGGCGCGGCTCGCGGCGCGTTTGCCGATTTTCTGGCGTGGGCGAGAAACGCGACCTATAGGATTACAGGCCCCCTTGCGCCCGCGACGGGCCACCGGCGCGGAGATCTTCAGCCGATGTCGCATCCACCCCCCCCGACGGCCCCGGGCGATACGGTCCCGGTCGGCCGGGGTACGCTCACGCCGACGGCGGTGCCGATCGTGCCGTCGGCGGCCGGCCGGGCCGCGCCGCCGCCGGGGACGCTGAGCTGGGGCCGGGCGCTGCGGTCGGCCTGGCCGCTCGCGCTCGGCGTCGCCCTGCTGACGACCGGCCTGCTCGGCCTGGAACTGGAGCACCGCCAGCCGCACACCTACCAGGGCGTCGTCGTCCTGGCGATCGACCCCGTCGGCGAGGACCCGGCGGTCGCCGCCGTCGCCCATATCGCCAGCCTGCGCCGCGTCGGCGAGGACCGGCCGACCTGGGACGGGGCGGCCGAGGGGTTGCCGGCCCCGTATTCGCCCGGCCTGGTCGTCCTGCCGTCGGAGGAGCCGGGGACGGTCGAGCTGCGGCTGCGCGGCGGCGACCCGGCCGCCCTGGAGGCCCAGCTGCGCGCCGTCGTCGGCCGGCACCGGGCCGAAATGACCGACCACCGCGGCCGGGTGCTGGACGAGTGCCGTGCGGAGTTGGGCCGCGTCGAGGAGCACCTCGCGAGCCTGCCCGGCCCGACGAACACCGGCCACGCCGAGGCGGTCGCCGCCGCGAAGCGGGTGGCCGACCTGGCCGAGGGTCACGCCGCCGCCTTGCGCCAGCGCCTGGCCGCCCTCCCGGCGTCGGCCGTCCCGATCGACCGACTCCTGGCCGACGACGCGGACGGGGCCCGCCTCCTGCGCCGGCGCGACCGCACCCTGGCCGAGAAGGCCGAGTTCGCGCGCGTCGCCGCCGCCGGTCCGACGCGCGACGACGGCCTCCGCCGCTACGCCCGCGAGCTGGCCGAGATCGACCTGCTCCTGGACCGGACGCGCGACCACCTGGTTAAGGCCCACGCCGGCAAGGACGCGACAGCCGATCTGACCGCCGACCTGCGGACGGCCCAGGAGCTGGCCGACGCGGCCCGGGCGCACCACGCGGTCGTGCGCGCCCTGCCGCCGCCGGCCGACGCCGCCCAGGCGGAGCGCCTCCGGCTGGAGGAGCGGCGGCAGGCCCTCGTCGAAGCGCTGCGCCACCTGACCGACCGCCCCGCGTCGGCCGGGGTCGAGATCCGCCACGAGGCGACCTCGCCGGTCGGCCTGGCGTGGCGCTACGCGACGACGTTCGGCGTGGCGGCCCTTGCCGGGCTGTCGCTCGCCGGCCTGGTCGTCGCCTACCACCGGGCGCGCGGCCGGGTGCGGTCGGCGGACGAGCTGATCCGGACGACGGGTCTGCCGTGCCTGGGTCGGCTGCCGATGGTCGCCGGCCGGGTGGTGCCGATCCCGGGCCTTCGGCCGACCGGGCCGAGCGGGCCGGAGTTCGTCCGGCTGGAGGCGGCCGCCGACCAGGCGCGCGGCCCGCTGCTGCGCCAACTGCCGACGTCCGGGCCGGTCCGGCTGCTGGTGACGAGCCCCGGTAGCGGCGACGGCCGGACGACGGCGGCGACGCAGCTGGCGTGCAGCCTGGCCCGGGCCGGCAAGCGCGTCCTGCTCGTCGATGCGTCGCTGGGGCGGTCCGACCTGGCGTGGCTGTTCCAGGTCGAGCCGGACCCGGGCCTGGGGGAGGTGCTTCGCGGCGAGCGCGAGCCGGGCGAAGTCATCCAGGCGACGGCGTTCAGCCGGCTGTGGGTGCTGCCGGCCGGCCAGCTCGACCCGCAGGCACGGGCGGCCCTGTCGCAGGAGTGGATGGGCCGGCTGTTCGAGCCGGTGCTGAGCAAGTTCGACGTCATCGTCATCGACGGCCCGCCGCTGTCGGCCGCGACGGAGGCCGGGGCGTGGGTCGGCCGGGCGCAGGCCGTCCTGCTCACCGTCCGGGCTGGGCACACGTCGCTCGCGAACGCCTACGCCGCCAGTCACCAGCTCCACCTGCTGCACGCCTCGGTCGTCGGCGTCGTCCTGCTCGAGCCGGCGGAATCGCCCGCCGGCGGGTGAGACGGGCCGTAGAATGGCCAGCGATGGCCCCTCTCGGCGACGAACCGGCGGCGAGAAAATCGTATGAAGGATAAAAATCTACTGGTCATTGGCCCTGCGAGCCCGGTAGACTCCATTCCGGTGACGTGGCCCTTTCCGGCCGCCAGCATCGTGGCCGTCGAAGGCGAATCCCTCACGGACAGGAGTCCAATATGCCCCCCCCCCCTCGTACAACCCGCTTTAGAGCCGCTCGAAGGGCGTGACATGCCCGCGGTGGTTTCGTTCGCGACCCTGACGCTCGACGTGCGCGAGTCGGGCGCGGTCGCGCTGCTTTCGGTGACGCTGGACGCGCCGTCGTCCTCCGCGATCACCGTGGACTACGAAGGGGTCGATGGCACGGCGACCGATGGCGACGACTACGGCACCCCCGGCGATCCCTTTGACGGCACGTTGACGTTCGCCCCAGGGCAGACCGAGGCATTCATCGCCGTCCCGATCATCGACCAACTCGCGCTCGGCGCGGACCGAGACTTCATCGTCGAGCTATCGAACCCGACCAACGCGACGCTCGGCAGCGCCGACGAGAGCGAAGTCACCATCCTCGACAACAAAGTGGTATTCCTCTCGGGCGACCTGCTCGCGACCCAACACGACACCACCGGCGACGCCATCTCGCTGCAAGTCGCCGCGACGACGGCGAGCGGGACGACGGCGACGTACAGCGCGACGGGCCTGCCGACCGGCCTGACGATCCACGCGACGACTGGCGTCATCTCCGGGACGATCGGTGCCCGGGCGGGCGGCGTGTCGGTCGTCCAGGTCAGCGCGACCGGCGACGGCGCGACGGCGACGCAGACGTTCCTGTGGGTGGTCGATCCGAAGATCGTCATGAACCCGCTCGACGACCAGCGGAGCGCGGCCGGGACGAGCGTCAACCTGCCGATCACGGCCTACGCCGAAGGCGCGACGCTGACGTTCGCGGCGACCGGCCTGCCAGCCGGGCTGTCGATCAATTCCGCGACGGGCGTCATCTCCGGGACGATCGCGACCGCCGCCGCGTCGGGGACGCCGTACGCGGTGACGGTGACGGCGACGGACGGGACGAACAGCATCGACCGGTCGTTCGAGTGGACGGTCGGCTCGCTCGCCGCGGACCAGACGTCGGAGGAGGGGGACGTCGTCGGTTTCCAGGTCGGCAACGGCGGCCTGACCGGCACTCTGACCTACGAGGATGTCGTCTTGCCGGCCGGCCTGAGCATCGACACCGGGACGGGGTGGATCTCCGGGACGATCGCTGCCGGCGCGGCCGGGACGTACTCGGTGCTCCTGACGGTCAGCGATACGAGCTGGAACGTCGTGACCCAGGAGATCTTCTGGGTCGTGACGTCGAAGTACGGCCTCCTGGCGGAGCAGGTCGGCTCGACCGGCGTGTGGCGCGTGAGCGGGTCGTCCACCGAGACGTGGGGCGCGGCGGTCGATGAGCCGATGGAACTGGCATTCCAGCTGACGGACCGGTTCGGCAACCAGGCCTCGACCGGGGCGGTGACGTTCGTGGCGACCGGCCTGCCGGACGGCGTGTGGCTGACGGCGACGGCGACGGGGTTCCTCCTGGAGGGCACGCCGACCCAGCAGGGCACGTACGCGGTGTCTGTGCTGGGGACCGACGGCGTGTCGAGCACGACTCGCGACTTCCTGTTCGTCGTCGCTCCGGTGCCGCGGACGCGTGTGGTGGTAACATTTCCGGCCAATCCGACCGGCCCGGGCGATCTGAATCTCATCGCTGCGATGCTGACGGCAGTCGCCGCCGCCAACGACGAGACCCAGCAGCTCGTGCTGGATCGCGCCGGGGTGCAGATGCTGGTCAAGCTACAGATGGATGCCCAGTACAGGAACAACTTCTTCCACGGGCCGGCGCTGACCATCCTGATCGGTCAGTACCCGGAGGATTTCAAGCGCGAGCTCGCCCTCGCCCTCGCCATCAAAGATGTGCTGCCCGTCGCGTACCTCACGGAGGCGGAAGAACTGGTGGTCGAGCAGCAGATCCCGAAGCTCGGGGACAACGATTTCACCACGCGAGAGGCGGCATCCAACGCCCTTGAGCCGCTGGCTCCGAAGATCTTCCGCCAGCTTCAGTACCTCCACCTCACGAGCACGGATGCCGAAGTGCGGCGGCGAGCCGCGGACCTGATCGACCATGCCCTGACCTCGCAAGCGGAAGTCATCCAGATTCTCAGGGATCTGCCTGCTATTTCAAAGCTGGGTGCGATCTTCGACGCCAAGGCGTGGCTCACCAACATGACCCCCAGCGGGAATCCCTTCGCGAATCCGTCGGGCCTCCTGACCCTGGTCGCCGCCGATGTCTTGAAGGATCTGTCCTGAGTCAAACCCGGGCCCTCAAAAGTGGTCGCGTCCAGGGGGATTACTCCCACGATGGATGATATTTGGCCGAACGATCGTGCGTTCGGCGACCCCTTTTCAGATGAGGAGTTCCGGTCCGCGAAGACCCGGGCCTCGCGCAGCAAGGAATCCGCGCCATGCGAAACGCGCCGTTTGCCCTCGCCCTTCTGCTGGGAACCGGCCTTTTGGCGACGGGCGAGCCGCCGTATACGCCGCGGGCCCCCCAGCCGCAGGATCAGCTCCCCGAATTTGCGCTGTTGCGGTTTGGGACAGCTCGGATCCCCTTCGGTGCGACGGGAGACATCCTGTCGCCCACAGGGGATCTATTTGTCTGTCGGAGCAAGGACACCGGCGGCCCGTTGCCGTGGTTCGGATTAGTCAGCGTGTGCGAGACGGCGGCCGGACGGCCGGTGTTTCACCTCGCATCGACGGGAGCGCTTACTCCACTTTCCTTCGCGCTCGAGCCGGCCAATAAGTACTTCGTCGCCGACGCCGGAGGCGGGGGCGTCGTCGTTTGGAATTACACGACACGCAAGAAGGTGACCGAAGTGCAACACGACGGCGACACGGGGCTCACTCGCGTCGCGGTAGGCAACTCGGGGCGGACGCTCGTCACCGCCGGGACTTCGATCCTTCGGATCTGGGATCTGCCGACCGGGAAGGAACGCCACACCGTGCGGTTCAAGTCGGCGCTCTCGCGGTTAGATTTCCCCACGGATAACTCGATGGTGTCCTGCGGGGACGACGCGGGGGGCGTTACTCTCATCGATGCGCAGACCGGCATAGTCGAGAAGCGACTTGAGTTGTTCCCGCCGAGAAAAATGAACCGAGTGCCAAACATTCCAGAGAACCGGGTAGTTGCCCTGGCGTGCTCGGTGGATGGGACGCGCCTGGCGTGCCAGAGCTTCGACGGCGAGTTTGTCCTGTACGACCGAGACGCGCACAAGGAGGTGTTGCGCACAGGCCTGGAGCAGCAGGCTCGAAAGTTCCGCTTTACGCCGGATGGGGCGACGCTCCTGTCTCTGGGCATGGCCCTCACCAAGGCGGATGGCATCCGGCGCTGGGACGCAAAGACCGGCCAAGAGCAAGAACCGTTTCTGCCGAACCTCCAGGCGAAGCCGTACCTCACGGACATGGTGATTTCGCCCGACGGCAAGAAGGTTTTCGCTCTCTCCGCCGCAGCGGTCGTCCGTTGCTGGGACTTCCCCTCTGGCAAGGAGACCACCCCCGCCACCGGGCACGCCGACCGCGTCAACGCCGTAGCCTACCACCCCAAGGGACCACTCCTCGCCACAGGCAGCGCCGACGCGACGATCCGCCTCTGGGACGCGAAGACCGCCGAGCTGCGCGCCACCCTCGACGACAAGATGGGCGGCGTCCACAGCCTGGCGTTCCTCGGCGAGAAGGGCCGCCTCTCCTCCGGCGACGCCGACGGCACCGTCCGCGTCTGGGACGACCGCGCCGTCGCCGCCCGGCTCAAGGGCCACAGCGGGGCTGTCCTCTCCCTCGCAGCGACGCCAGACGGCCGGACGCTCCTCTCCGGCGGGGCAGACAACACCGTCCGCTTGTGGGACCTCGCCACCAACGAGGCCGGGCGCGTCCTCGTTGCGAACGGCCCGGTGTCACAGTTGGCCGTCGCGGCGGACGGCACCCTGGCGGCGTCCCTCGACGAGAAGAAGGAACTCCTCCTGTGGGACCTGGCGGCGGGCACCTCCGCCAAGCTGACGGCCCCCGGCGGCGTGGCCGTCGCGGCGATCGCCCTGTCGCCGTCCGGCCACCTCCTCGTCGGCTCGGCCGGGCGCGCCCTCTTCGTCTGGGACACGGCCAGCCGCCAGCTCATCGCGGGCGGGAAGCTCATCGACGGGCTCCCGTCCCAGCGGATCCAGTTCCTCTCGCCGCGCGTCGTCGTCGGCTGGGACGCGACCTACCACGGCACGGAGCGCATCGGCGTGGCGGACGTGATCACCGGTCGCACCAAGTTCCGGCCGTTCGGCTCCGACATCGCCGCGGCGGTCGTTGCCTGGCAGGAGCCGCGCCTCTACACCGGCCACGCCTCGGGTTCCGCCTACGCCTGGGACCTCGGCGACCTGCTCAAGCCGATCGCCAGCCGGTCGCGCGACGTCGTCGCCCTCAACCCCGCCACAGCCTGGAAGTTGCTCGCCCACGCCGACCCGCAGGAGGCCCACCGCGGCCTGGCCCTGCTCGTCGGCGGCGACGAGAAGCGGGACGCCGACTCGGTCGCCTACCTCAAGGGCGAACTCAAGCCGGCCACTGCCGCGGACGAGAAGGACATCCAGCGCGACCTGGCCCGCCTCGACGACGACGACTTCGACACGCGCGAGCGCGCCTTCGCCAGGCTGAAGGACCACGGCGAGGCGGCCGTGCCGCTGCTGCGCAAGCGCCTCGCCGCGTCGCCTGGGGCGGACCTGAAGGCGAAGCTCGACGACCTCGTCGCCCGGGCGGAGGAGATGACGCCGGACCGGCTGCGCGGCGTCCGGGCCGTCCTCGCCCTGGAGTACATCGCCACCCCGGCCGCCCGCGACGTGCTCGCCGCCCTGGCGAAGGGCTCCCCGGCCGCCCGGCTGACCCGCGACGCCGCCGCGGCCCTGAAGCGCCTCGACGCCGATGCCCCGGCCCGGCCCGTGCCCTAGAATGGCCGACCCCGGACTCGGGGCCTCACCGATCGCGGTCGTGGAGCGGCCCTGCCGGGACCAACGCCGCCCGGCGTCGGGAAGATCGTATGCAGGATAACTACCCACTGGCCACCGGCCCCTCGGCTCCGGTAGACTCCTGACCTTCCCCAAGAAAAGTGGACACCGCGTTATCTGGGCAACAGGTGAAAGGACAACCTCGTCTCCAGCAACTGGAGTCGGGCATCACTCCTCTGACTGAGGGTGGTGTCATCGAACTCTCGGGAACCGACCTCGAGCGCTTCGGCTGTTTCGCTGGCCCGGCTAGGACCGTCGCCGGCGCGGCTGGGGGTGCAGGCGCAGGAGCGGCAAGCGGCGTCGCGCCTTTCCTCGAGCAAGCCGAGACGCGAGGAAATCAGAGTCCATCTGCCACCTCGCGTCTCGCCCAACCTGCTCCAGCTCACGCCAACAGATCCTCGACGACGTGCCCGTGCACGTCGGTCAGACGATACCGCCTCCCCTGGAAGCGGTACGTCAGCTTCGCGTGGTCGATGCCGAGCAGGTGCAGCACCGTCGCCTGCAGGTCGTGCACATGCACCGCCCCCGGCGTGAACTTGTGCCTGTCCGGCGCGATCGGCTCGCCCTTCTCGTCTGCGATGTTGTAGCCGTAGGCGTCCGTCTGGCCGTAGGTGAAGCCCGGCTTCACGCCGCCGCCGGCCAGCCACATCGTGAAGCAGCGCGGGTGATGATCCCGGCCGTACACGCCCGCCGTCAGCTTCCCCTGGCTGTAGCTCGTCCGGCCGAACTCGCCGCCCCAGATCACCAGCGTCTCGTCCAGCATCCCCAGCCGCTTCAGGTCCGTCAGCAACGCCGCGCACGGCTGGTCCGTCTCGCCGCACTGGATCTTGATCTCTTCCGGCAGCTTCTGGTGCGTGTCCCAGCCCTGGTGGTACAGCTGGATGAACCGCACGCCGCGCTCCGCGAACCGCCGGGCGAGCAGGCAGTTCGCCGCGAACGTGCCCGGCTTCGTCACGTCCGGGCCGTACAGATCCAGCGTCTCCTTCGCCTCCTTCGAGAAGTCGGTCACCTCCGGCACGCTCGTCTGCAGGCGGTACGCCAGCTCGTACTGCGCGACGCGGGCGTCGATCTCCGGGTCCTGCTCGCGCTCGCGCTGGAGCTTGTTCAGCTCGGCGAGCGTGTCGAGGGCCGACCGCCGGCTCTCGGGGCTGATGCCGTCCGGGTTGGTCAGGTAGTAGACGGCGTCCCTGTCCGGGTTGAGCTTGACGCCCTGGTAGCGCGAGTCGAGGAAGCCGTTGCCCCACAGGCGCGAGTAGAGCGGCTGGTCCGGCTTGTTCTTCGTCACCAGGACGACGAACGCCGGCAGGTTGGCGTTCAGCGACCCGAGGCCGTAGCTGACCCACGAGCCGAGCGACGGCCGGCCGGCGTTCTGCGACCCGGTCTGGAAGAACGTGATCGCCGGGTCGTGGTTGATCGCCTCGGTGAACATCGACTTGACGACGCACAAGTCATCGACGACCTTCGCGGTGTGCGGCAGCAGCTCGCTGACCCATGCGTCGCACTTGCCGTGGCGGGCAAACTTGAACACCGACCCGGCCATCGGGATCGACGCCTGGTTGGCGGACATGCTCGTCAGGCGCTGCTCGCCGCGGACGTGGGCCGGCAGCTCCTCGCCGTTCTTCTCGTTCAGGAGCGGCTTGTAGTCGAGCAGCTCCTGCTGCGACGGCCCGCCGGCCTGGAACAGGAAGATGACGCGCTTCGCCTTCGCCGGGAAGTGCGGCACGCCGTCGAGGCCGCCGACGCGCGCCGGCTCCTCGCCGGCCCGGAGCTGGCCCAGCGCGAGCGACGCCAGGCCGAGGCCGGCCCCGGAGAGGAAGTGGCGGCGCGTCAACGCCAGCGGGTCGAACGGTTCGGGGGTCATAGCGCACCTGGCGGGTTCGAGCCCGGGCGGGTCCGTGGCGGGGCGTGTCATTAAAGTCTACCCCGACCCGGCCGGAGGAACAACCCGTCCGGCGGGTCACAGGTACTCGAACAGGAACAGGCTCGCGAACGTGAAGTAGATCACGATCCCGGTCACGTCGACGAACGTCGCCACGAACGGGCTCGACGCCACGGCCGGGTCGGCCCCGATCTTCTTGAAGATGAGCGGCAGCAGCGCCCCGATCAGCGTCCCCCACAGGCAGATCGCCGCCACCGACAGGGCGATCACGACGCCGAGCCGCCAGGCGTCGATCGGCTTGCGCGGGATCTGGCAGCCCGGCGGGAACTCGTACCGCGTCCGGGTCGGGTCGTCCGGGTCCGGCCGGGACGCCAGTTCGGGGTGGTCGTCCGGCAACTGGATCGTCACGGCCGCGTCGCTCCGGATCACCTGCGCCAGCCCGGCCGGCACCTCGACCTTCCGGGTCGGCCCCACCACCAGCGGCGTCGGGCTCGACACCACGAACGGCTCGTGCCGCGGCGGCGAACTGGCGAGCAGCCCCGGCGACGTCGACGCCCCGCGAGCGAAGGCGATCACGCCGAGCGTCACGCCGAGTGCCAGGCCCATCAGCAGCTCGTGGCCGAGCACCCGGAACCAGTCGCTCGTCTTCACCTCGCCCAGGGCCATCGCCCGGGTGACGAGCGTCGCCGCCTGCGAGCCGGAGTTGCCGCCGACCGAGATGCACAGCGGCACGAACAGGCTCAGGACGACCACGCTCGCCAGGGCGTCCTCGTACATCGCCAGGGCCGAGAACGTCGCCAGCTCGGCGACGAACAGGCACGACAGCCAGAACGCCCGCTTCCGCCACAGGGCGACGAAGCCCGACTCGAGGTAGCCCTCCTCCAGCGGCGACACGCCGCCCATCAGGTGGGCGTCCTCGGTCGCCTCCTCGACGAAGACGTCGAGCACGTCGTCGTGGGTGATGATGCCGACGAGGCGGTCCTCCGCATCGACGATCGGCACCGCGAGCAGGTCGTACTGCTTCAGCTCCTGGGCGACCGTCTCGATGTCGTCGGTCGCCCGGAAGCGGACGACCTCCCGGCTCATGACGCTCGCGACCGGGGCCATGCGCGGCGCGAGGATCAGCTCGCGCAACGACACGACCCCCTGCAGCCGGCGGTTCTCGTCGACGACGTAGACGACGTAGATCGTCTCGGCGTCGGGTGCCTGGAGCCGCAGGCGGTCCATCGCCTCATCGACGCGCACCGTCGCGGGAACCCAGGCGTAGTCGGTCGTCATGTGCGCGCCGGCGGTCCCCTCCGGGTACTCGACCAGGCGGGCGATGTCGCGCCGGTCGGCCTCGTCGACGAGGCGGAGCAGGTTCTCGCGGACCTTGGGATCGGTGGCGCGGAGCAGTTCGGCCCGGTCGTCGGACGACATCTCCTCGATCAGGCGGGCCATCTGCGGCCGGCCCTTCTCGACGAGCTCAATCTGGCGCTCGAGCGGCAAATACTCGAAGATCGTCGCCTGGTTGGAGATGCTCGTACTTTCGAGGACGCGCCAGATCTGCTCGGCGTCGAAGTCGTCGTCGAGCACCTCGGCGACGGTCGCCGGGTGGAGCGACTCGCACAGGGCGGCGAGGCCGGCCAGGTCGCCGTCGCGGAGCATCTCGCGGACTTCGGGAGCGAACAGCGGATGAGCCATGGACCTCGCCCCGAATGGTGATGGGCGGCGAGTCAGCCGGCCACGAACAGGGAGTGGTTATCGATCAGGCGCGTCTCGCCGAACTTCACCGCCAGGGCGAGCAGCACCGGGCCGGCCAGCGTCTCGACCGGCTGGAGCGTCTCGCCATCGACGACCTCGGCGTAGTCGAGCCGAGCGAGCGGGGCGGTCGCGATCGTCCGGACGAGGCGCTCACGCACGGCGTCGGCGCGGCGTTCCCCCACGGCGACGTCGGCCGCCGCGGCCTGGAGCGCCCGGTGCAGCACCGTCGCCTGGGCCCGCTGGTCCGCGTCAAGATACCGGTTCCGCGAACTCAGTGCCAGCCCGTCCGGCTCGCGCACGGTCGGCTGGGGCGAGACGCGGATCGGCAGGTCGAGGTCGCGCGTCATGCGGGCGAGGATGCGCACCTGCTGGGCGTCCTTCTCGCCGAAGTAGGCGACGTCCGGGGCGACGATGTTGAACAGCTTGGCGACGACGGTGCAGACGCCGCGGAAGTGCGTCGGCCGCGACCGGCCGCACAGCCCCGTGGCCAAGGCCGGCACCTCGACGAACGTCGCGAACCCGGCCGGGTACATCTCCGCCACCGCCGGCACGAACAGCACGTCGCAGCCGGCGTTTTCGCACACGGCCCGGTCGGCGTCGAGGGTGCGCGGGTAGCGGGCGAAGTCCTCGTTCGGGCCGAACTGCGTCGGGTTGACGAAGATGCTGACGACGACGAGGTCGCACTCGGCGCGCGCCGCCTCGACCAGGGCGGCGTGGCCGCGGTGCAGCGCCCCCATCGTCGGCACGAAGCCGATCGACTTCCCCGCCCGGCGTGCCTCGCTAACGGCGGCGCGCACCTCGGCGATCGTGTCGGCCTGGCGCAGGCTCATGAGCCGCGGCCCTCCAGCAGCAGGCCGAGGTAGCTCCGCGGGACGAGGTCGGTCAGGCCGAGGTCGGCGACAACGGACGCGATGACCCGGCGGGCGAGTTCGCCCTGCTCCGGCTCGGCGAGCACCTCGACCTCGCAGAACCGGCCGACCTCCTCGACCTCGTCGAAGGTGACCGTCACGTCGAGGCCGTCGCGCGCGAACGTCGCCTGGCGGCGCACCTTCCGCACCGTGGCGACCGGCCGATAGCCGAGGCGGTGCAGCAGAGTGAGATGCTGCTCGGCGAGGTCGTCACCGGGCGGCAGCGGCACCTCGATCTCCTCGCGGTCGCGGAACGGGCCGGGCGACTTCGGCCCCTTGTAGGTGAGGTAGTTCGCCTCGCCGATGCGGCGCATCCGGAACACCTCGCCGGTGATGACGAAGTCGCGGTCCGGGGCGGCGAGGTAGTGGTCCGCCTCGGGGTGGCCGGCGTCGAGGGCGACGCCGAGCGACGCGAGCCGCGTCACCAGGGCGGCCGGGTCGGCGAGGCGGAACTTCTGCTCGATCTCGCGCACGGCGGCCTCCCTATTCCTTCGGTGCTGGCCGCATCACGGCGAGGCGGCGGTCCTTCGCGGTCAGGGTCAGGACGGCCAGCGCCGTGGCGTAGACCGGGCCGTAGGACCGCTCGGTGCCCTCCTGCGCGAACGACCCGTCGTCCTTCCGTAGCTTCAGGACGGCGTCACGGATCGCGTCCAGGCCGGCCTCGGCGTCCTTCCCCTCGAACCGGGCCAGCGCCTGTGCCTGGTAGTGCTTGGTGTACAGGACGTAATTGCTGGCGGCCTGCTGGCCGAGGACGACCTTCCGCAGGGCGGCGACGTCGTCCCGGTCGGCCGGCGCGCCGTCGAGGAGCAGGTGGAGCAGGCCGGACGCGGTGCAGGCCGGGGTCGGGTTGCCGCCGAGCGGGACGTAGGCGAACCCGGCGTCCTTGCGGCGGCAGGATTCGAGGAACGCCCGGCAGCCGTCGAGGGTCTTTTCCGGGACGTCGCACTTCGCCCTGGCGGCGGCCCGCAGGGCGAGCCACTGCCAGGACGTGATGCTCATGTCACCGTCGGCCGGCCGCGGCTCGTAGCGCCATCCGCCGCGCGGCGACTGGGATTTGGCCAGGAGCGCGACCGCCCGTTCGAGGGCCGGCTTGACGGCCGGCGGACAGGCGTTGCCGGCCGCGACGGCGTACTCGGCCAGGGCCCACGTCGCGAGGCCGTGGCTGTACATCGTCGTCGAGCCGAACGGCTCGCGGAAGACGCCGTCCTTGTCCTGGCAGCTGAGCAGGTAGGCGACCGCCGTCCGCATCTTCGCGCCGAAGGTCGCGTCGTCCGGTTTGACCCCGGCGGAGAGGAACGCCAGCACGACGAGCCCGGTCGGGGCGACGCGGTGCTGCCCGACGGTAGTGCGGAACTCCGCCGTCGGCTGCTGCTGGGTGGCGAGGTATTTTAGGGCCTTCTCGACCGGGTCGACGGCGGGTGGTTCGTCGGAGCCGGCGAACGGCGTCAGGACGGCGACGAGGAACAGGGCGGACGCGACGCGGACCATCGCACACCTCCGGGACGTGGGATGGTGCGAGTTTATCCCACAGCGACGGCGCGTACAAGGTCGCACCAACCAGCCCGGAGCGCGAGCGACGGATGCGAAATGCCCGTCGCTCGCGCTCCGGGCTGGTTCGTGGAACGACCTGTCACTGCCCGAAGAGGCCCCTCCCCTCGTCGAGCTTGAAGTCGCCCGTCGAACGCAGGTAGGTGATCTTCTTGCCGGTGATCTTCTGCGGCGGCGCGCCGCGGCCGACCTCCTTGAACAGGGTCGCCTCGCCGTCCTCGCCGCCGTCGAGGATGATCTGGTCCTTCGCCTCGTTGAACGTCACCGTCTCGGCCCGGCCCCAGAACTCGCGCGCCTTGATCGTCACCCGGCCCCGGGCGAGCATCTCCTGCTGCGAGCGGCCCTTCTCGCCCCGGTCGAGGACGGTCAGCTGGTCGCAGCTGAGGTAGAGCGCCTCGCGCGGCAGGTCGGCGAGCAGGTCCTCCAGGTTCACCTCGCGCATCGGGTCGGTCGCCGGCAGGTTCAGGACGCGCACCTGGCCGTAGAACGACGCCTTGTGCAGCTTGCTGTTCGCGTACAGGCGCTGGCTGTACTGGATGAACGTCAGCTTCGGTTCCGGCTCCTTCTTCTTGTCGTTCGCGCCGGCGGGGGCCATCGGGTTCGGCGGACCGCCGGCGAGCGGGTCGGGGCCGCCGACCTGGAACAGGCGCAGCGTCCCGGGGCCGGAGCCGTGCACCTCGTTGCCGTCGGCGGTCTTCGCGCCGGCCTTCGGGGCGTCGTCCTCCGGCTCGAGCGCCTCCAGGCGGAGGTGGCCCGTCTCGATGCGCTGGTACTTGAGCACCTTGTCGTCCTTGGCGACGCGCTCCTCGACCCGGACGCCGTTGTGGCAGACGAGGTTCTTCACCCGCGGCGGCTGGTCGGCCTTCGTGCCCTGCTTCAGCTCGACGTTCCGGTCGAAGAACACCTGGAGCACGTCGCAGACGAGCAGGGCGTTCTCCTGCTCGGCCTGGACGCCCTTGACGAACTCGGCGTGCGTGCCGTTGAAGAGCATCGACTCGCGCCACTGGACGATCATCGGCACGGCCCGGTCGAGCTTGTCCCCGGCGAAGTTGCTCTGGCTCTCCATCTGCATCGCGCCCATGCCGTTGACCCAGGCCATGTTCCGCGTCTGGTCGATGTTCACCACCGGGCCGAGGATGTAGAGCCGGTCCATGCGCAGCTGGGCGAGGTCGCCGGTCACTTCGAGGATGTTCCCCTCCGGGTGACAGTCCATCGCCAGCGTGTCGCCGAGGATGTCGAGCCCCTTCTCGTCCGGCTTGGCCGGGGCCTGCTTGACGTGGACGGCCCCCTCGGTCCAGACGCGCTCCAGGGTGTTCTTCGGCCCGGCGCGGACGATCCACGCCTCGACGTTGCGGGCGCTGAGGTGGACGGGGCGCGGCTTCTCGTTCGGGTCGCGCGGCGCGGTCGGGGCGTTCGGGATGCCGAGGCGCGGGGCGACGACCGGGCTCGGCGGCACCGGCTCGGGCGGCTTCATGCTCTGGCGGAGCGTCGGCGCGGGGGCGGGCGCGGGCGGCGTCAGCGAGCGGGACGGCCCGGGCAGGATGCCCGGCGGCAGCGGGGCCGGCTTGGCCTCCGGCCGGGGGGCCGTGCCCGGCGTCCCGGCCGGGGCGGCCGGCAGCTGCACCTCCGCCGGCGCGTCGCGGAACCGGACGATGAGCCGGCTCGTGTCGTGGATGTTCAGCTCGCGCGACGTCGTCGCGACGTTGCCGAGCGCCTCGAGCACCTGGACGCGCCGCCCGCCGTTCTGCGCCCCGGTCGCGACGACGACCTTCGCCGTTCCGGGGGCGTCGGGCGACGTCGTCCACACCTTGAGCGTCTCGGCCTGGAGGGTCTGCTCGTTCTCGCGATCGACGAACCGGGCCGCCCCGGTCAGGACGAGAAGGTCGAAGTCGCCCTCGCGGGCCGAGGTGAGCTTGTCGTTCCAGAACGCCTGGGCGACGAGCTTCTCCCGGTCGATCTGCTTGTCGTCGAGGACGTCGATGCGCCCCGGGCCGAGGGCGACGACGGTCTGGTGGTTCTTCTTACCGTCGGCGGCCTTCTGCTCGGTGATCTGGAGTTCGCGCGCGGCGATGCGCGTCCGGTCCTTCAGGGCGGTCATGTGCGGCGTGCCGCGCAGGATCGTCGTCCCGGCCTTCGCGTCGTAGACGAGGTCGTTCCCGGTCGCTTCGAGGTTCTCGACGTCGGAGCTAATCGTGACGTGCGGACCCTGGGCCCGGGCGAAGACGACGTCCGTGCCGCGATCGACCAGGGCGGCCGTCTCGTTCGGCTTCCGCTCGACGTTCTTGTTGTCGCGCTTCTTGAAGTGGAGTTCGAGCTTGCCGCAGTAGAGCTGGTCGCGGACGTCCTTCCGGCCGTTGAGGACGGCGAAGTAGCGCTCGACGAAGACGTGCTGCGGGGCGCGGGCCGCCTGGCGCGGGTCGGCGTCCGGCACCTCGAACAGGGCGACGTCGTGGTCCTTGAGGAACTCGTACTGGAACTTGCCCGACGTCTTGATCGTCAGCTTCGCCTTCTCCGCCGGCGGGGTGACGACGCCGGGGGGGGCCCCGGGCGGCGGCCCGTCGCGTCGGCCGCCGGGGAAGCCGGACGAGCCATCGACGTAGAGGGTCATATCGACGTTCGACTGGAGGAGCAGGCGCTTGACGCCAGTGATCTTGTCGTTGCCGGGCTTGCGCGGCCCGGGCCGGGCTCCCGGGGCGGCCTCGGCGACCAGCTCGACCTCCATGCCCTTGCCCCAGACGTCCATCGGCCGGGGCTTGCTGTTGAGGTCCTGGACGTGGACCGTGTCGTGCGTCCAGATGAGCTGCTTCGCCTCGGCGTAGTAGAGCGGGCCGGTGCCGATGTGGACGAGGAGGTCGTCGCCCTTGTCGGCGGTGCGGCGGTTACTGGTGATCTCGATGTTGCCGCTGATCTCGCCGCCGACGACCTTCCGGCCGCCGACGTCGGTCAGGCTGGTGACCGGCCGGTCGAACTTCAGGTAGGCGACCTCGCCGCGCATGGTGTTGATCTCGGGGTGGCCGCCCGGGCCGCGCTCCTTGCCGTAGACCGCGACGGAGACGCCCTTGTTGAGGGAGATCCGGCCGTCTTCTTCGAGCTTGAAGTCCTGGGCGGCGACGACGAGGGTCTTGTTGTTCAGCTCGAGCTGGATCGGCCATTTCGCCTCGGGGCAGTCCGGGCCGAAGGCCTGCTTGAGGCGGTCTTCCACCTTGCGGACCCGGATCCACGGCGAGTCGTTGGTCAGCTCGGGGGA
>Ga0268299_1002267_pt1 | contig 24394 bp, 25 predicted proteins | sample NOBtaG_FD_193484 | JGI IMG/M metagenome (GOLD analysis project Ga0268299, IMG submission 193484) | Activated sludge microbial communities from bioreactor in Nijmegen, Gelderland, Netherland - NOB reactor | ecosystem: Engineered > Bioreactor > Aerobic > Activated sludge | place: Netherlands... | reverse complement strand
GCGGGCTCTCATGACGCCCACCAACTCGATCGACGCATTACAGGCCTCCTTGGCCTATCAATTTGCGAACGTCGTCCTGCTGGAGGAGGCGTTGACTCATTCCTCGTACGTGCATGAGCGGAAGCCCACCGATGCAGCCCATAACGAACGGCTTGAATTTCTGGGCGACGCGGTTTTGTCGCTGGTGATCAGCGAACATCTGGCCTCCAGGTTGTCGCATTGCTCGGAAGGGGCCTTGTCGAAACTCAAGGCCAAGCTCGTGAGCGAATCCTCGTTGGTCCGCGTTGCCAGACGCATCAAGTTGGGTGACTATCTCAAACTCGGCCGAGGAGAAGAACGGTCCAAAGGACGTGAAAAGGAATCACTGTTGTCCGATGCGATGGAAGCGGTCATTGCCGCCGTTCATTTGGATGGAGGCTATGAGGCCGGCCGTGCGGTGACGCTGCGGCTGTTCGATGACGAACTCCGTTCCGCGACCGATCAGGGCACGTACCCGGGTGCCGAGGACTTTAAGACGCAGTTCCAGGAGTGGTGCCAAAAACAACACGAACTGCTTCCTCGCTACGAAATTGTTCGAGAGACGGGACCGGATCACGACAAGGTATTTGAGGTGGTTGTTAGGATAAAAGACGAGCCGGTCGGCCGAGGAACGGGACGGAGCAAGAAAGAGGCGGAACAGTCTGCCGCGAGGCAGGCATTGCATCGAATCGGGCGGTAAGCCGAGAAGCCACATGATAAGATCGCGTGATAAGATGATGAGCAGCGGATGTGCCCAGTACTGAGATCAATGGTTGGGACGAACCGAGCGAGAACGGCGACCATAGCGAGGAGGGAATGATGCGGATGTGGGAAATGTGGAAGCGGGTGGTAGTGTGTTTCTGTCTGGGCGGAAGCCTCGTCATGACGGCATGGGACGCCGAAGCAGCCGATAAGATGTCCGGCAAGGCCGACCCAGGAGCATCGTCGAAGGCGATCATCAAGACCAAGTTCGGTGAAATGGAAATGGTGTTCTTTCCGGACAAGGCGCCCAAGCACGTCGAGAACTTCCTCAAGCTGGCGAAATCAGGCTTCTACAATGGGACGATCTTCCACCGGGTGATTCCCGGGTTCATGATTCAGGGCGGCGATCCCAATACGAAAGACGTCAACAAACCGGAAACCTACGGCATGGGCGGACCGACCGAGCGGGTGAAGGCCGAGTTCAATGATATCCCCCATCGACGGGGAATCGTGTCAATGGCGCGGACGAATGATCCCAACAGTGCCGGTTCGCAATTTTTCATCGTCGTCAAGGATTCGAGTTTTCTGGACCATCAGTACACGGCATTCGGTGAAGTCGTGAAGGGCATGGAGGTGGCCGATCAGATCGTCAACCTGCCGCGAAATCCCCGCGACCTTCCGACCGAGCGGGTGGAAATAACGATTACCATCGTGAACTAGCGGAGAACCGAGGCATGCAGGCTCGCTCGTACCTGTCGCAGATGGTCGCGATCGCCGTGGTCGGGCTTGTCGTCGGCTGCGGCGGGAAAACGGAGGTCAAACCGTCGCTTCCGCCCCCGGTCCACGGTCCCAAGGCGATCATCAAGACGAAGTTCGGCGAGATGCACATGAAATTCTATCCGGATCTCGCTCCCAACCATGTCGAAAATTTCATCAACCTGGCGAGGTCGGGCTTCTACAATGGGACGATTTTTCATCGGGTCATTCCGGGGTTCATGATTCAGGGAGGGGATCCGAACACCAAGAGCTCCTTTCGCAAGGAAACCTACGGCCAGGGGGGGCCCAAGGACGAAAGGGGAAATCCGATTCTGCTGAAGGCCGAATTTTCCGAGACCCCGCACAAGCGCGGCATCGTCTCGATGGCCAGGGCTAATGAACCTGATACAGCCGGATCGCAGTTTTTTATTGTGGTGGAGCCTTCGCCTTTTCTCGACCGCAAGTATACGGTCTTCGGAGAAATTACCCGGGGGTTGGGTGTGGCGGATAAAATCGCGGGGCTGCCGCGGAACGACCACGATCTGCCCAACGAGCGCGTCGAGATGACGGTGACCATCGTCGAATGAAGGAATAGACCATCGGAAGCGGTCCCCGCTCCCGCATCGTGACGAGATGCCCTGCGCGGGAAGAGTCCTGGGACCTGATCGGCACAAATGAGATTGAATCAGGCTGATCTTTAATGGCGGTGGTGTTCGCACCCCGGCCCATGGACATGAGGCTCGGGAGAAGGCGGTGCGAACGATTGGTGTGGGAGCACGATTCGACCGGCTTCGTGCTGCTTGGTGAGATGTGCCGCGATGTCAGGATGGTAGGCACGCACGTATCCGACGAGGCCGGCGAGAAAGCGTTGCGACTGGAACCCTGTCCCGGAGAAGTCAGAAATAAACCGGACCGCGCGATCCAACACATCGGGGGCGAGGGTCGTATCGGCGATCTGCTGTGGGTTCTGTTTCTTGAATGAGTCGTATTCCTTTTTCAGGTGCTCGGCGAAGACGGGCATCGGAGCGGACGGTACGTGAAGCGGGCTCAGCGTCCGGCGCAGAGCTTGGATCGCGGCGACGATCTCCGCATCTTGTCCATCGCGGCGTCCCTGGAAATAGCTGAAAGTGACCACCTCGACCAGGTTGTACAGGGCGACGGCCTTTTCACCTCCAAGGTCCGCCAGTTGCCGGTAGAATTCCCGCCTCAGCGGCATGAACTGCTCGCCCAGTCGCTTCTGCTGGTATCCGCTGCCCGACTCGAGGTACTCGCAATCCTCGGGACAGGCAATCCGAACGATCCGATGTTCTCCGCAGCAGAGAGGGCAGATGAGTCCGCCCAATGCGGGACATGGTCGCTTGCCCTTGCGTTGTTTGCAATAGGGGCACTGACTCATTTGCCTGAACTTCCCGCTCCGGGTTTCGGTGGCGGCGGGACAAAGCCGTAGTCGGCGAGGGTGCGCTTTTCCTGCTTGGACTTCCCTTCCGACGGTGTTTCCAGCCCGTTCATCTCGGCCGCATGAGCCGACTCGTAGGGCACCAAGATCAAGTTGTTGGTGCGGTCAATCCCCAGGTCGCCCGGGGAGGGGAGATACTCGGCGATGACTTGAAATCGCTTGTCCCAAGTCATACGCCAAACTTTCCCGGTCGTGAAATCCGAGACGTACATATTCGCCCATCGGTCGAAATCCACGCCGCGCAAATTCGTAAACCGGCCTGAGAAGAATCCGTTGGATACCAATTCGGTCAGGTGGCCTTCCGGACTGATCTCAAAGATCTTTCCTTTGTTCCAGCTCACCACGATCAGCTGTCCGGACTTGGGGTGAAGGGCCAGCCCCGCGGGGCCGGCGAGCTGGGGATCGGCAAGCAAGAGCGAGACTTTTCCGGAGCCAAGCTCGATACGATAAATACGGTTAGCCCGCTGGTCCGAGCAATACAGCAAACCTTTGCCGTCGAAGGCCACATCGGTGAGGGACACGGAGGGAGCGCCGCCGGACGCTCCGGTCGAGATCGTCACGGTCGCCGTCGGCCTCCCCGTGGCGGCGTCGAATCCTCGAACGGTATCGAGGTCAGCCACATACAAGGTGTCGGCGACGAGCGCCATGCCTTTGGGGGCATGAAGAGTCACGCCGTTTTTACCGCCTTGGATGAATTTCAGATCGGCGAGTTTGCCGCCGGCATCGAGCTTGGTGATGAAGCCATTGTTATCGGCCTGTTCGGGATCTCCGTTGACACTGGAGATGAAATATTCCTTCCCTGTCGGCCCACTGACGAAACTGTACGGTGACTGGAGATCGACGACGGTCACCTGCGCATCCGCTGGCTGGGCGACGATGGTTCCCACCAGCCAGGCCGAAAGCAGAACGCCAAGGAAGTGAGATCGGAAACGAAGCTGTAAGGAAATGGTGGTCACGAATGGATTGGCATGATGCCTGTATGGTGATTCATCGTAGCTGTGCCGCGCGGAATCTGTCAAGAAACGGCGATGCGGGCCGTCTGAGGCGGGCCGGTGGCGCACGTTGACTTGCACAAAAATGCCCTGTTAAGGTGCGCACGTTTATCGAACAACTCGTTGACTGGTAGGTATGGGAGGGAGCCGTGGCGGCGAAGCTCATTGACGGAAAAGCATTGGCACAGCAGGTTCGGGATGGATTGACGGCCGAAGCGGCGAAGGTCCTGGCCAAGACGGGAACGAAACCGGGCCTGGCGACCATCCTGGTCGGGGATGATCCTGCCTCTCACGTGTACGTCAAGAACAAGCAGAAGGCATGCGAGCTGGCGGGCATTTATGTGGATGACCACAAGCTGCCTGCCAGCACGACCCAAGCCGAACTGCTTGCCCTGATCGACAAAAAGAACGGCGATCAAAAAATTCATGGGATCCTAGTCCAGCTTCCGTTACCGAAGCACATCGACAGCAAAGTGATCCTCGAGGCGGTGTCACCCGACAAGGACGCCGACGGATTTCATCCGTACAACTTCGGCCGTCTGGTCGAGGGGCATCCCGTATTCGAGGCCTGCACGCCGAAGGGTGTGATCAAGATGATCGAATCCACCGGCGTCACCATCGAAGGCAAGCGCGCTGTGGTCCTCGGCCGGAGCAACATCGTGGGCAAGCCCCTGGCGCTGATGTTGCTACAGCGCAATGCCACTGTCACCATCTGTCATTCGAAGACGAAGGACTTGGCGGCTGTATGCCGCGAGGCGGAACTGCTGCTGGTGGCGATCGGAAAAGCCAAGTTCGTCACGGCCGACATGGTTCGGGAGGGGGCGGTCGTCATCGATGTCGGCATGAACAAGACCCCTGACGGCAAGCTGTGCGGCGATGTCGATTTCGAGCCGGTGAGTCAGAAAGCCGGCTGGATCAGCCCGGTGCCTGGTGGAGTCGGTCCGATGACGATCGCGATGTTGCTGGACAACACCGTGGAGTCTGCTAGGAGAATGGCTGGGATCGCGTAGAAGGAGGCCGGGACACTCCCGTGTCCCTAGAACGCGCACAGTCCAACGGTGCTCGCCTGGGCAAGAGCGCATCCCGTCGCGCTCAGGGTGGGCGGGTAAAGATGTGGCGCGCACGATTGGAGCAAGTCAGCCGCCTCCTCCGATAGGGCGAGAGCGAAAAGGAAGAATATGATTCCGGAGCCGAGGCGATTAAAAGACGTCCTTGATCGAGGGCAGTTTGCCGTGACGGTCGAGTACAACCCTCCGAAGGGAACGAACGTTGCCGGCCTGCTGGACAATGCCAGGCAACTGGTCGGCCGAGTCCACGGCGTCAACGTGACCGACAACACCGCCGCAGTGGTCCGCGCCGGGTCGCTGCCGGTGTGTCGGTTGTTGTACGAGCTGGGCCATGATCCAGTGATGCAGTTGACCTGCCGAGATCGGAACCGGATCGCGATGCAATCGGATCTGATGGGTGCGCATCTGTTGGGCATCCGGAATGTGCTGTGCCTGACCGGCGACTATCCCACTGTCGGCGATCACAAAGAGGCCAAACCTGTCTATGATCTGGACTCGGTCCAGGTGATGCAATTGGTGCAGGGGCTCAACGACGGCCGTGACATGGCCGGCAACAAGCTCGACGGCGTCACGGCGTTTCAGGTCGGCGCCGCCGTCACGCCTGAAGCCGATCCGTTGGGACCGATGCTCGCCAAATTCGAGGTCAAGGTCAAAGCCGGCGCGGGATTCTTTCAGACGCAGGCCATCTACAATCCCGAACAGTTCGTGAATTTCATGACGGCGGTTCGTCCGTTCAAGGTAAAGGTGCTTGCCGGCATCCTGGTATTGCGGAACGCCAAGATGGCCGAGTTCATGAACGCGCATATCCCGGGCGTGTCCGTTCCGCAAGCGATGATCGACGAGTTGCGGGCCGCGGGGGACAAATCGGAGGACGCCGGCGTGGAGATCGCAGTCCGGACCATCGCGGCGGTCCGGCCCCACTGTGACGGCGTTCATATCATGGCCATCAAAGCGACGCACCGGCTCGGAGAAATCCTGACCACAGCGGGCATCGGATGATGAAGGTCCCCGATCTTCGGCGGTACAAAGAAGGGAAGCGACTGATCGTCGTGACGGCCTATGACGCCTTGTTTGCCCGTATCGTCGAACAGGCCGGAATCGAGACGATCCTGGTCGGCGACTCGCTGGGCGTTGTGGTGCAAGGCAAGGCCAATACCCTGTCCGTCTCGATGGACGAGATGCTGTATCACACGAAGCTGGTCGCCAACGCGTCGCAACAGGCCCTCGTGATCGGTGACATGCCCTTCATGTCGTATCAGGCCAGCCGCGAGGATGCCCTGCGCAACGCGGGACGGTTTCTGAAGGTCGGTGCGCATGCGGTGAAGCTTGAGGGTGGATCGGTCGTTGTGGATCGAGTGCATGACATGACACGGGCGGGGATTCCGGTGATCGCACATCTGGGAATGACTCCGCAGTCCGTCAATCAGTATGGCGGGTACAAGGTGCAAGGAAAGGGTGCGGCTCAGGCGAGGACGATGGTGGAGGATGCCAAGGCGCTCGAAGCGGCCGGTGCCGTGGCCTTGGTGTTGGAGGCTGTACCGGCCGACCTGGCCAAGTCAATCACGGCTGAACTCGCCATCCCGACGATCGGTATCGGCGCGGGGCCTCATTGCGACGGCCAAGTTCTGGTGCTGTACGACCTGCTGGGGCTGTTCGACGATTTCCTGCCGAAGTTCGTCAAGCCGTATGCCCATCTCAAGGCTGACGCCCTTCAAGCTCTTCGCCGCTACAAGGAGGAGGTGGAACAAGGGAAATTCCCCTCCGACTCGGAAAGCTATCATTAAGCGCAGGATCGTAGACCGTCTCGCCGCGTCCGAAGCTGTCCAGCCGAACGAGATCGGCAGGAGATGGGTTGATGGAATCGATCGAGTGGGTTTTCACTCGAGAATTTCGACAGTTTCTCCTGGCCCATGACCTTGTTTTTCCCCTTCTCTTTCTCGTCCGGCTGATTGGGGTGACGTCACTCGAACTGATCAGGCCGGCCAGAAAGGTCGAATACGGTCGAGTCGTTCTCTACGACTTCAGCGTGTTTCTCGTCTATCAGTTCATTGTCTTTCCCATCGCAGGATACATCGATCACTGGATAGCGGTGCGTCCACATTTGCCGGATGCCATCCTGAGTATGCCGCTGCCGCTGCGCGTGACGGCGTACTTCGTCATCGCGGATTTCGGTCACTACTGGATCCATCGCCTGATGCATACGGCTCCTGTCTGGCGCATTCACAAGTGGCACCATGCGCCGACCTACATGTACTGGCTTGCCGGCGTCCGCGCGACGATCCCGCAGCAAGTGATCGTGAATCTTCCTTACATCTTCGCGTACGCCTTCCTCGACCTCTCGCCATCGTGGATGTACCTTGCGATCGGCATGTTCAACGTGCTTCAGAACGACTGGATGCATATGAACGTCGCGTGGAGATTCAAGTGGCTCGAATGGCTGATTGTGACGCCGCGGTACCATCATATCCATCACAGCAATCGTCCCGAACACTACACCGCAAATCTCGCCGCGCTCTTCACCGTTTGGGATCGATTGTTCGGGACCTATGTCGATCCCGACCTGGTCTCGGAGCCCTTGTCGTTCGGGATCGGCGAAAAAGTGCCGCTACCCCGGCTTGCATTGGGCGTGTGAAAAGACGGATGGCAGAAACGCTACCGTGTCGGGCGGGGGCCTTCGACCTGGAACACGGCCCGATCTTCGAGTCTCACCGCCGTCAAATACCGCCCCCACACACATCCGCTGTCGATAGCCAGATGATCGGGCTCGAGTTGCAGCCCTAAGGCTGCCCAATGCCCGGTGACGATCGTGGCGCCCGCGCTCCGGCGGCCGGGCACGCGGAACCAAGGTAAATAACCGGGAGGGATATCTTCCGGAGCGCCGGAAAAACCGGACATTTCCCCGGCCGGTGTGCAACTCCGGATTCGCGTGATGACTCGGGCGACGCTCGCTCGCCGCATTCGCCCCGTGAGCGAGGGATGCCAGGACGGAAGCGAGGCATGAAAAAAATCACGAAGAAATTCCCGGTAGTCCGGCCCCGCCAATGTGTCGTCCACCTCGTGAGCCAGTTGCACCGCCTCCGCAGACGTCCATTGCGGGAGCAGTCCGGCGTGGACCATGAGCACCGACTCGTCATGGACAAGAAGCGGACGGCCGCGCAGCCAGTCGATCAGTTCCGAACTGTCGTCGGCTCCGAGAACATCCTTGATGGTGTCTTTAGGCCGCAGGGTGACGATACCCTCCGCTGCAGCCAGCAGGAAGAGGTCGTGGTTCCCTAGGACGACGGATGCCGATGCGCCGAGATTCTTGATGAGCCGAAGGACTCCCAGAGAATCCGGTCCGCGATTGACCAGATCTCCGACGAACCACAGGCGGTCCCGCGTCGCATTGAAGCCGATCCGATCGATCAGCTGTGAGAGCTGAGCCAGGCAACCCTGCACGTCCCCGATTGCGTAGGTAGCCATCAATCAAGAAGTCGTTCGATGTGATAAACGGCGGTCATGCCGGGATGTTGTGATCTTGTCGGCAGGCAGACCCGGCGGCACGACGAAGCGATCCGGGAGCCGTGGGGCGCCATGGAGCTGACCGCGCTATGCCTTCTAAGGATAGCGGGCCTCGATGACGCTCCGCAGCCCTCCGCGCGCGGCAAAGGTGCCGGTCACCTTCGCCCATACGGGGCGGCAGGCCTTCGTGATGTCTTGGAGTACGCGATTGACGGAGTTTTCATAGAAGATTCCAAGATTACGATAGGCATGAACATACATTTTCAGGGACTTGAGCTCCAGACAGTCCTTGTCGGGCATGTAGTGAATCGTAATCGTGCCGAAATCCGGCAAACCCGTTTTGGGACAAATGGCGGTGTATTCGGGAATCTCGATGGTGATCTCGTATCCCTTGTACTGATTGGGAAACGTTTCGATATCCGGCAAGGGGGCGGTGATGCCGCTTTTGGCGTGCCGGTCGTTGTACCCCAGCTTCGTATTCTTGGATCTGTGCTTCATCTACTGAGCGTCCTCATCCTTCCGACGGTATTGCCGTGGCGCGGCATCAGCGGCATCAATTTGGTGCATCGAGAAGAGCGTTCGTCGAGTGGTTTGACCGGGAGGATGGTTTACAGCTGCTTCATCCATTCAGTTTGGCCGATCTTTTCTAGCTCGATAAACAACGAAACCCAGGGACATTTCATGTCCGGATACACCTCGCAGAGACCGCCTTTGCGGACCCCACCGCAGGGGCCGTGACTCATGAATTTCGGGCACTCGGCCTTTAAGGAATTATCGGGAATGGGAGGGCGCTTGTGGACTCCCCCTGCATGCTTGGCCCCTTCGTCCTCCCCGGGGATTATGACGCGTTGGTTCATACGTTCTTTCAGTGTAGACAGATTTCGCTCAATCGGCAATGTCTGTAATGGCCCGAGCCATATGATCATCATACTCGCGCGTACTGCGGATTTCCGCAAGAGAAGAATGGGGTTAGGGCGAATGGCCTATCGGAGGATCTGCCGCTAGGCCTTCTTTCGGCGACGGTGGGCCTTCTGAGAAGTTGCGTTGATTATCAGGAAGTTATAGACTTTGGATCAACGGAGCTCGTTCAGCGAGAGAGCAACATTGCCGTTGACAGTCTTTTTTCGGCTTTGCTACGATGATCAAACTTTTGAAAGTCCGTGGAAGTATCAACGCGGTTCTTCCAGCCTCGATTTCCTGCAGGTTTGTCGCGCACAATCATAGCTGTTCACCGGCCGGCCGGTTGCCGGTGTCACGAGAGAGGGAGGTGTCCCGATGAGTCTTGATTATGTGAAATTTTCTAATGGATTTGAAAAGTTCATGCCGAAAGAATATCGGGACATGGTCGAGCATGGTCCCTTCGGCAAGAAGATCTCCGTTTCTCAGATGGGCAGCTTCAAGGAAGTGCTCGAAGAGCATCCGATGTGCGCGGGTTGCGCGATGACCCTTTTTATCCGTCTCGCCATGATCGCATTCCCCAATCCTGAGGATACCATTACGGTCGGCACCGCAGGCTGCGGGCGTCTGGCTATTTCGCAGGCCGCCATCCCCTTCGTCTACGGTAATTACGGAGACCAGAACGGCGTCGCCAGCGGTCTGTCCCGCGGGCTTCGCCTCCGGTTCGGCGACAAACCCAAGGACGTGGTGGTGATGGCCGGTGACGGCGGTACGGCCGACATTGGATTCCAGCAGGTCCTCCATTCCTGGTTCCGAAAAGAGCGATTCACCACGATCATGTTGGACAACGAAGTCTACGGCAATACCGGCGGGCAGGAGAGCGGTATGACCAACCGTGGTGCCGTGTTGAAGATGGCTCCGCTCGGGAAAAAGTTCGAAAAGATGGATATGGTGCAGATGGCCAAGGTGGCCGGTTGCGCCTACGTCGCGACCGTCGTTCCGAACAATCCCCGCCGTGTGGAGAGCGTCATCAAGAAAGCCGTGTTGATCGCCAGAGAAGTCGGTTCCACTTACATTCAAGCCTACACGTCCTGCAATATCGAATACGCGATTCCTACCGACAAGGTCATGGAAGACGCAAAGACGGTCGAGAATGATCGGTATGCGTTCTCCGAATACATCAGCGACGAAGCCAAGCAGTATTTGACCGAGCGCTATGGCTACAAGGAATTTCTCCCGAAGCCGGCTGCTCCTGCCGCGGCGATTCCGGGCAAGGCCTAACACCCAGAGAAGGGAGACCGGACCATGGCAAAACGATTCAACATTCGGATGGCAGGTGTCGGAGGCCAGGGGGTCGTAACGGGGTCTCACATCTTGAGTACGGCCGTCATCAATGCCGGTGGAGAAAGCACGATCGTTCCGTTTTACGGATCGGAAAAGCGGATGGCGCCGGTCGAAAGCTATGTTCGAGTGTCGGATGAGGCCATATACGAGATCGGCGAAATCACGTTCCCTCACATCATCATCATTTTCCATCCGCAGGTCATCACGCACGGCAAGTCCTATACGATGCCGTTCTACTTCGGATTGAAGGAAGACGGCATCGCGTTGATTAACAACGACGGTCCGATGAGGCTTCATAAGGATCAGGCGCGAGAACTGGAAGAGCGTCGCGCGAAGCTCTACTACTTCCCCGCGACGAAGATCTCGTTGGAAGTCGCCGGAATGGATCTGGCAACCAACATGGCGCTGATGGGTTGCATCGGGGCGATTACTGGGTTGACCAATATGGCAGGCTTGGAGCAAGCCGTGAAGGATCGCTTCCTGGGCAAAGGTTTCGTGGTTTCGGGAGGAACGGCTGCGTTGGACAGTGTCGTAGAACGAAAATTCAAGAAGAAGCAAGAATTGATCGAGAAGAATGTTGCGGTCATGCGGGCGGGATGGAATTATGCCGTCGACCACGGTTGGGCCGCTCCAGAAACCAAGCGTGCGGAAGAACCGGTCGCGGCTGCCAACGCCTAAAGGAGCACTATGTATCTTGTAGCCGACATTAGTGTCGAGATTTGTGCCGCGAAGAGCTGCAAGCTCTGCACGCAGTATTGCCCGGAAGCCAACACGATTCTGTACAGCGATGAGATGGGCAAGGACAAGGGCTTCAAGTACGGATCGGCCTATGTGGCCGTGGACCGATGCAAGGGCTGCGCGCAATGCGTATGGGTCTGCGACAATATGGCGAAGAACAATGCCATCAAGATGATCATGATCGACCAATTGCCGAAAGCCGCCTTGACCGACAACATCACCTACGGTGAAAAGAGCACCACCGCGGTCTTAGCGAGCCCCGTAGTCGGGTAAGCACCAGAAAGGGGAGTTGGGCGTGGCGACGACACACGACACGAGAGAAAAGATCATTGTCCCGGGCCCGGCCGGGTTTCATCCACCTTCTGCGGCGCAGCTGGGCGTGGCGCTACCAGATCCCGGTCAGGGGCTCTATTACGGGCTGCTGGAGCCGAACGAGGAGAAGGTGATCGAGGAAATGGCGCGGAAGATGTTGACCAGTCCGAACGCCACAATCTTTCCTGGCCCCTTATTGCTGTGGGCCTGGAACGATCACGCAGTGGAGAAGGCCAAGGCCACGTTGGAGATTGCCGCGCAGATTCCCGAAGTCATGATCATCCCGATGCCGGATTATCGCCCGAAGTATCCGAAAATCGATCCGGAAGAGGTCATTAACCCCAACCATCCCAACTTGACGATTTGGGGTAACAAGATCGAAGCTTGTATTTTCATCGGCGTCCATTGTCACTATGCGAATCTTACGCTCAAGATGATCCGCGCGGGCACCAATTGCTGCACCATGGCGGTTTGTGCCGAGCAGGGCCATGAGGATGCCATGTTGACGATCCGAGACTCCGATACGGCAAAGATCAAGCGGGTCGCGCAGATTTTCAAGAAAGTCCGCGAAGAAATGGGCATCAAGCTGCCGGCAGGCGGAGAAAATGTACGCTTTACGGGCACGCAGTCGAAAGTGCACGGCGGAAAGACCCACACCAATCCGATGACCTTCGCTCCGTCCCCAGACGGGACGGGCAGCGCGGCCATGTTCGGTCATTCCGCAGAACACATGAAACGAGAAGGGTAGCTGTAGCTGAGCGAATCGGCTCATCACTTAAAGAGGTGTGACCATGAGTGAAGCGTTGGAAGCCCAGCAAAAGACCAACCCACAGGGTGATCCGATCACCAGCGTGGCGGCTCCGAAGTCCGACGGGAAGAAGGACCCTCATGCCGAGGCGAAGCGGCAGAAAGTCGTGACGCCGGAATACATGTTTCACGAGGCCCCGAGGACCAAGGAATTTATTACCGGAAGCGAAGCAGCCAAGGAGGCGATCCGCCGTTCGAATGTCGATCTGGCCATCGCCTATCCAATCACCCCGCAGAGCGAAACGATGCAGCTGGTCGGGGTGCTCTACGGCGAAGGGTATGTGAAGGAATACTATCGCGGCGAAGAGGAAGTCGGTGTGATGGCGGCGATTGCGGGTGGATCGCGATCTGGTGTCCGGTGCTACACCGCGACCGCAGGCCCCGGCACCTTGCGTGGCCTTGAAGGTATCGCGTCCTGGCCTGGTCATCGGCTTCCTGTGGTCGCCATGTTCACGTGTCGCGTCGTCAACGCTCCGTTGGCCATCCAGCCCGACAACATCGAGGTTTCCTACCTGCTGAATTGCGGCATGATCGTCTTTCACGCCGAGAATCAGCAGGACATGTTCGATTTCACCATGGCCGGGTTCACGATCAGCGAAAAGAACGATGTGACGTTGCCGGTCGGCGTGTGCTGCGACGGCTTTTTCGTCACGCACGCCCGTGGGTATGTACGCATGCAGGACCGAGGGATCAAACTGCCGCCCCGCGAAGCCTGGCGCGGAGCCGTACCCGTGCTTGACGCGGAGAATCCTCCCGCGCGCCTGTCCCGCGATGCCCCGGTTCAGAAGTCGAATTTCATGGCCTACAACATCCACGCCGTATGGCAGCAGGAAGTCTGGGCGGCGGTGGAACGTTCGCGTAAGTACATTAACAAGTATATCGGGGGGTTGCTGAGCGCCGAGAACGTGGAGGGTGCCGATGCGATCATCATCGCCTCAGGCAGTGCCGCGGCCCAGTCTCGTGAGGCGGTGCGTCTCTGCAAGGAAAAAGGTTTGAACGTTGGGCTCATCAAAGTCCGCTCCCTCCGGCCGTTCCCAACGAAGGAACTTCGCGAGCTCTGCGGAAAGGCCAAGCTGATCGTGGTGCCGGAATTCAACTACGTCGGCTGGCTGGCGAAAGAAGTCGCGACCGCAATCTATGGATTCTCCAAGGCGAAGATCATCGGCGGCCCTCGCGTATACGGCGGTCAGTCAATGCCGGTCGAGTTGATCGTGGACGAAGTCGAGTCCGGCCTGACAGGAAAGAAGTCCACCAACGTGGCGATGTCCCAGATCATGGGTGGTGCCGTTAATCCCGACGAAGTTGCCCACTTCATGCGCAGCATCTGACGGCGCACGGTCTGGTGAAACGTAAAGAGCCTGTCCGGGTTCCGGACAGGCTCTTTTTATTTTTCCGCGCGCCGCGTTCCTCGTCATTCGTGAAGCGTATCTCGTACGAACCCCGCTTCACGAGAGACGAGCGACGAATCTACCCCTGGATCTCGTCCTCCACCATCTCCTCGCTTGACGGCATCCCGTAGGCGACGTATTTCGCATAAGACAAATAGATCATGGCACTGTCGCGCATCGCCTTGGATCCTTGCGTCATGCGAACCACCTTATCGGAGCCGGGTGGTTCTATGTTTTGCAGCATCAGAGCATGGTTCTGCAGGAGCTTGGTATAGCGTTCGACCGCCAGTTCCACCTCTTTATAGGCCTTGAGGATTTCGTCCGTCATAGTTGTCCTCCCTCACACCCTGAGCATACACTAGGCCATGCACGGACCGAAAGCCCGCCTCTCGGCTCCTATGTCCCCTCTCGTGCTTAAAGTCATGCACCAGATCGCCCAGACAGTGGCCGGGGCTCCTACTGCCGGAATCCCTTCCGCCGTCGCGCGACTTTCCCACCTGTTCACCAAAGGCAGAGGTTCTCTGGCGTCCCGCTATCTCGACGAACCGTCGAATGTTGCAGCCTACATCGCCTATTTCATGCCGGTAAATCTGTCGAAAGTGCAGGCCCTGCTCGAGGAGCTGCCGCCGGACGCATTATTGAAAGAAGGCGGAAGGGGCTTGCGGCTTCTCGACCTGGGATCCGGACCGGGGACCGGCACCCTGGCGGTGCTCGATTGGCTTCGCCAATGTCATCCTGAATCGGCCGGATGTCTTTCGGCCCTGGCCGTCGATTCCTCCGGTGAGGCGTTGCGTCTGGCCGGCGAGCTCTGGAACCGATACTGCGACGAGGCAGGAATCTCAGGGACAGGACTCATCCGATGCCGGGCCGATCTGGAGCGACTCGAGAAAACGGCATGGCGCGACAGGGCCGAGCAAGAGGCCCCGTTCGATCTCATTCTTATGGCCAACTGTCTCAACGAACTCTATCTGGATGCGTCGGATCCCATCGCCGCGCGAGCTGAACTCCTCTGCGATCTGCTGCAATGCCTTGCCCCTCACGGCACTCTGATGGTCCTCGAGCCGGCCCTTCGGGAAACAGCCAGGGCGCTCCATCAGGTTCGAGATCGTTTGCTGCGGCAGAAACAGTGCACCATCTACAGTCCTTGCCTGCACGAACAGGACTGTCCCGCCCTGATATACCCGGACGATTGGTGTCATGAGGAACGAGCCTGGGAACCGCCGTCCTCCATCAAGGAGATCGACAAAGCCGTCGGCTTCATCAAAGACGCGCTCAAGTTTTCATATCTATTGCTCCGAACAGATGGACACACGATTGCGCCACGCGCGCCGAATACATTCCGCATCGTCAGCGAGCTGCGTGAATTGAAAGGGGACACGCGAGCCTGGGTTTGCAACGAGTTGGGGCGCTCCGAAATCGGTCGGCTCGATCGGGCAGAATCAGAGACTAACATAGCATGGACCGAATGCCGGCGTGGGACAATCGTGCAGATCGAAGGGCTGAAGCGAAAAGACGGCTCGACGTTGGCGAGAATCCCGGATGAGGCAACAGTCGAGATTATTCGTCCTGTCTGAGTCAGCGGATTGAGACAGGTGACGACCGGAAGCGCGCGTTCAGTCGCGTCATCATGCGTCGATCAGAGTTGAGTGACATCTGTTTTACTAGTGGCCTCGCCCCTTACCGAACGAAAAGAATGAGGGCAAGTTGCTCGCTGTGGCATGCTTCCAGGAAGGATGAATGGAAATGGGACCAGCCGCTATGGACTGGTTCCGTTTCTCGAGCGAGGCCAAAGGACAGTTATTCCGGGGAAGCGCCAAGTACGCTGAACTCAAGCCGTAACGAGCGGCAAGTTCTGACAAGGCGATGGGTCCATGAGCGACTCGTCGCCTGTTTACTTCTCCTTGAGCAGCGCTGAACGGTCTTGCTTTGAGATTGCGGGTGGCGCCGATCAGGGACCCCGTCCGCCCGCAACGGAAGGGGAGGACAGCTATTCGCAGCGAGAATCAGTGATGGCATCAACTGCCAAGGCGATGACGATAATCGAACGAACACCCTCGGGGGGGGATGGGTGGAGTGAGGACGGACGGGGTGATCGGAGACAGGACCCGCTCTGTCTAATCCGCTTCCGGTTCCGAACTGCCGTGCTGATGGCTCACCCGATCCTCGTCGAAGAGCTCTTCCATCTCCTCCGCGATCATGTCCCGGTCGTTCGGCACGGAAATTAATGGAATTTCCTTCCGCGCCTTCGGCTGGTCTTCCGGTTCAGAGTCTTCCGACTTTTTGGGCTTATCCACCATGGTGCCAGTATACACCCCAAGCAGAAGGAAAGCTGCCTATTCGAAGGCTTCCAAGAACGACTTTTCAGGAAAGGCACGTTGACAGTTCCGGCAGGTCACGAAGTAAATGGCCTCACGGACGGACATGGTGATCCGAAAATCCAGGTTAACCCCCCGATTGTTGCACGCGGTGCAGGAGATTTCCTTCAACCGATAAGGTATATCCGGCTGCGTCCGTAGATAAAACTCCATGTCTGTATAAACCGGAAAACTGTAGAAACACTTCTTGCACACCCCGCGCCATTCACCGTCTGATTGCATGAAGCGCTGGTCGATGCCGAAGCTGGATCCTTTGCAAATTGCACACTGCACGCTTGACAGCCTGGATTCAACGTCCTGAACGGAGAGATGAGACACGACGAGGCCTCCTTCGATCCGGTCGAGTATAGCGTTCGGACAGAAATGACTGCAACCGTCGCACCCGTTCGGACTTGATCACCGGCAGCATCGATTCTATAGTTGATTGCGATGTATCAGATCACTGACAAGTTGGCCGTCGGCAACGTTCATGACGCAGAGAATCCGCCCGCCAGCATCGGGGCGCTGTTGATGGTGGCGGCCGAACTATCGATCGCGCCGCCGGCGGGGGTGGCGTACGACAGAATTCCATTGAAGGAATATGGAGAAGCGGGGGTTTCTTCGTTAGATCAAGCCGTCGCCTGGATCGAGTCGCACATGCCCGACAATCGTATCCTGGTCTGCTGTCGCGCTGGTATGGGACGTTCCGTCTCGGTCGTGCTGGCCTATCTCTGTTGCGCGGAAGACATGGCCTATCCCGATGCCTTGAGCCTGCTGCTGAAGCGGCGACCGGGGGCCGTCCCCCTTCCGAACTTGCGCTGGGCCATCGAGGCGGTCCAACAGCTTCGAGAGTCTCGAAGAACAACCGACGCGTCCGGTCTGACGGCTTGAAGTCCGCGTGGCCGAGAGCCGTTCGCGTCTCTTCCGGGCCGCACCGCCTGAGTCGGTCCGTATCGAGACGGAGTAATTTCTTCATGCCTGAACTCCCTGAAGCCGAGGTCGTCGCCAGACAAATCCGATCCCGTTTAATCGGCGCGAAGTTGGTCGATGTGGTCCTCGGTCGTCGGGACATCGTCAGGGAAGGAATCGGCACCCTATCCTGGTATCGAGAGACCCGACTGATCTCCGTCGACCGGTACGGCAAGAGTGTCGCGCTGGGGTTTCGCAAAAGCGCCGAAGTGCGATACGTGGTGGCTGAACTCGGTATGACCGGGCTCCTGCTGTTCGAGACCGTCCCGATCAGACATCCTCGGCATGTTCACGTGGAGTTGACCTTCGAAGAACGCTTCGAGCGGACACTGCGCTATTGGAATCCACGCCGATTCGGCCGACTGTCCCTCCTCGATGCTCCTGGACTTGACCGGTACATCTCTCGCCGCTTCGGCTACGATCCGTTGACGGTGTCGCGCGAAGAGTTTGCCGGCCTCCTGAGCCGTAGACGGGGCCGGTTAAAGCCCCTATTGATGCATCAGCAGATGGTGGCTGGGATCGGTAATATCTACGCAAATGAAATTCTTTTTCGCGCCGGCCTGCATCCGAATGTTCTGGCCAGCCGCCTGCGGCCTGACAGGATCGATCACCTGTTCGACATTACCCAACAAGTGCTCAAGCAGGCGATCGACTGCGGCGGATCGAGCGTCCGGGATTTCTTCGCTCCGGACGGCACGGAGGGCGAATACAAGAAGCATCATCTCGTCTACGGGAAAGAGGGAGAGCCTTGTCCCAACCGTTGCGGAGGGGTTATTCGGAGGCTCCAGAGCGAGCGAAGTTCGTTCATCTGCCCCGGTTGCCAAGGACGACGACGACCAACGGACGCGGCGCGCACGAATTTGCGAGATCGTCCGGTGAAACATCTTTAGAATCGGTAACTTGTGGTTCTCATGCATGACTTGTCCTGTCGGCTAGGCCTTTTGATCCCCCATGAATTAGTCCCTCTGGTGTATTGAGTCATCTCCGCTATTTCGCTACAATCCGGCTCCCTTTACCGCTTGCCACTCGCGTCACGAAGGAGACCCGTCATGGCCAAAGTGCTCGAAGGTCCCGGCATGGGATTGATGAAGAAATGGGGAATCGCCGTTCCGCAGTACGTCGTCGTCACCTCCGCAGATGAGCTCGCCAAGCTGGGACAAGCCAATGAATGGATGAAGAAAAGCAAGCTGGTTGCCAAGGCTCACGAAGCCTTGGGGTCCCGGTTCAAGCTTGGTCTGGTCAAGGTCGGCCTCGGCTTGAATGAGGCGGTGGCCGCGACGAAAGAGATGATCGGCCGTCAAGTCGGCAGCATCACGGTGACCCAGGTCATCGTGTCGGAAATGATCCCGCACAAGGAGGAGTACTACTGCGCGGTCAAGTCGACCAGAGAAGGCAGCGAGATCCTCGTGGCGAACTGCGGCGGGATCGAAGTGGAGTCCAATTGGGATAGGGTCAAGCGGTTAGCGTTGGATGTCGGGCAGCAGCCGACTCCCGAAGCGTTGGAGAAACTGGCCAAGGACGCGGGGTTCTCCGGGCCCTTGACGAAGAAAATGGCTGATTTTTCCGGGAAAATGTTCACCTGCTTCGACAACGAAGACGCCCAGTACCTTGAAGTCAACCCCGTGGTCGTCCGGGAAGACGACGGTGACCTGGTCGCTCTCGACGCGGTCACGCTGCTCGACGGCGACGCCAAGTTCAGGCATCCGGACTGGAATTTTCAGTTTGCCGCTGAATTCGGCCGCGCGTATTCCAAGGACGAAGTGGAAGTGATGGCTGTCGACAGCAAGATCAAAGGGTCTGTGAAATTCATTGAGATTCCCGGAGGCGATACGGCCATGCTCCCGGCCGGCGGCGGCGCCAGCGTGTACTACTCTGATGCGGTTGTTGCGCGCGGCGGCAAGCTGGCCAACTATGCGGAGTATTCCGGAGATCCTCCAGACTGGGCCGTCGAAGTCCTGACCGAGAAGGTCTGTTCGCTCCCACATATCAAGAACATTATCGTTGGCGGCGCCATCGCCAACTTTACCGACGTCAAAAAGACCTTTGGCGGCATCATCAACGGATTCCGGAAAGCGAAGACGGACGGCAAGCTCAAGAACGTCAAGATTTGGGTCCGGCGCGGCGGCCCTCGGGAAAAGGAGGGTCTCGACGCCATGCGGGCTCTCAAGGACGAAGGGTTCGACATCCACGTCTTCGATCGCAATACACCGCTGACCGACATCGTCGACAAGGCGCTGCAAAAGTAGACACGAGGTCTGAGTCCTGGGTGCTGAGCGAGCCGCTCTGCCTTTCAGCACGTGGCACTCGGCATTGACAAAAGAGGGAGACTCCGATGAGCATTCTGGCAAACAAGGACACCCGCGTGGTGATTCAAGGCGGACAGGCTGGTGTCAACGCCGCCCGCCGCATGGCTGAATTCTGTTACCTCATCAAGCGCCCGCTCAACGTCGAGGCCTTCGTCTATCCGCCCGACGCGGGCAAGACGAACGAAATCCCCTATGGCAGCGGGCTCATCGCGATCCCCGTGTACAAGACCATCGCGGAAGCCACGAAGCACCATCCGACGATCAATACCAGCCTCGTCTACATCGGCGCCGACCGCGCGATGAAGGGCGGCATGGAAGCCCTCGATGATCCTCACATCAAGCTTGTCTCCATGATCACCGAAGGTGTCCCCGAGAAAGACTCCAAACTGCTCGGGGCTCATGCGCGCAAGCTGGGCAAGGTATTCAACGGCCCGTCGTCGATCGGCATCATTTCGGCGGGCGCCTGTCGTCTCGGCGTGATCGGCGGCGCCTTCGATAACCTAGTGCTCTCCAAGCTCTATCGCGAAGGCTCATTCGGCGTCATTACGAAGTCAGGCGGGCTCTCCAACGAGATCATCTGGATCTGCTCGCAGTTCGCGGACGGCATTACGACGGCGATCGGCATCGGCGGCGACGCCTACCCCGGCACCGACTACGTCAGCTATCTCGAAATGTTCGAAAATGATTCCCAGACGAAGGCGGTGGTCGTCGTCGGAGAAATGGGTGGTGACCTCGAAGAGCGCGCGGCCGAGTGGTACGGCGCCAAGAAGCGGCGGATCAAGTTGATCGGAGTGGTGTCAGGCTTCTGTCAGGAGAGTCTGCCCAAAGGCATGAAATTCGGCCATGCAGGGGCCAAGGAAGGCATGAAAGGGGAAGGGTCCGCCCGATCAAAATCAGAGGCGCTCAAGAAGGCCGGCGCGCTCGTACCGCCCACGTTCGGAGCCCTCGGTCCTGCGATCAAGGAGACGTATCAGGATCTGTTGAAGTCCGGGCAGGTGAAGGAGCCGGTCGAGCCGGCGGTGCTGCCGCGGTTGCCCAAGTCGATCGAAGAGGCGATGAAGGCGGACGAAGTCATGGTCGCGCCGCTGATTCGCACGACGATCAGCGACGACCGGGGGGATGAGCCCTGTTACGACGGATATCCGGCCTCCGAGTTGATCAACAAGGGCTATGAGATCCCGCACGTCGTTGGCTTGTTGTGGGACAAACGGCTCATCTCCAAGCAGGAAGCCGAAATCATCAAACGCATCATGATGCTGTCGGCCGACCATGGTCCCTGCGTCAGCGGAGCCTATGCGACGATCCTGGCGGCCTGCGCCGGTGTCGGACTTTCTCAGTCGGTGGCGGCGGGCCTCATCATGATCGGGCCGCGTTTCGGCGGTGCGGTGACCGACGCCGGCCGTTATTTCAAGCACGCGGTCGACAACAAGATGTCCGTGGATGATTTCCTGGCCTACATGAAGAAGAATGTCGGCCCGGTCCCTGGAATAGGCCATCGCGTGAAGAGCTTGCGCAATCCGGACAAGCGGGTGAAAGAATTGGTCGGATACGTCAAGAGCCTGAACATCAAGACGCCGTGTCTGGATTTTGCGCTGGAAGTCGAAAAAATCACGGCCGCCAAGAAAGACAACCTGATCCTCAATGTGGACGGAACGATGGCGGCGGTGCTCGTCGACATCGGATTCCCGATCGACAGCCTGAACGGATTCTTCATTTTGTCACGGACGATCGGGTTGATCGGACACTGGGTAGACCAGAAACGGCAGGACAGCCGTCTGATCCGCCTGTTCGACTATCTGGTCAACTACGCGGCGCCCAAGCGTCGCGAGGTGCCACCGTTGAAATAACCGCGGGAGGTTCTGCCGCTTGAAGAGCGGTGGGAAGTGCCGCCTTAACAAGAGGCTATTGGTAAAGGGTCCGTGGTCGGGGGGAGCCCCTCCCTGGCTCCTGTTCTCAGAGGCCTAGCCCGTTTGCAAGGAGAGAGCGATGTCACTCGAGCTTGCCAGAAAACTCTACGCCAAGATGCCGGACGTCTGCGCGAAAGCGAGAACGAAATTCGGCCGGGGCCTCACGCTCGCCGAGAAAATTCTCGTGTCGCACGCCGACAATTTCGATACCCAGGTCTGGGATCGCGGGAAAGCCATGCTCGCATTGAGGCCGGACCGCGTGGCGATGCAGGACGCAACGGCGCAGATGGCGATGTTGCAGTTCATGCAGGCCGGCAAAAAGCAGGCCGCGGTGCCGAGCACGATCCACTGCGATCACTTGATCCGCGCCGAAATGGGATCCCAAAAGGATCTGTTGCGGGCGATGGACGAGAACAAGGAAGTCTACAACTTTCTCGCTTCCGCCGCGAAGAAGTACGGGATCGGATTCTGGAAGCCCGGTGCCGGCATCATCCATCAGGTGGTGCTCGAGAACTATGCGTTCCCTGGCGGCTTGATCATCGGCACGGATTCCCATACGCCGAACGGCGGTGGGCTTGGCATGCTGGCGATCGGGGTCGGAGGCGCGGATGCTGGAGAGGTGATGGCTGGGTTGCCCTGGGAAGTGCTTCATCCGAAGCTGATCGGCGTGCGGTTGACCGGCCGACTCAGCGGCTGGGCCTCGCCGAAGGACGTGATCCTCTATCTGTGCGGACTCCTGACCGTGAAGGGCGGGACCAATAAAATCGTTGAATATTTCGGCCCCGGCGCCGAGACCATCAGCGCCACGGGAAAGGGCACCATCTGCAACATGGGTGCGGAGTTGGGGGCGACGACCTCCGTGTTCCCGTTCGATCAGAAGATGGTCGCCTATATGACGATCACCGATCGGGCGGATCTGGCCAACTTCGCGCAATCGCACAAGGATCTGCTGGTTGCCGACCCGGAAGTCTATCAGTCGCCGGAAAAGTACTATGACCAAATCGTCGAGGTCGATCTGTCCAAGCTGGAACCGCACGTCGTCGGGCCACATACACCGGATCTCGCGCGGCCAATCTCCACGCTGGCTGCTGAAGCAAAAGAAAAGGGCTATCCGGTCGAACTCAAGGCGGCTCTCATCGGGAGTTGCACGAACTCGTCCTATGAAGACATCAGCCGGTCCGCTCATATCGCCCGGCAGGGTTTGAAGGCCGGCCTGAAGGCCAAGACGCCCTTTCTCGTCTCACCGGGGTCCGAGCGGATCTATCATACGATGAAGCGGGACGGGTTCCTGGAAACCTTCGAGCAGCTCGGGGGGACGGTGCTATCGAACTCCTGCGGTCCCTGCATTGGCCAGTGGAAGCGCGCCGACGGAGTGAAAGGGAAGGCGGATTCCATCGTCAGTTCTTTCAACCGGAACTTTCCGGGCCGCAACGACGGTATCAACGAGACGCTGTCGTTTTTAGCCAGCCCCGAAGTAGTCACGGCCTATGCGCTGTCCGGCGATCTTGGATTCGACCCGGTCAATCAGAAACTGAAGGGCGCCGATGGGAAGGAGTTCACGCTTGAGCCTCCGCACGGGGAAGAATTGCCCACCAAGGGATTTGCGAAAGGTGAGGAGGGGTTCGTGGCGCCGGCCGAGAACGGCGAGGGCTTGACGGTGGACATTCCTCCGACCAGCGAGCGGTTGCAGTTGCTTCAGCCGTTTCCCCGATGGGACGGAAAGGATTTTGAGAAACTTCCCCTCCTGATCAAGACCAAGGGCAAGACCACGACCGATCACATTTCTCCGGCCGGCCCGTGGTTGAAGTTCCGGGGCCACCTGGACAAGATCAGCGACAACATGTTTTTGGGCGCAAACAATGCGTTTTCCTCGGAGCCCGGCAAGGGGACCGACGTGTTGACCGGGGAAACCGGATTGACGATGGCGCAGATTGCGCGCCGTTACAAGGCAAAGGGCATCGGGTCCATCGTAGTCGGCGATGAGAACTATGGCGAGGGCAGCAGCCGGGAGCATGCGGCCATGTCCCCACGCTTCCTCAATGTCCGAGCGGTGATCACGAAGAGCTTTGCCCGCATCCATGAGACCAATCTGAAGAAGCAAGGGATCTTGGCGTTGACCTTCGCTGATCCGAAGGATTACGAGAAGATCGAGCAGCAGGACCGCATCAGTGTGACGGGGCTGACGAATCTGGCTCCTGGCAAGCCGGTGCAGGTGATCATTCACAAGACGGATGGGAACGCGCTCACCATCCAGGCGAACCACAGCATGACGGCACAGCAGCTTGCGTGGTTCAAGGCAGGTTCGGCGTTGAATGCGCTGAACTAAACAGGAGTTAACAGAGGGACAATCATGAGCACGAAAGCCTCCAAGATCATCTACACGAAGACCGACGAAGCGCCGATGCTGGCGACGTACTCGTTTCTTCCGATCATCAACGCCTTCTCGAAGGCCGCCGGGGTGACCGTCGAATTGCGGGATATTTCGCTCGCCGGACGCGTCTTGGCGGTATTTTCCGAATACCTGACCCCGCAGCAGAAACAGCCGGATGCCTTGGCGGAGCTCGGCGAATTGGCCAAGACGCCGGAAGCCAATATCATCAAGCTGCCGAACATCAGCGCCTCGATCCCCCAATTGGTCGCCACGATCAAGGAGCTGCAAAGCCAGGGGTACAAGCTGCCCGATTATCCGGAAAATCCCAAAGACGACAAGGAAAAGGACATCAAGACGCGCTATGACAAAGTGAAAGGCAGCGCCGTCAACCCGGTGTTGCGCGAGGGCAACTCCGATCGCCGTGCGCCGCTGTCCGTGAAGGCCTATGCCCGCAAGCACCCGCACAAGATGGGCGCTTGGAGCTCCGATTCCAAGACGCACGTTTCACA
>Ga0268299_1002266_pt1 | contig 24396 bp, 12 predicted proteins | sample NOBtaG_FD_193484 | JGI IMG/M metagenome (GOLD analysis project Ga0268299, IMG submission 193484) | Activated sludge microbial communities from bioreactor in Nijmegen, Gelderland, Netherland - NOB reactor | ecosystem: Engineered > Bioreactor > Aerobic > Activated sludge | place: Netherlands... | reverse complement strand
ATCCGGCGACCACGCAATTTCAAATGGGTTGCCGTCACTTCCGTCAAGCGTACCTATTACCTGCTTGGTCTCGACATCCCATATTTCCATCAAGGAGTGCGCCCAGCTTGCCAGGATAAGGGTTGCTCCATCCGGCGACCAGGCCATATAGCCTGCAAAATCTGTTGGTAATATTCGGGGTTTGTCCTCATCCTCGACATGCCATAGAAAAAGCGGTCCGCCGGACTCGTCAATGGCTGCCAATAATGGCTCAGTGGATGACCACGCGATTTGATCGATCACCGTTCCAACCCCATCAGCATCATAAGGATTGTATGTCTTGATAGTCTGCCAACTCTCCGTTTCCCATAATGATAAAACTCGTGAAAAATTGGCGGCGGCGACTAGTTGCCCATCCGGTGACCAATCTATTGTTTCCGTTTCGATTGGTAATATCTCTAATACTTGACCTTGGTTAATATCCCAGACGTATATGCCACTTTTGGGATCAGGTGTTTCGGTTCTGTCCATGTACCGCGCAACTGCAAGATATTCTCCATCTGGCGACCAGCTTAAGCTGACCTTTGTGTAGATTGTCCAGGTCATATCTGTTTCGAGTGTTTGCTGTAGCTCTAAAGTTTCGGCATCATAAAGCGCTAAGGTGGTGCGATTAGCGACGGCAAGATTCTTTCCGTTTGGGTTGACTGTAATGCCTGTTACATTCCATACAGATGATGTGTCTAATCTTTCTTCAGCGTCCTGCGCCCACTCGTCCCAATAGGGTTGATTTTCAGTGCAAATATGAGATTCTGACGTTAATTCTTGTGCCATGATAGGTGAAGTGAGTACAATTAGGATTATAAAGAAGATTAAATTTCGTTTTCTCATAGATACCTTCTCCTCTATAAAGACTTGAACTAAACAAAAAGAGCAGGATGTATCCTGCTCTTGTATTATAAGCTGTATTTCCAGCTACTTGAACGCTATGGGTAGAAAATCCTACCATAGGGAATAGTTACGGTATCGGGAATTTTGTAGAAATCCCATTGAAGATGAGCAAATCGCTGATGGGCTATTACAAGATCCGTGGGATTCGGGTAGCGAATTTTTCTCAGATAGTTTACCTGATCCTGTCGTAAGTTAGTGTCACCGATTATAAAAACCTGAGTGCTGTAAAACGGACGAGGACGTGGATCTTGCAACCACCCTGTTCGATCATCTTCGTTCTCGCTATCATACTGGTCAGTTGGCGCATCCTTTGTGCCAAAACAGAAATCGGCAATATAAGGAATGACATGAGATGAATCTAATGATGCACGTTCAATACTAAGAGGAGTTGTCCGTGCATACTCTATTCCATCTTGTGTACCCAACAAAGGCCCCCAGCCAACAACCATAAAACCATGACTATCACCTCCTGAAACATCAATGAAAATGTAATCCCCGGCTTTGAGAGTATTGAGATTTTTAGTCGGGTCATTTATTTTATTGATGAGGTTGTTGTGAGCTGTCTCATCCTCTGTAAGTTGCCCTGCGTTAGCATCTGGGCCTTGATGTACAACATTGACAATGTCGTCTCGTATCAACTGAGGGTCTAGCCTCTGACCGCCTAAACCAACTGTATCAGCAGCAAAATAGACCTTAATACCTTCGTGGTTTTTCCAAGTGTTGGTCGCACTCTGCTGATTAGGGCAAATCCGCCAACCATTGTCATCAAACCCTCCTTGATAGAACTCTAAATCAGTTGAGTCACAATCAAAGTTCTTAGGATTTGTATTTGGTCTAACCGTCATTGGCATTCCACCAGCGAATATGCACTCTGAAATGAAGATTGCAGAGCCAGTTCCCAGTGGGCGGTGTGTCAAATATGCAGAGTAGTCGTGTGGGCTATTGCGGTCAACCTTCCCCACAACAGCCGCAACATCAGCCTTATTTTCAGGGAAACCGCCATCGAGAAAGGCGCGGAAATTAGCCCGGCTCAAGTCGATGGCGCGCTGCGCGGCGGCGGCTCGGTCATAGGTGACGGTGATAGATGGTTCAACAGCGATCATCGCCTGGATATTTGCGACTCGCCGGTATTTCCCCTGTTTGTATTCGACGTGGCCTAAAATGTTTGCAATTTGCCTTTTTCCCATTAGGACACCTTCATTCCAATCTGCAAAGCATTGATTTTGCTTTCATTCCATGCGCCTGCTCCATCGGCTTTAATATCGGCGGTTCGATAGTATGCCCAGTCGATACCGAGAAGTTGAGCGCTGGCGTCAAAGATTTCTGCGCCGCTGGATTTGACGCCTAACTTGAGTCCATTACCGCCATCCGTATTGGTGACTCTGGCCCGCGCGCCCACCCACACCCGCTGGATAACGTCATTTGCGGACAGTGAAAGAGTCGAAACGTTGTAGAAATCTTTGGTGTCTAAAACGTCGCTTTCTACATAATCGCCTGTCGAGGCTGGCACATCATCCACCAGTTGGTAGTTATTGGTTGAATTGCCATCAGAGCCAACAAAGCCGGAGGAATCGCCGTTGATGTTGGGAATAAGCCCGATCACATGGTTGTAACCACACCAACTGTTATCCTCGCTGCCTGTGATATCATTGAGAGAGATGTCATCAAGCTGGAAGGTTTGACCCTGTGTCGTTCGCCACTCAACCTTTGTCAGACTGGGTTCGCTTGATGCTGGTTTGGTATTATCTGTGACATTCAAGATACTTACACCATCTCGCCGTACCTCGATAACCCCACCACTGGAAGCATACTTAAAATGGATCTCAACGATACTCCATCCCTCTCGCATGAGTCCCGTGCTTTCCCCAAGCTGCGCATTTGGACTCCCCTCGTTTCGGTAGGCTTTGAGCTTTGTTCCATCGCCCCAGGTGAAGTAAACCACGACGTTTCCGGCTGAATCCAGAATTTTGAAGCGTTCATAAACGCCCGTAGCGACCACCCTATAAGCGAATGAGATATAAAATTCTGTGAGATTAGGTAAGCCCACAGCAATAGGATTGTCGCCCCCTGCACACCAGCCACCCAATACTGTGTTCGGAGTATAATTTTCTCCTCCCTGGAGAACTTCATTACCATTACGTGTTTCGAATCCTGCCGTTAATATCCGCATCTTCAATCTTCTCCTATTCTTGTCTGTTGATGATGAGTGAATTCATCAACTACAAGAATAGAACAAAATTTCTGATTTATGCTGTACAGATGTTCAGATTTTTGTTCACTCTTCAACTTTGTGAGTGAGTTTAAGACTTCGTGCTTTGCGCGGCTCACGAATCAAGCGCCCCTCCGCCTCTAATTTGTCTAGATAGCGAACGACATTACCCGTACTGATATAGCAACCATCGGCGATTTCGCGCATGGTCGGTGGATAACCATGTTCTTCGATAAATATGTTGATGAACTCGTAAATTGCCTCGGATGTTGGGTTTTGCATAAACGAGCCTCCTCACACATTACAAAATACAAACAGTAATATCTTAGATGAAAAAGAACAAATATTCTATTGCTGTGTGGCTTGTATTTGATTGGGAGTCCGTTTGAAATCTGAACTTATCGTCTAAGATAAAATCCGCTGCGGGCTTCTTCCAGGTAAATCTCAATCGGATTCAGGTCGTCGGTGAGCAGTGTGCCGCCCCTCGGCGCTTGAATAAAATCGAGATCGCCCATCGGCGTCTGCGAGGCGACAAATAAAATGTTGCCGCCGCCAAAGAAGCGCGCATCGGCGAATGCGGTTGAGGTGGTCTCCGCCATCGCGAAAAAGGAGTTGGATTTTGGCCCGCTGGTGCTGCCGATGAAGTTCATAATCATGCGCCCATCGGGTTTTAAGACGCGCGCGACGGCCTGGAAAAATTCGAGCGTCGTCAACTGCGCCGGGACAGAGGCGGGGCCATCAAAAGCGTCGATCAGAACGTAATCGTAAATGCCTTCTGGCGCTTGTTCCACGTAAGCGCGCCCGTCCTGCACGATCACCTGACCTTGCAGCTTGCCGAAAAATTCGTCTGACACTTCCACAACCACCGGATCGATCTCGACTTCGGTGATCGTCGCGCCTCTTGCTTCGAGCGCACGTGCCATGCTGTGACCTGCCCCACCGATCACCAGAATATTTTTTCCAGCAGCATCGCCGACAAATTCGACCATATTGCGGGCATAGCCGAAGCGCGGCTCTTTGGTTGTGATGTCCATTTCGGATTCGTAAGTTGGCCCCAGGTGGAAGCGTATGAAGGTCGTGTTATCGGTGTAGACGCGAATGGTCTGGTAATAGCCTTCGCGCTGGGTCAGCAAGGTTAAATTGTCGCCCGACCAGTGCCAGTCCGGCTGCGGCACGAGAATCGCGATAATGAGCGCCAGCGCCGGGATCAAACGCGCGCGGCCTGGGGTGAAATACAGCGCAAAGGCCGCCATCGCGACGGCGAAAATTTTGAGCGAGGTCGAAAAACCGATGACCGGGATAAAAAATAGCGCGGCTAAAATTGCGCCCACGACGCTGCCGATGGTGCTGAGGGCGTAGACGCTGCCGACGATCTGCGCGATCTGTCCGCTCGTTTTGCCTTCAGACAGCAGCGTAATCGCAAGCTGCGAGTCCATGCCGAACAGCAGCGATGGCAGGAAAAATGTCACCAGAGCCATCAGCGCGACGGTGTTCACGTCAACTGGCGAGAGTATCCCCGGCAGCTCCCACGTCAGCCAGCTTGCCGCCAGCAGCAGCGCACCGTTGACAACCAAAATAGTGGGCAGCGCCCCGCGCGCAATCCGCAGCGGAATTTGCCCACCGATGAAGTAGCCAATCGACAGGCCGACCAGCGTGACCGAAATCATGATCGCCCATAGGATCGTCGTCGGGCCAAACATGGACGAAAACATGCGCGGCGCGATAATTTCCGTCGCCAGATTGATGAAGCCGCTGAAAAAAACAAACAGTAAAACAATCTGCGTTTTACGTTCGCGTGGCATCACCCCCGGCTCAGCTTTGACCGAAACGGGTGCGCTTCCTGCTGCCCCGCGCATCGAAACTGAAAAATAAACCGCAAAAATGACGAGCGCAAAAGCGAAAATCCGCAGCGAAAGCGATAGGCCGATGTAGGGAATCAGATAAAAAGCAGCCGCCAGCGCACCCGCGACGCTGCCAAATGTGCCGAGCGCGTAGATCGTCCCGGCGATTTGTGACATCTGCCGCTGTGACCGTTTTTCCGACAGCAGCGTGATCGCCGTTGGTGATGTCATGCCGAACAACGCCGAGGGAACAAAGAACGCCAGCAGCGACACGACAATAACCGCAACCACGCCCAGATTGCCGACCTGCGGCGGGATTTGCCAGACCGCCCAGCTAATGACCAGCAGATAGAGCGCGTTGCCCACCAGGATCAGCGGCAGCAGCCGTTTGGCGCGGGCGATGCCAAACTGCCCGCTGATGTAATAACCCACCGACAAGCCCACCAACGTGACCGAGATCATGACCGCCCACACCAGCGTGGATGAGCCGAAAAACGATGAAAATATTCTTGGCCCGATAATTTCGGTGGCGAGGTTGGCAAAACCGCTTGCGAAAACCAGCAGCAGAATAATCGGTAGGTCGAGGGGGTTTTTACGCGCGGCTTGGGAGGCTGCTTGCATGATGTAACCTTATGATGTGAAAAAATCGAAAATAGCGTGTTGGATACTTGCCAGACAAGCGCGCTATTTTATCATGTCCCCTCGCCAACTTAAAATTCACAATATTCAAGATTCGAGTTGTCCAATAAATCATCAAATTCGCGCCAGGAGACTTCCGGTTTTAACCGGGAGAGGAATGGCGCTTTTCCTTTCAACCAGTTGACATTCAAGATGATTCGTGCGATGCTTCTGAGCATGAAACTCACCGCTACGGTCAAGCTCCTGCCGACAGACGAACAACGGCAAACCCTTCTGCAAACGCTGGAACGTGCCAATGCTGCCTGCAACTTTGCCAGCGAACTGGCGTGGCAGGATAAAATGTTCAACAAAGTACGTTTGCATCACCTGGCTTACTATGCCATCCGTGAGCAGTTTGCTTTGACCGCGCAGTTGGCGGTACGAGTCGTCGGCAAAGTTGCTGACAGCTACAAAAAAGACAAAAAAGTCAAACGGGCTTTCAAAAAACATGGCGCAATTCCCTTCGATAGTCGTATCCTGACATGGCAGATTCAGAAGCAAGCTGTATCGATCTGGACATTGGGCGGGCGTGAAACAATCGCTTTCGCCTGTGGTGAGTATCAAAAGCTGCTGTTGCAATACCAGCAAGGCGAAAGCGATCTGGTCTTTCGCGGCGGCAATTTCTATCTCTTTACCATCTGCGAAGTTCCCGAAGATGCGCCAATTGACCCGGAGGGCTTTCTTGGTATTGACCTCGGTGTGAAAAATATCGCTGTCGATAGTGACGGCAACATTCACGCAGCAAATCACCTGCTGAATGTGCGTCACCGCTATCGCCGCCTGCGCCGGAAACTGCAAAAGAAAGGCACGGACTCGGCCAGACGAAAACTGAAAGAACGTTCGGGACGCGAGTCTCGGTTTGCGCGGGATACCAACCACTGTATCAGCAAGCGGCTTGTCAAAACGGCGAAAGACACTGGACGCGGAATAGCGCTCGAAGATTTGAGTGGCATTCGCGACAGGGTAACGGTTTCGCGCCGGAAGCGTGACGAACTGCATAGCTGGTCGTTTAACCAACTGCGTGATTTTATCGCTTACAAAGCGCAGCGCAGCGGCGTCCAGGTGGTTCTGGTTGACCCGCGCAATACGTCTCGCGAATGTTCGGTCTGTGGTCATATCGATAGGGCCAATCGTCCTAATCAAGCAACTTTTAAATGTAGGCAATGTGGACACGCTTCCCACGCTGACCTAAACGCGGCTAGAGTAATTTCTGGTCGGGGTGCAGTCAATCACCCAAACGTTCGCAGTGACCAGGGTTCTAATCCCGCCTGACTTACAAGCTCCCGGATTTATCCGGGGCGTTGACCTATAATGAAGGATACTTTGTGCGCTGGTTGAGATGGATACATATTGAAGAAATATCGCTTGACGATTTTGTTCGGCTTGCTTTCCCTGGCAAGCTTTATGCTTTGGGGAATCAGCGCGATGCCGAGAATCACGCGCGCGCTGGACGATATGGCGCAGTCCGGCAGCCAGCGCATCGTTCTCAACGGCGTTTTGAACATCATGCGCGGCGATCCCCCGCCAGGTTCTGACCTCCCCCAACAGGATTTTTTCTTATTGCAGCAGGACAGCGGCAGAATCACCGAATTGCAGATTGACCCGGCGATGGCAATGACGCTGCGGGGCAAACGGGTCGAAATTTCTGGCGTGACCTCGACAATGATTGGTGAGTCGTTGCAAGGCACGGCTTCTGAATTGATTTACGTCGAGTCGGCTCGTGAAATCACGCCGATGGGAGCGGCATCGCTGGCAAGTACGCAGGATGTCACCGGATCACGCCCCTGGGTATCGCTGCTCTGCCGTTTTGCCGATTACACGAATGTCACGCCGCGCGAACCCGATTGGTATCAGGGATTATTCGCCAATTCGTGGGGTGGGGTTGACCATTATTGGCGGCAAATGTCCTATGGCCTCGCCAATATTGATGATCCCAATTTGCCGGATTACAACGTCAAAGGCTGGTATAACCTCCCCTATCCAAAATCCCACTATATGCTCAACCAGAGCATTCCCCAGTGGGGCGCAATTGTCGAGGACTGCATGGCGCTGGCGAATGAAGATGTCTATTTTCCCGATTACACAGGCGTCAACCTCATGTTGAACATGGATATTGGCTGCTGTGCCTGGGGAGGAACATGGACGGTTACGATTGACGGCGAGACGACCAATTACAGCATGACCTGGATGCCACCCTGGGGACAGTCCTGGCGGCTGCTGGCGCATGAGATGGGTCACGGCTTTGGCCTGCCGCATTCCTCTGGGCCATATGATGAGGTTTATGATTCCGCCTGGGACGTGATGAGCGCAGGTGGCGTCTGTAACCAATCAACGCCCGCTTATGGCTGCATCAGTGTCGGCACGATTGCTTATCATCTTGACATGCTGGGCTGGATTCCGCCGGATCGAAAAATGGTCGTCAATCCTGGCTCGCAGACCGTATTGACGCTCGAACGGCTGCGAAAACCCGTTTCAACCACCGATTATCTGATGGCACAGATTCCGATTGGCGAATCCGCTCTGTTTTATACCCTCGAAGCGCGGAAATATGGCGACGCCGAAAATTACGATTTGATGATTCCCGGCGAAGCAGTCGTGATTCACGAGGTTGACCCTTCACGCATGGAGCAGGCGCATGTGGTTGACGGGACGAATAACCGCAATGCCAACGATGATGGCGCGATGTGGATTCCTGGCGAAAATTTTGTTGATTCCGATCACCAGATTCGCGTCAATGTGCTGGCTTCGGGCGAATCGAGTTTTGACGTGTTCGTCGCCAATGGTCGGGTGCTGCTCAACGAGCCTCTGGACAATGCACCCACTGGCCCCGATCCTGTTTTAAGCTGGGATTCGATGGACGGCGCGACATTTGACCAACTGGAAATTGCAACCGATTCTGCTTTTAGCCAGAATTTGCAATTTTACGATAACCTGACCCAGGAGGTATTCCCGACTACAGGGTTATCCGACAACCGCTACTACTGGCGAGTGCGCTCGATGACGGGCAGCAACGCAGGCGATTGGAGCGCCACACGCAGCTTTGTGACGGATTTGATTCCGCCTTCAATCCCGACCCTGATGACCCCAGCCGAGAACTCAATTTTGCAGATCAGCGCACCGACGTTCACCTGGAATTCGACAGGTGGCGCAACAGCCTATGAAATCCGGCTGGAAAATACCCCCCTGCCAACCAATACATTTATGACCACAGCCGCCAGCTTCACACCCCCGCCATTAATCGCGTCAACTTATTATTGGCAGGTGCGGGCGCGAGATTTTGTTGGGAATTGGAGTGAGTGGAGCGAAGTGTGGAGCGTGACTATTAATTCGCCGAGCGCGGCTGTCCCCTCCCCCATCTACTATACCAGCCAGACACCGACGCTGACCTGGGCAAGCATCTCATGGGCTGATAGCTATCAAATTCAGATCGACAACGACTCAACCTTGGCGACGCCATTTGTGAGCCAGACTGTGTATGCGCTGGAATACGCCACACCTATTCTGACAGACGGAGCGTACTACTGGCGTGTTCGGGCGCTGCCAAATGGTGCATGGAGTGCGATCCAGCAGTTTGTTGTGGACGTGCCGTAAATTTTTCAGCAATGTCGAAAATGCTTTATCGATTTACATTTTTAATAAATTATTGACGAATCCCAAAGTTAGAATGTCATCAGATTATATTTGCCTATTCAAACGAATCTCGCTGCAACCTTAACACTTCGATTCGTTACTCCCTCTTTACAATGAATAAAGCATAACGAGTAATTAAGGCTGAGTTGAGAAAGTACCCCATCTTAATTACCTCTGCGTAGCAATTATCGAATCAACACGTTTCATTCCACACAGCCTTTCGCCAAATATCCTTAGGCAATCGCGAAGGGTTAGGAGATTATATGTCGAACTACGGATCGGAACCACAAACACAACCGGCGGGATTTCTCGCCAATTTATGGAAGCTGTTAACCGAACCTGCGAAAGAGGTTGAGAGCTTTGAAGGTCGTCAACAAGCCAGGATGGTAGCGGTTATGCTGCTCGTTCTCATTCCCCTGGCGCTTTTCACGATCTTCAGGACGCGATTGATGGGCGACCCCAATGTGCAGCCCATTACATTCCCATCCATCCTGGCAATCGTTATCCTGCTGGCAGCCTATGTCTTTAGCCGGACTCGTTATTACGTCGCTGGGACGGTCACGCTGATCATGGCACCGATTGTCATTCTTGCACTCAGCTTTGTGACTGTCACGAGTGATGCCGCCCCGACTAATCTGTTTTTTATGGCGATCAGCATCGTACTTGCGGCGCTGGTTTTGTCGGTGCAGGGTACGATTGTGGTAAGCATCCTCACGATTGGTGTAATGCTGGTGCTTACACAGTCAGGGTCACAGGAAAACGCGGCATTTAATATCAGCGTCGTCATCTTTACAGCGATGGCAGCAGGGCTGCTCGTCGCTGCCGCCGCGATACGCGAACGCTATCTGGGTGAGATTAACCGTCAGCTTCAGGATCGTAAGCGCGCCGAAGAAGAAACCGCCAAGCGCGCCGCCGAATTGGAAACGGTTGCTCAGGTGAGCGCTGCCGCCACCACCAACCTCAATATGGACATCCTGCTGCAAGAGATGGTTGATCTGACCAAGCAGCGTTTTCATCTTTATCACGCACACGTCTATCTGCTGGACAAAGTGACGGAAAAACTGGTGTTAGCGGCGGGCGCTGGCGATGCTGGCAAGCTGATGAAGGAAAAAGGCCACAGCATCCCGCTGGATAAGGAAACCAGCCTGGTTGCGCAGGCAGCCCGCAGCCGTAAGGGTGTCGTTGCCAACGACGTAACGAAGAACCCCGATTTTCTGCCCAACGCGCTCCTGCCCAACACCAAATCTGAAATGGCGATCCCCATGGTGGTCGGCAGCGAGATGATCGGTGTGCTGGATGTTCAGGCCGATGCCTACAACCGCTTTAGCGATGCCGACGTGCAGGTGCAGACCACACTGGCCTCGCAGCTTGCCGTCGCGGTCAAAAACGCGCGGGCTTTCGAAGATGTTCAGAAAGCCAACCTGGAAGTTGAACGGTTGTATGACAGTTCAATTGATATGATCGGCACGGCAGGCTTTGACGGCTATTTCAAGAGCCTCAACCCTGCCTGGACGAACACGCTTGGCTGGACAATCGCTGAATTGACCACACGGCCCTACATCGAATTTATACATCCCGATGACAAGGAGCGAACCCAGCGCGAAGCCGACGAACAGCTTGCCGAAGGCCGCAAAACGATTTCATTCGAAAATCGCTACATGAGCAAAGATGGTCAATATCGCTGGCTTTCCTGGAACGCCACGCCTGACATGGAAACTGGGCTGATCTATTTTGTGACGCGCAATATCACCGAGCAAAAACAGGTGCAAGATGCAATCAGCGCTGGTGAAGAACGCTATCGTTCGCTGACCACTGCGACGGCGCAGATTGTGTGGAATACCGACGCGCAAGGCTTGGTGACTCAAGACCTCCCCTACTGGCGCGAATACACAGGCCAGACGTTTGATGAAACGAAGGGTTGGGGCTGGTTGGCGGCTGTCCACCCGGACGATCAGGCCAATTCGGGTCGTGTGTGGCAGGAAGCCCTCAATAACAAATCGTTGTACGAGGTCGAGCAGCGTATTCGCCGCTATGATGGCGTTTATCGCGATTTTGCCGCGCGTGGTGTACCCATTTTTAACACCGACGGCAGCATTCGCGAATGGATTGGCACCTGCACCGATATTACCGAGAGCAAACAATCTGAACAGGCGCGCCGTGCCAGCCAGGAACAATTGCAGTCTATCATGGATAACGCCACCGCCGTTATCTATCTGAAGGATGTTGAGGGGCGCTATATCTCTATCAACAGAACCTATGAGAATCTGTTTAACCTGAAGCGTGAAACCACCGTTGGCAAAACCGATCACGACATTTTCCCCAAAGAAATTGCCGATTCGTTCCGCGAGATCGACAGCAGGGTCGCCGAAACCAACCAGGTTATCGAACTGGAAGAATATGCGCCGCAGGCCGATGGGCTGCATACCTACATTTCCGTAAAATTCCCGCTGCGCGATGCAGAAGGCAAACCCTATGCCGTCGCGGGCATCTCGACAGATATTACGGAGCGTAAACAACAGGAAATCGAGATTCGTAAACGCGCCGTTGAAATGGAAACCGTCGCCAAGATCAGCAGCGCAACGACGACCAATCTGGATATGAAGACCCTGCTGCAAAACACAGTCGATATGGCAAAAGCCAACTTTAACCAGTATCACGTCCAGATTTACCTGTTGGACGCGGCAGGCGAGAATCTGGTGCTGGCAGCCGGCGCGGGTGAGATTGGCGCGCAGTTGGTGGCGGCAGGCCACAAGATCGCGCTGGATAGGGTACACAGTTTGGTGGCGCAGGCAGCACGGACGCGCGATGGCGTGATTGTGAACGACGTGAGCCAGGACGAGAATTTCCTGCCGAACAAGCTGCTGCCAGAGACAAAATCGGAAATGGCGATCCCCATGATCTTTGGCGACAGCGTGATCGGTGTGCTGGATATTCAGTCAAATGTTATGGATCGTTTTGGTGTCGTGGAGAAACAAGCCAAGCTGGTGCTGGCATCACAAATTGCATCGGCGATCCAGAACGCCCGCGCCTTCGAAGATGTTCAGCGAGCGCGTCAGGAAGTCGAGCGTTTGTACGAAAGCTCGGTTGATATGATCGGTACGTCGAGTTTTGATGGTTATTTCAAGAGCCTCAACCCTGCCTGGACGAATACCCTCGGCTGGACAGTTGATGAATTGACCACCAAACCCTATATCGACTTTGTACACCCTGACGATAAAGAAAGAACGCAGCGCGAAGCTGACGAACAGCTTGCAGCAGGCCGTAAAACCATTTCGTTCGAGAATCGTTACCTGACCAGAGACGGCAAATACCGCTGGTTCTCGTGGAATGCCACGCCCGATGCCCAAACTGGATTGATCTACTTCGTAACGCGCGACGTGACCGAAGCCAAGCAGGCCGCCGCCGAAATTAAGCGATCTGAAGAACTGATCCGCTCGATCATCAACACCATTCCTGACTGGATTTGGATGAAAGACCGTGATTTCCGTATGACGCTGGCGAACAAAGCGCTGGCTGCCGAAGGCTTTGGCATGGCTGAGGATGAAATCGTCGGCAAAGATGATTATGAACTGGGTGTACCCGCCTACATCATTGAAGGCGACGCTGAACGCGGCATTCGCGGTTGGCGCACTGACGACGTAGAAGTGGTCGAACATGGACAGATGGTCTATAACCCCTATGATATTGTCGTCCGCCGCACCGATAACCAGGAACGTATTTTTGAAACGACTAAGCTGCCGCTGAAGGATGCTGAAGATAATATCCTGGGCGTGATCGGCTTTGCGCGGGATATTACCGAACGCAATCAGCAGGACGAAGCGCTGCGCCTTGCCCGTGAAGAAACCGAAGTTCTGTATCAGGTCAGCACATTGATTAACGAGGCCCAGGACGAGCAGGCGATTATTGACGCAATGGTCAAACACGCCCTTGCCGATGGCATCGATGCGATTTCGCTTTCCATCTATAACAACCCCGAAACGCCAACCGGCAGCACCGTCGCCGCCGACTGGCGCAGCAGCGGTCAATCGTTTGCGGGTGCTTATGTTCAGAACAGCGATTTCCCGGTCACGACTTCACTGGATCGCAGCGCGATGTTCTATTCGAATGACCTGATGGAAGATAATCGCATCGGCGATGCTGAACGCCAATCCTATCTCTCCTTCGGTGTACGAAGCATCCTGTTTGCACTGCTCGTCACGGGTGGTCGTAAACTGGGCGTCATCAGTCTGTCCTCCAGCCAGCCGCGCGTCCATACTGAGCGCGAAATTCGCCTGCTTCGTTCGATGGCTGAACAAGCAACCGTCGCCCTGGAACGTATCATTCTGACCCGCCAGACGCAGAAACGCGCGGTTGAAATGGAAACCGTCGTGAAGGTCAGCACGGACGCTGCTAACACGCTGGACATTCAAACGCTGCTGCAAGACACCGTAGATTTGACCAAAGCGAACTTCAATCTCTATCATGCCCATATCTATCTGCTGGATGAGGCCAATGAAAGCCTGATCCTCGCCGCTGGTGCGGGTGAAGCAGGCGCGAAAATGGTTGCCGCAGGCCATCATATCCCGCTGAATAAAGAAAGCAGCCTTGTTGCCCAGGCAGCCCGTACTCGCAAGGGCGTCATCGTCAACGACGTATCGCAAAATCCCGACTTCCTGCCCAACGCGCTGCTGCCAGAAACAAAATCTGAAATGGCGGTGCCGATGGTGGTCGGCGATAAGCTGATCGGCGTCCTGGACGTGCAGGGCGATGCCACCAACCGCTTTGGCAACCTGGAACGACAGTCCCAGACGATCCTGGCCTCGCAGATCGCCGTCGCGATTGAAAATGCGCGTTCATTCGAGCGAACACAGGCTGCTCTGGCGCAAACTGAAGCGCTGTATCTCGGCAGCGAACTGGTTAACCGCGCGGCGAACCTGGATGAACTGCTCCTGAGCCTGATCGAATCGACAGCCTTGAACGAAATGGATCGCATCAGCATTCTGCTGTTCGACAGCCCCTGGAAAGAGACACGTCCAGAGGTGATGACTGTCGTTTCAAGCTGGGATCGCGACGCGGGCGGATTTATCCAACCCGGCACTATCTACCCGCTCCACCGTTTCCCAGTCATCGGATTGATGAACCGCAACAAACCCTTTGTTTCGCATGATGTGCAGGCCGATGAACGTATCGACGTAAATGCCCGCGCCGTCCTGGAACAAATTCGCAGCCGCAGTTTCGTCACGATCCCGCTCACCAGCGGTGATGAATGGATCGGCATGATCTCCGCGCAGTCACATGAACAGCGGCAGCTCAACGAAAGTCAGATTCGCCAAATCGACAGCCTGGTTGGACAGTCGGTAGCCGTGATCCAGAATAAGCTGGCTGAAGAAACGCAGCAAATGCTTTACGCAGTCTCGACAGGGCTGACCAAAGCCCATACTGCCGATGGACTGCTCGAAGCCGTCGTGGATTATGCCCATAACAACGGCGCGATTTCCGGCGTACTGTTCTACATCGACACCGACACCAGCGGAAAGCCAGAATGGGCGCGCATCGCCGCCACATGGCCCAGCGATCTCCCTGGCAGCGCTGTTGGCACCAATTTCTATCTGCCGGAATTCCCGTTTGCAGAATTATGGACGGCTAATCCCCATGAGGCCACCTTCATTGAGGATGTCATGACCAGCCCGGTGCTGGATGAGACACTGCGCGGAATCTTCTCCCTCCAGGGCATACACGGCCTTGCACTCCTGCCCCTGTATACGCAGGGACGCTGGATCGGCATGTACACCTTTAGCTGGGGCAAATCGCACGTGTTTGGCGCAATCGAGCGTGAGGTCTACGGGACGATTGGTCGTCAGGCGACCTCTGCGGTGGATGCGGTACGCGCTTCCGAAGCAACCCTGGAAGCCATGCAGCGCGCTGAAACACTGGCTTCCGAAAGTGAAAAACGCGCCCTCGAACTCGAAACGGTGGCTGTCGTGAGCGCGGCGACCACAACCATTCTGGAAGTGGAAGAACTGCTGCAATCGGTAACGGATCTGACAAAAACCAGCTTCGATCTGTATCACGCCCACGTCTATCTGCTGGATGAACGCGCCGAAAATCTGGTGTTGGCAGCGGGTTCTGGTGAAGCAGGCCGCCTGATGAAAGAAAAGCGCCACAGCATCCCCGTTCATCGCGAACACTCACTGGTCGCGCTGAGCGCCCGCATCCGCGATGCCGTTATCGCCAACGATGTCCGCGAAAACCCGGACTTCCTGCCCAACGTCCATCTGCCGGATACCCTGTCTGAACTGGCTGTCCCTTTGATCGTCGGTAGCGAGTTGATGGGTGTGATGGACTTCCAATCAGAGCGCATTGGCAATTTCACGGACGACGATGTGCGCGTTAAAAATGCCCTGGCGGATCAGATTGCCGTCGCAGTGAAGAATGCCCGCGCCTTCGAATATCAACGCAGTGTTGCAGATCGTCTGCGCGAAGTTGACCGCCTGAAATCGGAATTCCTGGCGAACATGAGCCACGAACTGCGTACCCCGCTGAACTCGATCATCGGCTACTCGGAAGTGCTGCTCGACGGCATCGATGGCGAATTGAGCGACGACGCGGTGGAAGATGTGCGCGCCATTCATGGCAGCGGTCAACACCTGCTGAACATCATCAACGACATCCTTGACCTCGCCAAGATCGAGGCAGGCCAGATGCGTGTGGATCGCCGTTCGCTGGAACTGAACACCTTCATCAAGGAGATTATCCAGACAGCGCAAATTCTGGTGAAGAACAAACCTGTCGAGTTGAACATTGTCGAAGACCCCAGCACACCCAATGTCTATGCTGACCCGATCCGTCTGCGCCAGATCGTCTGGAATCTCGTCAACAACGCGATCAAATTCACCGAACAAGGCAGCGTGACGGTCAACATCGGCGTCAACGACGATCAGCAGGCTGTTATCCGCATCGTGGATACCGGCATCGGCATGAAGAAAGATGATCTGCCGCTGTTGTTCGAACAGTTCCGTCAGGTGGATGGCTCATCAACGCGGCGCGCAGGTGGCACGGGACTCGGTCTGCACATCACGCGCCATCTGGTGCGGATGCACGACGGCGATATTGATGTCCAAAGCGAATTTGGCATCGGCTCGACCTTCTCGTTCACCCTGCCGCTCTACGCCGAGGAACTGGTCAGAAATTAGAATCTGAAACATACGCTGTAGGGGCGCATAGTGACCGAAGGGAACCCCTGTGGGGCCGTGCGCCCTCACAAGAGCAAACATACGCGAAAAGAGGGCGGCTCAACGGGGTCGCCCTTATCATTTCCCCTTCCCCTTGCGCGCCTTCCCCCGCTGCGTCACAATAGAGTCGTCACCCTATTATGAGGCGAAACCCCCATGAACAAGCTCTACTACGGCGATAACCTCCCGATTCTGCGCAACCACGAATATTTTCCGAACGAATGCGTCGATCTGATCTATCTCGATCCGCCTTTCAACAGCAGTCGCAACTACAACGTGCTGTTTAAGGACGAAAGCGGGCGCGACAGTGACGCCCAGATCACGGCTTTCGAGGACACCTGGCATTGGGGGCAGACCGCCGAAGAAACATTTCATGACATCGTAAAAAATGCCCCACCCCAGGTCGTCGCGGCGACAAATGCGCTGCGCTGGCTGGTCGGCGCGAATCAGATGATGGCTTATCTGGTGATGATGACGGCGCGTTTAGTCGAACTCCACCGCGTCCTCAAGCCGACGGGCAGCCTCTATCTGCATTGCGACCCTTCAGCCTCCCATTATTTGAAAATTATTCTCGACGCGATTTTTGGGCCGCAGCAATTTCGCAATGAGATTATTTGGAAACGAACCACAACGCATAGTGATGCGAAACGCTGGTCGCCTGTGAGTGACACAATTTTATACTATACAAAAACAGCAACATTTACATGGAATCCGCAATATACGGAGCATGAAGATGAGTATGTAAGTGATAAATATCGTTACGATGATAAGGATGGTCGAGGCTCTTACAGATTAGACAATATGACTAGCCCTAACCCGCGTCCAAATTTAATGTATGAATGGAATGGATTTGCCTACCCTCCTAAAGGCTGGCGCTATTCCAAAGAAACGATGGCGAAGTTAGATAGTGAGGGACGAATTTGGTATCCTCAAGATAAAACTAAACGTCCACAACTCAAACGATATTTGAACGAAATCTCAGGGCGTATCGCTGATAATGTTTGGACGGATATTAACCCTGTCAACTCTCAGGCTAGAGAACGCCTTAACTATCCCACTCAAAAACCCATTTCTCTGCTCGAACGCATCATCAACGCCAGCAGCAACCGTGGCGACATTATCCTCGACCCCTTCTGCGGCTGTGGGACAGCCATCGCCGCCGCGCAAAAATTAGGGCGTACCTGGATCGGAATCGACGTGACGCATTTGAGCATCGCGCTCATGAAATACCGGATGCGCGATATGTACGATCTCAAGGCGGGGGTGGATTACAAAGTCATCGGTGAGCCGGAGGACGTGGCGGGCGCGCGACAGTTATCGCAAGAAGATCGCTACCAGTTTCAATGGTGGGCGCTGTCGCAGGTCGAAGCCAAACCGCTCGGCGGTCAGGAAGGCAGCCGTACCGGGAAAAAAGGCAGTGATCGCGGCATCGACGGCGTGATAAATTTCGTCGAATCCGGCAATAAAGTAGCGCGGGCGCTGGTGCAGGTCAAAAGTGGCAAGGTCAAAAGCGGCGATATTCGCGATCTGCGCGGCGTGGTCGAGCGTGAGGGCGCGGCGATTGGCATTTTTATTACGCTGGAAGAGCCTTCGCGCGAGATGACCACCGAGGCGGTGAGCGCGGGATTTTACGAATCGCCGGGGTGGAGCAGCAAATATCCGAAAATCCAGATTTTGACGATTGAACAGCTTCTCAACGGCGAAACGGTCAAAATGCCGGGTCAGTTCGGGACGTTTAAGCAAGCGCCGCGCGTCAAGCCGGAGACGAATGGGCAAACGCTGCCGTTGTTTGAGGATGAGGGGTAGTTATAAGGTCGTCCTGATTGGGCATGATGCATCATGCCCCTACAAACACGCTGTATCAATCCCCCATACCGATTTTAGCTTGTTGTGATTTTGAAACGGTACTATCATCCTTGAAGCGTAAAACTTAAAGGAAATGTTGTGACTGTAGCCGACCAACAACCACGCAGCGCAGGACGCATCATCGTCCGCAACACCATTTTCGGCATCGGCGCGAATCTGGCGGTGCGCGGCGCAAGCGTTCTATTCAATATTCTGGTGATTCGTGTGCTGGGCGATACCAGTTTCGGTCAATATTCAGTCGTGATGGCCTGGGCGGGCATCTTCGCCGTGCTGGGCGATATGGGCATCACCCAGTACATGACGCGCGAGATCGCCCGTGTGCCAGAAAAAGCCAAAGATTTATTCTGGGATGTCTCGGCGCTGCGCTTTATCCTGGCGATTGTCTGCGCGGCGGCGACCATTGGCGGCGCGATCTTCATCATGCACTACGATTCGCAGATCGTCCTGGCGATTACGCTGCACACGACCAGCTATTTTTTGATGGCGATCCTTGCCCCACTGCTCAGCGTCATCGCTGGCAATGAACGCCTGGACGTAATTTCGGTTTTCACCGTCATCGGTCAGGTGCTTTTTATGGTGTTAGGCGGCATCTTTCTGTATGCAGGTTTTGATTTTATTTCGCTGGTGGTCGCCTCCCTGATTACGCTGCCGATCATGCTCATTTTGACAATTTTCGTCATTCGGCGCGAAAAAATGTCGCCGCCGCCGTTCAAAATGTCGCCGTCGCTGTGGTGGGGTCTGCTGCGCGCGGGTCTGCCTTTCGCTTTTATTCAACTGGCGCTGACCTCGGCCTATCGCTTCGATACCATCATCCTCGAAAACAGTTATTCGGCGCAGGTCGTCGGCTGGTACAACGCCGCTTACAATTTGACGCGCGCCCTGCTGGTGCTGACCGCCGCCTTCAGCAGTGCGATGGGACTGACTCTCGCCCGCGAACACGCCAATAACCCGGACGCGATTCGCCCCTGGTACTATCGCTCGGTCAAATTTCTGGTCTTTTTGGGTTTGCCGCTGGCGATTGGCGGGATGATTCTGTCGGGAAAAATTATCAATTTTGCTTATGGGTCGGAATACGCCGTTGCTGCGTTGGCGTTCGCGATTCTGATCTGGGATACGCCGCTGCTGATGTATACCTCACTGTGCGGCAACCTGACGACCTCGATCAACCTCGAAAAAAGAGCCGCATTTATTTACGCCGCTGAAGCCGGAATCAATATCGCTCTGAATCTGCTGCTCATCCCGCAGTATGGCATCATCGCTGCCTCATTTGTGACGGTGGCGACTGAACTTACGGGCGCGCTGCTGTTTTACGTGCTGTTCCGGCGCGAATTGGGTTCAGGCTTAGGCTTCTGGCACATTATGCGGCTGGTGCTGGCCTCGGTCATCATGGGCGTGATCGTGTATGCCCTGCTCGGCTTCCACGTCATCATCATCGTCGGTGTGGGCGCGGTCAGCTATCTGGTGCTGGTGTGGCTGGTGCGCGCACTGACGCCCGAAGAACGCGGCCTGCTCACGGATTACGCTAAACGTGCGCTGCGCCGGGTGCGCGGATAATCCGCTATAATGGATTGATATTGTGGGTTCAACGGAATATCTCTGATGGCTGATATTGTAAAAATCCAGATGACCGCTGCTGAATTTCTTGCCTTGCCTGAAAGCAATCAGCCGACACAACTCATTGATGGAGAAATGATCGTGACTCCGTCCCCTATTCCCGCTCATCAACGCTGTGTATTAAATTCAATACAGATTCTAGAAGCGTTAATTCCCGATGGTGAAATTTTCGTTTCTCCTATCGACTTGTACTTGGATGATTCCAATGTTCCGCAGCCGGATGTCCTCTGGATCGCTGCCAATGGGAAATGCGTGGTCGGCGAAAAATATCTCTCCGGCCCGCCCGACTTGATTGTCGAGGTGCTTTCGCCCAGCACGGCGCGCGAAGACCGCACCGTCAAATTTTTGCTCTATGAAAAATTCGGCGTTCGTGAGTATTGGATTGTTGACCCCGCGAAATTGATCGAAGTTTGGATACTCGATGGTGGGCGATATGTTCGTCAGGGTATTTATAACATTGACGAAACGTTCAATTCCCCGGTTTTAGGCGGCAAAATGGTTGTCGTGAAGGCTATTTTCGGCGTTTAAAAGATTATCCACTCACACTTTCATCAGCGATAACCTTCATCCGTTCCCGAATGCGCGCTTGATCCTCTGTGGTGTAAGTATCAAAACGCTCCGGCAGTAATTCATAATCCACGATCACCTGCATCATCCGGGCATTTTCAAACGTCTGGTTATAAGCTGCTGACAGATCGAGCGGAACGGTTTCCCTATCGATCAGCGGAATATTGTAGGTTGGCAGCGGCTCGTCAACACGAATACCATAAATATCGATTAAACCATCTTCTGGCTTGGGATGCGGATTACTGATAAGCACGAGATAGGGATAAGCGCCTTTTTTGTGGTCAATGTAGCTAGGCAGCGTCGGAATTATCGGGCGCGTTTCGTGAAGATAATCAATCTCCACTAAAAATAAGCCGCTGCGGAGTGCTTGCGCGCGTTTTGCCATGTATTGACGGTAATGCTGTCCCTGCCCCGGCTTATTGGCTGGCGAGAGCAGTTCAATGCGGGTCACCGCTTTGCCCGGTATTTTCCCATCTTCAATTTCGTAAATCACGACGCTGGTGAGCGGGTTGTCATCGAATATTTCGATTAGTGATTTTTCCACACTTGAGTAGTATTGGGGTGGCAAATGTTTATCGAGTATATTCGCAATAGTGACAATGTATTCGGCGTGAAAGCTCTCCCAACCGCCACCTTCACTCTGCAAAAAGCTGTGCAGGTGGGCGTTGATGCCGGGGTAGCGATTTTTATTCGAATGGATGGGCATAGAATGTTCGCCTGTTCACTTCACCCCATTATATGCATTTTTAGTCGAAAAATTCGCGCATCACCAGCTCAAACGAGATGAGCGGTGCGAGTTTGCCGATTGTCCATTCCTCATGCCCTGCCATGTGCCGCTCCAGCACCGAATGCACAAATGGCATATTGTAGATTCCGCGCTGCTCGGTACGCTTATCAAACAGCACACCCTCGACCCAGGGACGTAGTTCGCGCCGCACGTAATTTTCGTAGTCGGCGTAGAGTGTTGCGCGCACGGGGAACAACTTGAATTTGCGGCGGGCGCGGACACTCAAGGATTGCAGCGTGTGGATCGGCTCGTTGAGAGTCGGCAAATATTCTTGCTTGTCGTAAGGGATCATCGCCAGCTTGGGCAGTTCACGCGTGATGATGTCGCGATAAAGCATCTGGTGACCGCGCACATCAGGCCGAACCGAGTACATCCAGTCGATCAGGTCATAATCCCAGAATGGAAAGCGCATTTCGATGTGCGAACGCGCTGTCGTGACCATATGCCCGGTCATGCGCCAGCAGTGATTAACAATGTAGAAAAATTCGGCAGCATAATGCTTGCGGAAGCGCCAGAACGGGTGAAACTCCTGCCGCATTGATTCGAACGCGCGCCCAATCAACTGCTTGCTGTATTCCGGTGTGTAGAGCAGCCATTCCTCGGCTTCGGTCAGCCCTGGCCCGACATACGCCTCGTTGAACTGCTTAAAATTTTCGACCACGAGCGTGTACTCGTCCACCGGGTCGTTATAAATCGGCCTGTAGTGATCTTTATGACCCATCACCGTGCCGCCGTCCCAGCCGGTCAGGTTGAAATCCATAATTTCGCGCATCTGCGGCAGCGCGCTGATGCTGTGCATATGAATCCAGGTGTGGAAGCCCTCGGTCAATTTCAGATGCAGATCGACGTTATCCAGCACCCAGCGCCCATCAGGAAAATCGAACCAATGGTGTCGGCTGCCGACAGCCTGAGCGATGCGCTCGGCGTAATAGACATCGCGGCTGTTTTTCGCGCCGAAGGTGGCTGAAATTGGTGGTGGGTTGCGCGGCGGTACGAAGCCGATCAGCGAACGCGAGTCCAGGCCGCCTGTTAAAAATACGCCGGGGCGATACTCGTCAGCCGTGCGTTTTTCGACAGCCCGCCGCAGCAATCGCCCGATTTCGTTCGATGCTTCGCGAAAGCCGACCTCCGGGCGATCTGGAATCTGATCCCAATCCCAGTAATGCCGCAGCGTCCACTCTGACGATTGCAGATCGAACTGGGCGACGCTGCCATAGGGGAAAACCAGCACATCCTCATGAAACGTTTTCTCGCCGAGCAACTGCTGAATGCGCAGATATTCCGCCGCCGCTGTCAGATTGAGCTTGCGTGGCACGAATGGCGCAAGCATCACGCCTTTGACCTCCGGGCTGAAAACGAGCCGACTCCCCTGCCGATAATAATAATGCGGATAGAGGCCGAAGCGGTCATTGGTGAGCAGAAGATGCTGACTGGCTGTGTCGTAAATGGAAATGAAAAATGCGCCGTTGAGCTTGCTGGCAAAATCTGCGCCGTAAGTTTGAAAAGCGGCTAACGCGAGTTCCGGCGCGCTGGAATCGCGAGGCGGATTCCCGGCGTTTTCAAGCTGGCGCTGCAAGGCGGTTGTTTCATGGAGTTCGCCCGTCATGAACAGCACATATCGACCATCGGCGCTGGTGATGGGCTGCGGTTCGCGGTTAAAAATGCCGATCCCGATGCGCCCCAGGCCAAGCGGAATGTCCGGCGCAGCCCAGGTGTTCGCCTGATACCAGGGACGATGCGATAGCACTTGTGACGCCAACTGGAGAAATGTTTGAATATTATTTTCGCGCGTGAGGTCGATGATTCCAAAGAGTCCAGACATATTTGTAGACGCTATCCATCCAAATTTCAGGTTTCTAACATATATCGATTATAATCTTTGTTGTCATCAATCCCAATTTGAAGGACGCACAATGCGAATTTTGCTGATTGTTCATGGTTTTCCGCCCACGCACTCGGCTGGGGCAGAACGCCGCGCAGAGCGTATGGCACATTGGCTGTCCACGCACGATCATTATGTCGAAGTTTTTACCATCGAAAAAGCCAACGATCCGGTGCTGCGCCTGGAAGCGACAGAACAAGACGGCTTTACGGTTCATCGCCTTTACTACGACGTGAAAAGTGGAGAAGACCCTTTTCGTAATCTCTATGACCACCCCAGTGTCGGCGGCGCGGTACGCAATATCCTTGCCCAGGAGCGTTTTGATCTCGTTCATATCATCAGCGGCTATCTGATGGGGGGACAGGCTATTCATACTGCCCGCGAGATGGGCTTGCCTGTGGTCATCACACTGACCGAATACTGGTTTATGTGCGCGCGTTTAAATTTGATTCAGGCGATGGGAGAATTATGCAGCGGCCCGGAGACACTTGATAAGTGTGCGCGCTGCCTGCTTTCGGATAAGCGCCGCTTCCGCCTGCCCGCCCAGGCTGCTCCCCGTTTGATGGATGTCGTCTGGCCTGTAACGCTGGCGCTGACGCCGGATACATCAGCAGCGGTTGCGCGGCGGCAGGCCATACTGCGCAAAGCGTTGGGCGAGGCCGATCTGGTCATTTGCCCGTCACAATTTTTAATTCGTAAATTTAAAGAATTTGGCTTTGATACCGAAAAATTTCTCTACATTCGCCAGGGTTTAGCGGGGCATCCCAACAGCCCGCGCACCGAGTCCTCTGAAAATCGCCCGCTGCGGCTGGGCTATATCGGGCAAATTAAGCCGCATAAAGGCGTTGACCTGCTGATCGACGCGGTGGTTGATTTGCTCAACGCCGGGGAGAATGTCCGCCTCGACCTGTGGGGTAATAAAACGGATACCCCTGAATACTCAATCCCGCTGCAAATGCGTTCCGCCACCCACCCCATCGCCATCCACTGGCAGGGCGCGTACAAAGGCTCAAAAGTCTGGGATGTGCTGGCCTCGTTTGACGTGCTGGTGATGCCTTCGCGCTGCTATGAAAACAGCCCAACCGTGATTTTGGAAGCCTATAAAATGAATGTGCCGGTCATCGCGACTGATCTCGGTGGCATGGCGGAGCTGGTTGAGCATGAAAAAACCGGGCTGCTGTTTG
>Ga0268299_1002265_pt1 | contig 24418 bp, 17 predicted proteins | sample NOBtaG_FD_193484 | JGI IMG/M metagenome (GOLD analysis project Ga0268299, IMG submission 193484) | Activated sludge microbial communities from bioreactor in Nijmegen, Gelderland, Netherland - NOB reactor | ecosystem: Engineered > Bioreactor > Aerobic > Activated sludge | place: Netherlands... | reverse complement strand
CAGCCGCTGGCCAAGCCGTTGGCCGAGAGCCGCCTGGCCCTCGTCACCACCGCCGCCCCCTACCGGCCCGAGCTGGGCGACCAGGGGCCGGGTGCCACCTACAACGGGGCGGCCAAGTTCTTCGAGGTCTACACCCGTCCCACCGAGCCCGTCACCGACGACGACCACGACCTGCGGATCTCCCACATCGGCTACGACCGCAACCACACCAAGGCCGACGACCGCAACACGTGGCTCCCCGTCGAGCGGCTGCGGGAGGCCCGCGACGCCGGTCGCATCGGGGCCCTGACCGAGCGCATCTACGCCGTACCCACGGTGCGCCGCCAGCGCTCCACCATCGAGGAGCACGCCCCCCAGGTGGCGGCGCTGCTGGCCGAGGACGCAGCCGACGTCGCCCTCCTCGTGCCGGTCTGACCGGTATGCCACCAGACCGTGAGTCTGGTCGCCCGCCACCTCGAAGCCGCCGGCATCCCCACCGTGATCATGGGGGCGGCCAAGGACATCGTGGAGACCGTGGGCGTGCCCCGCTTCGTCTTCTCCGACGTGCCGCTGGGCAACCCGGCCGGCCTGCCCCACGATCCGGCGTCCCAGCGCACGGTCCTGGAGCTCGCGCTGACGACGCTGGAGACGGCCCCCGGCCCCCGCACCACGGTGCAGTCGCCGGTGCGGTGGCCAGGCGAGGGCGGAGACCCTCACGCCTGGAAGCGGGACTTCATGAACCTGTCGGTGCTCACCCCCGAGGCGATCGCGAAGGCCAAGGCCGACTTCGAGGAGCAGAAGCGGCGGGCCGGCCTCGGCTCGTCCTCCTGATGAGGCAGCCCTAGGCTTGCGCCCCATGAGCGACCACCCGATCTCCCGCTTCCCGGTGCCCACCCTCGACGAGCTGCCCGACGACATCGCCGGCATGATCCGCACCGTGTCGGAGAAGTCGGGGTTCGTGCCCAACGTGTTCCTGGCCCTGGCCCACCGGCCGGCCGAGTTCCGGGCCTTCTTCGCCTACCACGACGCCCTCATGGACAAATCCGACGGGCTGTCGAAGGCGGAGCGCGAGCTGATCGTGGTGGCGACCAGCGCCCTCAACAACTGCCTCTACTGCGTGGCCGCCCACGGGGCGATCCTGCGCATCCGCTCCAAGCGGCCGCTGCTGGCCGATCAGGTGGCCACCAACCCCCACAAGGCCGACCTCAGCGAGCGGGAGCGCCACATCGTGGCCTTCGCCCTCCGCATGGCCGACGACTCGGCCTCGGTCACCGACGCCGACATCGACGACATGCGGGCCAAGGGCTTCACCGACGACGAGATCTGGGACATCGGCGCCATCACCGCCTTCTTCGCCCTGTCGAACCGGATGGCCAACCTGACCTCGATGCGGCCCAACGACGAGTTCTACACGATGGGCCGGGGCTGACGCCCGGCTCAGAAGCCGTCGTCGGCCGGGGTGTCCTCGATGATCTTGCGCCACGCCTGGAGCTGCGACACATAGGGGAAGTCGAACTGGTCACCCAGGCCCGAGACGATCTCCCGGGCCTGCTCGGCCACGGCCTCGGCCTTGTCGGGCGTGAGGGCGGCGATGAAGCTGGTGGACAGCACCCGGTCCACCACCCCTTCGACCGTGGTGGGGAAGGGATTGGCGATCCGCCACTCGTCGACCGATCCGAAGCGGGAGTCCGAGTTGATGGCCCGGCGCCAGTGCATGTCGCGGTAGCGGGGGGTGTTGCCGGCGAACCGGTCGACCAGCTCGGTGAGGGCGGCCACCCACGGCTCGCTCTCGTCCCGCACGTTCCACACGGTGACCAGGTGCCCGCCGGGCTTGAGCACCCGGTGGATCTCGTCGAGCGCCGGGCGGTAGTCGAACCAGTGGAACGACTGCGAGGCCACGATGGTGTTGACCGTGCCGTCGTCCATCGGGATGGCCTCGGCCGAGCCGATCCGAACCTCGGCCTCGGGCACGGTCTCAGCGAGCAGGCTGCGCATCGTGATCACCGGCTCCACGGCGATCACCGGCTGGCCCAGGTCCACCAGCTGGCGGGTGAAGATGCCGGTGCCGGCCCCCAGCTCCACAACCACGCCGTGCCCGTAACGGTCCACCACCCGGCGGGCCACGCCGGGGTGGTAGGTGGGACGGCTCCGGTGGTAGCGCTCGCCCTCCCGTGCATAACCCGTTGCTGCTGCTTCGTGCACCACACCAACATGGTGCCCGGAGACACGGCGCTTCACGCAACGCAGGCCGGATAACAACGTGCATTTCCCCGGGAGGGGACACCCCCGGAACTGGGTACTTGTGCCGAACATGGAACTTCACCCAGTCCCCGCGGGCACTCGGGCACACCCCGGGAGGGCAGGACGGCCCGGGTAGCCTCCATGGCCGTGCCCATACCCGAGCTGGTGATCTTCGACTGCGACGGCGTGCTCGTCGACTCCGAGATCCTCGTGATCGACATCGAGCGCCAGATGCTGGCCGAGCTCGGCGTCCACATGACGGCGGAGGAGATCAACCGCCGGTTCACCGGCCGCTCCGACGCCTCGATGCACGCCGAGCTGAGCCGCGAGCTGGGCATCGACCTGGGCGAGGAGTTCTCGGCCCGCCGCACCGAACGGGTGTGGGCCGCCTTCGACTCCTCGTTGCACCCGGTCGCCGGGATGCCCGACGTGCTGGCCGAGCTGGGCCTGCCCCGGTGCGTGGCCTCGTCGAGCGTGCCGGCCCGGATCGAGCGCTCGCTCACCGTCACCGGCCTCATCGGCCACTTCGACGGCCGGCTCTACAGCGCCACCATGGTGGAGCGGGGCAAACCGGCCCCCGACCTGTTCCTCTACGCCGCCGAACGGTGCGGGGTGCCGCCCGAACGGTGCCTGGTGGTGGAGGACTCGCCCTACGGGGTGGCCGGGGCCGTGGCGGCCGGCATGCGGGCCGTCGGGTTCACCGCCGCCGGCCACAACCTGCCCGACGCCGCCGAGCGCCTGGCGGCGGCGGGGGCCGAGATCGTGGTGGACCGGGCATCGGCCCTGCCCGCCTGTTGGAGCTGAGCCGGCCGCCTCAGGCGTCGTCGTCGAGCACCATCCGGCGGGCGTTGCCGGCCAGGAGGGGGAGCGGGACGGCCTGGAGCCGGGCCACCCCGGCGTCGAGCAGGTAACAGGCGCCCACGATGAGGGCGCTGAGGGGGACGAGCCGCAGGTCGCCGGTCATCTCGGCCACCATCACGACGGCCACCAGGGGCGAGCGGACGCTGGCGGCCAGGCCGACCGCCATCGCCACCAGGGCCCCGTCCCACCAGGAGCCGGGCAGGGTGACGCCCAGCTCGGCGGCCGCGTGGTAGGTGGTGAGGGCGGCGCCGGCCGCCACCGCCATCGACGGCGACACGATCCCGCCCGGGGCACCGGCCCCGATGGCGAACGTGGTGGCCACCAGCTTGCCCACCAGCAGGGCCAGGGCCAGGGCGACGGTGGGGCCGTCGACGGCCTGCTCGATGGCCTCCATCCCGTTGCCGGCGGTGGTGGGCACGGCTGCCACGGCCACCCCGGCGGCCAGGGCCAGGGCCGCCGGGCCGAGCCAGCGCAGCCACGCCTCGGGGGCCTCACCGGCCCGGGCCGTGCGGGCCGCCAGATGCTCGCGCACCAGGAAGAAGAGGCGGCTGGCGGCATAGGCGGGAACCAGGGCCACCAGGGCCAGCGAGACGGTGGCACCGCTCAACGGTCGCACGCCGGCCGGGAAGATGGTCTCGTCGCCGAACAGGAGCCGGGTGGTGGCGAACCCGGCCACGGCCCCCCCGGCCGCATAGGCCACCGCCTTGTGCTGTTCTCGGTGCCTGCCGGCCCTGTGCTGTTCTCGGTGCCTGCCGGCACCGCTGTGCTGTTCTCGGTGCCTGCCGGCACCGAGGTGCTCGTGCGTATAGAGGACGGCGGCCAGGGGGGCGTGGTAGGCGGCGCTGAACGCGGCGGCGATCCCGGCGGTGGCCAGGAGGGCCACCGGTCGTCGGGTGAGCCGGGCGGCAGAGGCCCCCAGGCTGCCCCCGGTCTCGATGATGGCCGACTCCCGGCCGATCGATGCCAGCCCCACGCTGGCGGCCAGCGTGCCGGTGGCCCGGGTGAGCGACCCGGCCAGGGACGGCCCCGGGCCGTCACCCCGGGCGGCGGCCGCCACCGCCGCCATCCCCAGGCGTTGGTGGTACCGGGCGGTCACGAGGCGCCCGATGGCGACGGCGGAGAAGACGGCGACGGCCACCGTGGCCGCCAGGCGCCAGCGGGGGAGTGACGACGCGGCGTCGATCGGGTCGGAGACACCGGCCACGACCGCCACCCCTTCCCCGATGAGCCAGCGGAAGGCCCGGGCGAATCCGGCTGCGGCCGCGGCCACCGTCGCCACCAGCACCACGGTGACCGGACCATCGAGCCAGGCCGGCACCGTCGCTCGCCGCCGCCGACGACCGGCCATGCGGTGGGCCCGGGCGACTGCGGCGCCATCCCGCTGGCGCGCCTCCACCCCTCCAGCCTGGCCGGCGCCCACCCATTACGCAAAGCTGAGGTGCGATCCATTCACATAGGATGAGCCTATGGATTTGCGGCAGGTGGAGTACCTGGTGGCCATCGTCGATCACGGTGGGTTCACCCGGGCTGCCAACGTCCTCGGGCTGGCCCAACCGTCGCTGTCGCAGAGCGTGCGCCGACTGGAGGAGGAGCTGGGGGCGCCGCTCCTGGCCCGGATGGGTCGCCGGGTGACCCTCACCGACGCCGGCGAGGCGTTCCTGGGCCCGGCCCGCCGCATGCTGCGGGAAGCCCAGCGGGCCCGGGACGCGGTGGCGGCCCACGCCGGGCTGACCGCCGGCACCCTCGACCTGGTGGCGTTGGCCTCGCTGGCCGTCGATCCCGTGGCCGGGCTGGTGGCCTCCTTCCGGCGCCGGCACCCGGGGGTGACGGTGCGGATGCTCGACCCGTCGAGCCCGGCCCATCTACTCGAGCTGGTCCGTTCGGGCCGGGCCGAGGTTGGCATCACCGACGCCGACGGGCCACCGGCCGGGCTGGTCGTGGTCACCTTGTCGACCCAGTCGCTGGTGGCCGTGCTCCCCCCGCCTCCCGCTGGGGCCGACGGCCCGGCGCCGCGCCCCATGACCCCGGCCGAGCTGGCGTCCGAGCCGCTGGTGGTGACCCCACCGGGAACCTCGTTGCGATCGCTTGTCGACCGGTTCGTGGGAGCCGCCGGGGCCCCGAGCGGTGTCATCCGGGTGGCGGTGGAGACCGATCAGCGCGACATGCTCGTGCCTCTCGTGCTCCGGGGGGCGGGTGTCGCTGTGCTTCCCCCGGCGCTGGCCGCCGACGCGGCAGCGGAAGGCGCGCTCGTCCGACCGCTCGATCCGCCCCTGTCCCGCCGGATCGTGCTGGTCCACCCACCCGAGGGCCTGGCTCCGGCCGCCACCGCCTTCGTGGCCGCCGTCACCCCTCCCGCCTCTTCCGCCACGGCGAGAGCCTGAAGCCGCCACCTGAATCGTGCAACGAAAACCGCGCCCGCCCCGCGTTCTGCGTCGCGAAACCCCCGGAATCCGTGGACTTCGTAGCGCAGTTCGACGGTGGGGCGCGGTTTTCGTCACATAGAACGGTGGGCGGATCGGACCGCCGGCGGGCTGGCCGGGGCTCACTGTCACAGGCCCCGGCTAGGGTCGGAGAGCATGACGGTCGTCGGCAACTTCGAGCAGCTGCGCCTCGAGGCGTTCGACGTCCCCGACCCGCCCCCGGTGCTGGCTCTGCGGCGGGACCTGGTGCCGGGCGTGGCCTTCCACCCGGCGGTGGCGGCCTGGTTCGAGCGCCGGTTCCCGGCCGGCCCCACCCCGCCCCAGGTGGAGGCGTGGCCTCTCATCGCCGCCGGCCGCCACACCCTGGTGGCCGCCCCCACCGGCTCGGGCAAGACGCTGGCCGGCTTCCTCATGGCCATCAACCGCCTCTACCTGGCCCATGCCCGGGGGCTCGACGTGTCGGGCACGCGGGTGGTGTACGTGTCGCCCCTCAAGGCGCTGGCCGTCGACATCGCCGAGAACCTGGAGCGCCCGCTGGCCGAGATCGCCGAGACGGCGGCCGCCCTCGGGCTCTCCGCCCCCGCCCTCACGGTGGCCGTTCGCACCGGAGACACCCCGTCCACCGAGCGCCAGGCCATGGTCCGCAAGCCCCGCACCTTCCTCATCACCACCCCGGAGTCCTTGTACCTCCTGGTCACCGCGGCCCGCAGCCGGGAGGTGCTGCGGGGGGTGGAGACCGTGATCGTGGACGAGATCCACGCCGTGGCCCGGGACAAGCGGGGATCCCACCTGGCCCTCACCCTCGAGCGCCTGGCCCACGCCGCCCGCCGGCCGCCGGCCCGGATCGGTCTGTCGGCCACCCAGCGTCCGATCAGCACCGTGGCCCGCCTGCTCGTCGGCACCCGGACCGATGCCCACGGCGGGATCGACTGCGCCATCGTCGACGCCGGCCACCAGCGCCACCTCGACCTCGCCATCGAGCTGCCCGACAGCGAGCTGGAGGCGGTGGCGTCGGCCACCCAGATGGCCCAGGTGCTCGACCGGATCGCCGAGCTGGTGGCCGACCACCGCACCACCCTGGTGTTCGTCAACACCCGGAGCCTGGCCGAGCGCCTGGCCCACGAGCTGGGGGAGCGCCTGGGCGACGACGTGGTGGCGGCCCACCACGGCAGCCTCAGCCGGGAGCGCCGCCACCGGGTGGAGCGCCGGCTGCGGGCCGGCGAGCTGCGGGCCCTGGTAGCCACGGCCTCGCTGGAGCTGGGGATCGACGTGGGCCCGGTGGAGCTGGTGTGCCAGATCGGCTCACCCCGCTCGATCGCCACCTTCCTCCAACGGGTCGGCCGGTCGAACCACACCCGGGCCGGCACCCCCCGGGGCCGCCTCTACCCCCTCACGCGAGACGAGCTGGTGGAATGCACGGCGCTGGTGTGGGCGGTGCGGGAGGGCCAGCTCGATGTCCTCCAGCCGCCGGTGGCCCCCCTCGACATCCTGGCCCAGCAGGTGGTGGCCGAGACCGGGGCCGAGCCGTGGACGGCCGACGGACTGTACGAGCTCGTCACCCGGGCCGCCCCCTACGCAGGCCTCTCCCGGGCCGACTTCGACGCCGTGGTCACCCTGGTCAGCGAGGGGATCATGACCGGCCGGGGCCGGCGGGCGGCCTGGGTCCACCACGACGGGGTGAACGGCGAGCTGCGGGGCCGGCGGGGGGCCCGCCACGTCGCCATCACCTCGGGTGGCGCCATCCCCGAGATCTACGACATGCGGGTGGTGGCCGAGCCCGACGAGACGTTCATCGGCACCGTCACCGAAGACTGGGCGCTCGAGTCGGCGGCGGGCGACATCTTCCTGCTCGGCACCCACTCGTGGCGGATCCGCCAGGTCACCGGCGGGGTGGTGCGGGTAACCGACGCCGCCGGGGCTCCACCCACGGTGCCGTTCTGGACCGGTGAGGCTCCGGCCCGCACGGCCGAGCTGTCGGCCCAGGTGTCGGCCCTGCGGGCCCGGGTCGACGGGTACCTCAAGGCCGGCGACCCGGCCGGGGCCACCACCTGGCTGCAGACGGCCACCGGCGTCGAGGGCCATGCCGCCGCCCTCATCGTCACCTATCTCGCCGCCGGGGTGGCGGTGCTGGGGGCCATGCCGACGGCGCAGCACCTGGTGATGGAGCGCTTCTTCGACGACGCCGACGGCATGCAGCTCGTGATCCACTCGCCGCTCGGGGGCCGCATCAACCGGGCCATGGGCTACGCCCTGCGCAAGCGGTTCTGCGTGGGGTTCAACTTCGAGCTCCAGGCCGCCGCCAGCGACGATGCCGTGGTCATCTCGCTCGGGCCCCACCATTCGTTCCCCCTCACCGACGTCCGCCACTTCCTGCGGCCCGACACGATCCGGCCCACCCTCACCCAGGCCGTGCTCGACCAGCCGGCGTTCCAGAGCCGCTGGCGCTGGAACCTGAACCGGGCCCTGGTGGTGCTGCGCATGCGCAACGGCCGGCGGAACCCGCCCCCGATCCAGCGCATGGAGAGCGACGACCTGCTGGCCGCCGTCTTCCCCGACGCCGCCGCATGCCAGGAGAACGTCACCGGGCCCCGCACCATCCCCGACCACCCCCTGATCCGCCAGACCATCCACGACACCCTCACCGAAGGGATGGACGTCGACGGGCTGATCGAGCTGTGGCGGGCGCTGGAGGCGGGCACGGTGACGATGAGCTGCGTCGACACCACCGAGCCGTCGGCCCTCAGCCACGAGATCCTCACCGCCCGGCCCTACGCCTTCCTCGACGACGGTGAGGCGGCCGACCGCCGCACCCGGGCCGTGCCGCTGCGCCGCACCCTCCCGCTCGATCCGTCGAACCTGGGGGCGCTGGACCCGGCGGCGGTGGCCGAGGTGCGGGCCGAGCTGTCCCCCAGCCCCCGGACGGGCGACGAGCTGCACGACCTCCTGCGGGACCTCGTGCTGCTGGCCGCCCACGAGCCGTGGCGCCCCCTGTTCGACGAGCTGGCCGCCCGGGGACGGGCCGCCGCCATCCGCTGGGCCGGGGCCGAGCGGTGGCATCCCGTCGAGGCCGCCCGGGCCGTCGAGGTGCTCACCGGCGAGCCGTCGGCGGCCGCATCACCGGGCGGGCGGGAGGCAGAGGCCGAGCTGTTCCCCGAGCAGGTGGCGGCCACCGTCGTGCGGGGCCATCTGGAGCTGCACTCGCCCGTCACCGAGGCCGAGCTGGGCGGCCTCACCGGCCTGCCCGCCACCCTGCTCCAGGTGGCCCTGGCCACCCTGGAGACCGAAGGCTCCGCCATCCAGGGCCGCTTCACGAGCCGATCGGAGGTGGAGTGGTGCTCGCGGCGGTTGCTGGCCCGCATGCACGGCCGGTCCCGGGGGGCCCGGCGGCGGGCGGTGGAGCCGGTCACCCCCGAGCAGCTCGTCCGCTTCCTCACCCGGTGGCAGCACGCGGCCCCCGGCACCCGGCTGGCGTCGGCCGACGGCCTGGCCCGGCTGGTGGAGCAGCTTCAGGGGTGGGAGGCGGCGGTGGCGGCGTGGGAGCCCGACCTGTTGGCCGGCCGGCTCGACCGCTACGACACCCGTTGGATCGACCAGCTGTGTCACGCCGGTGAGCTCCAGTGGCTGCGCCTGTCGCCCCGGGCCGTCCCGGCTGACCCCGACCGCCGGGGGGGCGGCCCGTCGAAGGCCACGCCGATCACGATCCTGCATCGCCACGACCTGCCCTGGCTGCTGGCCGCCGGGCGGGGCGAGGCCGAGCCGGCCCGGCCGACCGCTGGCGCCGTGGCCGAGGTGGCCGAGGCGCTCGGGCGTCACGGCCCCCGGTTCCTCACCGAGCTCAGCGCCGACACCGGCCGCCTGGCGGCCGACGTGGAGGCCGCCCTGTGGGACGGCGTGGCCCGGGGCCTGTTCACCGCCGACGGCTTCGAAGCCGTCCGGTCGCTCACCACCGGTGGCCCCAGCCGGCGAGAGGAGCGCCAGGCCCGGGCCCTGTCCCGCCTTCGCCGCCAGGGGGTGCGGGCGGCCCATGGCGCCGGCCGGTGGGCCCTGGTGCCGTCGGCGAACGGAGCCGACGCCGGGGTCGCCGGGAGCGCGCCGGCCGCCGATCGGCACGACCTGGCCGAGGCCCTGGCCGATCAGCTCCTGGCCCGGTGGGGGGTGCTGTTCTACGACCTGTACGCCCACGAGAACCTGGCCGTCCCGTGGCGGGAGCTGCAGTGGGCCCTACGCCGTCTGGAGGACCGGGGGCTGGTGCGGGGCGGCCGCTTCGTGAAGGGCTTCAGCGGGGAGCAGTTCGCCCTGCCCGAAGCGGTGGAGGCGCTCAACCTGGTCCGTCGCCACGAGCCCGATGGTCGCACCGTCACCGTGTGTGGTTGTGATCCTCTCAACCTGACCGGCGTCATCCTGCCCGGCCCCCGGGTGCCCGCCCGACGCACCGAGCGGGTCACGCTGCCGGTGTGACGGGGAGAGGGTGGGGGGATAATCGGCGGCGGCCCGTCGGGCGGCTCTTTAGACTCGCCCGGTGATCGAGATCCGGGGAATCGAGCGTCACGAGGTGCCCGCCTTCCGGGCCGCTGTCTCGTTCGGCTTCGGCTCCGACGACCTGCCCGACGCCGAGAGCACGCCCGAGGCCGACGAGCGGTTCCTGACCATCGCCTGCCTCGACACCATGTCGGTCGCCGTCGACCGGGGGCGGTTCGTGGCCACGTTCGCCTCCCGGGACTTCGAGCTCGCGGTGCCCGGCGGGGCGTCGGTGCCCATGGCCGGCACCACCATGGTGACGGTCCAGCCCACCCACCGCCGCCGGGGCCTGCTCACCGGGCTGATGACCCGGCACCTCGCCCAGGCCGTCGAGCGCGGCCAGGTGTTCGCCGGGCTGCGTGCCTCGGAGGAGACGATCTACGGGCGGTTCGGCTACGGCAGCGCCGCGCCGTGCTACGACCTGCACCTGCCCGGCGACACCGTGTCGGTCCCCGCCCTGGGAGAAGGGCCCGAGGGCCGGGATCGGCCGGCCCTGCGCGTGGTCGGGGCCGACGAGGCGGTGGCCCTGCTGCCACCGGCCTACGACCGGTACTGGCGCTGCCAGCCGGGCCTGCTCAGCCGCTCCCCGGCGTGGTGGCGGGAACGCCTCATCCGGGATCCCGAGCACCGGCGCGGAGGCGCCACCGCCCGGCGCCACGTGGTGGCCGAGCACGGTGGCGCCGTCTCCGGGTGGGCCAGCTACCGCCAGGCCAGCAGCTGGTCGGCCGGCCGGCCCGACGGCTCGGTGGAGGTGGAGGACCTGGTCGCCCTCGACGACGACACCCGCCGGGCCCTGTGGCACTACCTGGCCCACGTGGACCTGTACCCCAATCTGCACTGGGAGCAGTGCCCGCTCGACGATCCGGTCTTCCTCGAGGTCGACCGGCCCCGACGCCTCGCCGTCCGCCTGCGCGACACCCTGTGGCTGCGCCTTCTCGACCCGGTCCGGGCGTTCGAGGCCCGCCGGTACGAGCGTGACGGCACCGTGGCCCTCGCTGTCACCGACCCCCTGGGCTTCGCCGCCGGCACCTGGCGCCTGGAGGTGCGCGACGGGCAGGGGATGTGCCGGCCGGTGGACGGGCCGGCCGAGGTCACGCTCCAGTGCCGGGCCGCGGGTGCCGCCTACCTGGGCGGGGTGCCGCTTCTCACCCTGGCCCGGGCCGGATGGGTTGCGGGCCAGCCCGCCGCTGTGGCCCGCTTCGACGGCATGCTGCGCACGGCCCGGGCCCCGTGGAGCCCCGAGCACTTCTGACCGGTGGCGAGCAGCGCATCCGATGCGCCGACCGCGGTGAGGTGCACCTAGCCTGGGCGGCGATGTCGGACGAGCGGCCCACCCGCCTCACCCAGTTCAGCCACGGCGCCGGTTGAGGCTGCAAGCTCGCCCCTGGCGAGCTGGCGCAGGTGCTGCGCCGCCTCGACAACCCGATGCCCCCCCAGCTGCTGGTCGGTTCGGCCAGCGGAGACGACGCCGCGGTCTGGCGGCTGGACGACGACCGGGCGCTGGTGTCGACGGCCGACTTCATAACCCCGGTCGTCGACGACGCCCGGGTGTGGGGCCGGGTGGCGGCGACCAACGCCGTGTCCGACGTCTACGCCATGGGCGGGCGGCCGCTGTTCGCCCTCAACCTGGTGGGATGGAACGTGCAGGCCCTGCCCACCAGCCTCCTGGGCGAGGTGCTGGCCGGCGGCCAGGACGTGGCCGCCGCCGCCGGTTTCGTGATCGCCGGGGGCCACACCATCGACGACCCGGAGCCCAAGTACGGCATGGCGGTGACCGGCGAGGTCGATCCCCGCCGGCTGCTGACCAACACCGGCCTGCGGGCCGGCCAGGCCGTGATCCTCACCAAGCCGCTGGGCGTGGGCGTGGTCACCACCGCCATCAAGGCCGACCGGGCCGACGAGCCCACGGTGGCGGCGGCCGTGACCGAGATGACCCGGCTCAACGACGTGGCGGCCCGGGTGGCGCTGGAGGCCGGCGCCACCGGCTGCACCGACGTCACCGGGTTCGGCCTCCTCGGCCACCTGGGCCGCATGACGGTGGAGTCGAAGGTGACGGTGACGGTGGACTTCGATGCCCTGCCGTTCCTGCCGGGAGCCGTGGACCTGGCCCGCCAGGGGATCATGCCCGGCGGCAGCCGGCGCAACCTGGCGGCCCACGTCGAGCTGCTCGACGCCGGGCCTCACGACGAGACCGACCAGCTCCTGGTGGCCGACGCCCAGACCTCCGGTGGTCTCGTGTTCGGGATCGATCCGGCCCACGTCGACGAGGCGCTGCGTCAGCTGAAGGCGGCCGGTCACACCGCGGCCCGCATCGGCACGGCGGCTGCCGGCTCCGGCGGGCTCGTGCTCCGCTGAGGAGACGCTCAGCCCGCCGAAGCAGTGCGCTGGCGGCGGATCAGGGCGGTGACGGCCTGATCGGCCGTGATGCGGAGCTGGGCCAGCGCCACCGGCGTCGGCATGCGACCCTGGCGGGCGTCGCGTTCGATGGCGGCGGCCTGGGTCGACAGGGTGAGGGCACCCACCGTGGCGCTGCTCGACACCAGCGGATGGGTGGCCTCCGCCACCCGCTCCAGGCTGCCCTGGTCATACGCGGTCTGCACGTCGCGGACCAGGCCAGGGGTGTCGGCCACCCAGACACCGATGATGTCGTCCAGGGCCGACGGGTCGTGGGACACGAGGTCGGCCAGCGTGGCCAGCGCCGCTTCGTCGATCACACTGGGCGCGGGAGCCGACGGCGGGGTGTTGCGAAGCACCTCGGCCAGGGTCTCGATCCGCACCGGCTTGGGGACGAAGCCCGCCATGCCCACGTTGAGGCAGCTGGAGCGGACCACGGCGATGGTGTCGGCGGTCATGGCCACGATCCGGGGGGCATGGCGGGGGAGGAGGCGGCGGATACGGCGGGCCGCTTCGATCCCGTCGATGCCCGGCATCTTCAGATCCATGAGCACCAGGTCGTAGCCGGTGCCGAGGGTGGCGGCGGCCACCGCCTCCAACCCGTCGGCAGCCACGTCGGCGGTGTAGCCGAGCCGTTCGAGCAGGGCCAGAGCCACCTTCTGGTTGACCCGGTTGTCCTCGGCCACGAGCACCCGCAGCGGATGCAGCTCGCCCAGCAGCGGCCCATCGGGCTCGGCCACCGCAGGGGCCTCCTGATCCGGCGGAGCCAACTCCAGCGCCACCCGCAGCGCTCCGAGGAGAGCCGCTGGCTTGAGCGGCTGCGCCATGAGGGTCCGCGGTCCTCCAGGCGGCTGGGCTCCCGGTGGCAGACCGACGGGGCACAGGGGGATCACCGGCGCTCCGAGCACGTCGGCCAGGTCATCCCAACCGGCGTCGCCCTCCACCGTCGTGCGCAGGCGGCTGTCGACCAGGGCCACGTCGAGCGGCCGAGCGGCCGCCGCCGTCGATGCCAGATCGTCGACCGTGTGGACCGTCATGTCCCAGCTCTCCAGGGTGTGTACCAGCGCCGACCGGCCCGCCGGGCCGAGCCCCACCACCAGCACCGCTCGGCCCGCCAGCTCGCTCGCGTCGGGCGCGGCCTCGATCTCCCCGTCGGTGTCCCCGTCCCCGTCCCCGTCGGCGTCGCCGGCCGCCGGCAGCGGCAGGACCACGTCGAAGGTGGACCCCCGGCCCGGCTCGCTCGTGGCCCCGATCGTGCCGCCCATCAGCTCCGCCAGCTGACGGGAGATGGCCAACCCCAGCCCGCTGCCTCCCTCGCCCTGCCCAGGGGCCGCCGCCAGCTGGGTGAACGGCTCGAACAACCACTCGATGCGGTCGGGCGGGATACCCACCCCCGTGTCGGCCACGGTGATCCGGAGACGACCCGGTCCGTCGGCCTCCACCCGCACCGTCACCTCGCCCCGCTCCGTGAACTTCACGGCGTTGCTGGTCAGGTTGATCAGGATCTGGCGGACGCGGGTGGCGTCGCCCAGGTAGCGGGGTGGAAGGTTGGCATCGATGTCGTACGAGAGCTCCACCGGCCGGGTGCCCAGGGTGGCCGCCGCCAGGTCGAGGGCGTCCTCCACGCAGGCCCGGAGGTCGAAGGGGGCGAGCTGCAGCTCCAGGCGGGCCGCCTCGATCTTGGTGAAGTCGAGGATGTGGTTGATCACGGCCACCTGGGCCTCGCCGCTGACGCGGATGGTCTCCACGTAGGCCCGCTGCTGGGGCGTGAGGTCGGTCGCCTCCAGCAGGCCGGTCATGCCGATCACGCCGTTCATCGGAGTCCGCAGCTCGTGGCTCATGTTGGCCAGGAACTGGCTTCGGGCCCGGCTGGTGGCGTCGGCGGTCTCGGCCGCCCGTCTGAGCTCGTCGAACATCAGGTTCCGCTCGAGGGCGTTGGCCATCTGGCCCGCCACCGTCTCGGCCAGCACGCCCTGGCTGGCGCCGAGCGCGCCGCCGCGGGCCACCAGGGCCAGGGCCCCGGCCGGCCGGTCCCGCACCACGATGGGGACGGCCAGGTGGTCGGCCTGCCAGGAGCCGTCACGTCCGGTGTTGCCCTCCCAGATCGGCCGGCGCTCGGCCACCGCCTGACGCAGCGTGGTCCACGGGTCGACGACGTCGGGGACGCCACGCCGATCGCCACCCCGAGCACCGGCCCGGCGATCGGGCCACCCGTCTTCCTGCCGTCGGCCGGAGCTGCCGCCGGGCGGCACGACCGGTCCCAGCTCGCCGTCGTCGCCCACCACCGCCAGCAGGCAGCGGTCCACTCCCCGCAGGCCTCCCAGCTCCCGGGACGCCCGGGCCAGGCGCTGCTCGATGGGGGAGACGTCGTCGAGGAGGCGGAACACCCGGTTGATGGTCTCGATGTCCCGCACCCGTTGGGCCGCCAGCTCGTGGGCCAGGGCGCTGGCCCGCTCGGCGCTGGTGGCGGCGGCCAGCCGGCGGATGCCCACGAAGGCCACGGCCAGCACCCGGCCGACATGCTCCAGGAGGCGGACGTCGTCGGGGGAGAAGGCGTGGGTCTCGGCGCGGGCCAGGTTGAGCGTGCCGATGCTCGAGTCACCGGTGAGGAGGGGCACCACCAGGGCCGAGCCGTAGCCACGGTCGGCCACCATCCAGAAGTCGGGCCACGGCGACTCGGCCGCCACCGGCCCGTAGAGGGGGCGGCCGGTGCGGATCACCTCCTCCAGCGCCGAGCCATCGACGTCGAGGAGGTCACCGGAATGGTGGATCCCCGCCCCCCGCAGGCCCCACACCCGCAGCTCCCCGTCGTCGGTCACCAGGCCGATCGAGGCCCGTCCCACGGGGATCATGTCGTCGAGGTGGGCCTTGGCCACCTCGAACAGGCGCCGCTCGTCGTCCAGGCCGGTGAGGGCGGTCGACAGGCGGACGAGCGCCTCCAGCCGTAGCGCGAACCGCTCGGGATCGTCGATCGGGGTCGGGGCGGGCGAGTCCGACAGGGTCACCGAACCCCGGTCGGCCCAGCAGCGCCGATCTTGACCCTGAGGCCTCATAACCTTGCCCCATGTCCCACACCACCATCGAGACCCCGGCCCGCATGGCCCTGGTGGAGCGGGTGGCCGCCCTCGGGCCCACCTTCGCCGCCCGGGCCACCGAGCTCGACCGGGCCGCCGCCTTCCCCCACGCCAACTGGGCGGACCTCAAGGCGGCCGGCCTGCTCGGCATCTGCATCCCCGAGGCCGACGGTGGGCTGGGGGGCGATTTCGTGGGCTACGCCCTGGCGTCGGCCGAGCTGGCCCGGTGGTGCGCCAGCACCGCCCTCACGTTCAACATGCACGTGGCCACCACCCTCCTGGTGGGCCAGATCGCCGACGACCTCGACCTGACCCCGGCCGAACGCGACCTCCTGCACCGGCGCCGGGCCGTGCTGCGCCGGGGAATCGTGGAACGCCAGCTGATCCACAGCCAGCCGTTCTCCGAGGGTCTGGACCCCGGCGCCACCTCCGGGTTCGCCACCACCGCGGTGCCAACCGACGGCGGCTACCGGGTGAGCGGCCGCAAGATCTTCGCCTCGCTCAGCGGTGGGGCCGACATGCACAACGTCGTGTGCACCGTGCCGGGCGACGACCGCATCCGGTTCCTGGGCGTGCCCGCCGGCAGCCCCGGCATCACCATCGAGGGGGCGTGGGATCCCCTCGGGATGCGGGGCACCGATTCGCGGACCCTGGTGCTCGACGAGGTGTTCGTGCCGGAGGACAACGAATGGGCGCCGCCGGGCCTGTTCGATCAGGCGGCCCGGCGCTGGCCCTACTTCTACATGACGCTGTCGTTCTCCTTCGTGGGTCTCATGCGGGGCGTCCTCGACCACACCGGCGCCTACCTGCGAGGGGAGGGCTCGCCCAACACGAGGCGGGACCACCCGATCAAGCAGCAGGGGTGGGCCCAGATGAACCTGATCCACGACCGGGCCCGGGCCCTGCTCTACCAGGTGCTGGGCGAGTGCGGGGTGGACCCCGACGCCGAGCGGTTGCGGCGGGCCTGGTCGTCGATGGTCACCACCATGGAGGGCGCCCCGGAGGTGGCGGCTCTGGCCCTGCGGGTGTGCGGCGGTCGCTCCCTGTTGCGCCCGTCGTACCTGGAGCAGGCGTACCGCGACGCTCGGTGCGGGGCCACGATGCTGCCGTGGAGTGCCGAGATCTGCCTCGAGCGACTGGGTCGTTGGGGTTTGTATCAATAACGCGGTCGGCGTGCCGATGGTTCAACACGGCGTGCCGACGGTCTAAACGGTCCCGAATACCTATCGCCGACGTCTCCGCCCGGCCGAAACCCTGAGGGAAGGACGCGGGATCCGACGACTGCGTCCGATGGGGTACCAACCGGTATCGAGGCACGAGGGACCACGCGTGGAAGACATCGACGAACTCCTTCAAGAATTCCTGGTGGAGAGCCACGAGCTGCTCGACACGCTCGACGAGTCGTTCGTGCTCCTGGAGGAGAACCCGGGCGACGCGGTGGTGCTCGGCTCGATCTTCCGGGTCATGCACACCATCAAAGGCACCTGCGGGTTCCTCGGCTTCCACCATCTGGAGGGGCTGGCCCACAAGGCGGAGAACCTGCTCAGCCTGCTGCGCGACGGCAGCCTGGAGCTGACCACGGCCATGACCGACGCCCTGTTGGCCACGGTCGACCGCATCCGCCGCTTCCTCGACGTGATCGAGGCCACCCAGCACGACGAGGGGGTGGAGTGGGCCGACCTCGACGCCCGCCTGGTGGCGCTGGCCGAGGGGCGCCCCGAGCCTGAGCCGGAGGACGAGCCCGCGCCGGCGGCGGAGCCCGCAGCGGAGGACGAGCTGGAGCTGCCCGCCATCGAGTCGGCCGAGACCGGTCGGGTGGGCGACCTCCTGGTGGAAGCGGGCGACGTCAGCCGCACCGCCGTCGAGATAGCGGCCGCCGAGCAGCAGTTCGGCGACCAGCGCCCGATCGGTGAGATCCTGGTGGACCAGGGCGACGTGGGCGAAGCCGAGCTGGCCGCCGCCCTCGATCAGCAGGGCGGTGCCGATCCGCAGGGCGGGGCCGATCAGCAGGCCAGCGGGCGGAACGCCGCCGACTCCACCATCCGGGTGGACGTCGACCTCCTCGACGACCTGATGACCCTGGTGGGCGAGCTGGTGTTGGCCCGCAACGAGGTGATGCAGCTGGTGGGGGTGAACCCCGACGGCGCCTTTGCCGTGTCGGCCCAACGGCTCAACCTGATCACCTCCGAGCTGCAGGAACGGGTGATGAAGACCCGCATGCAGCCCATCGGCACCGTGTGGGGCAAGCTCCCCCGGGTGGTGCGGGATCTGGCCCACCAGCTGGGCAAGCAGGTCCGCCTGGAGATGGAGGGCAAGGAGACCGAGCTCGACAAGAGCCTAATCGAGGCCATCAAGGACCCGCTCACCCACATCGTGCGCAACACGGTGGACCACGGGATCGAGACCCCCGACAAGCGCCGGGCGGCGGGCAAGCCGACCGAAGGTGTGCTGAGGCTCACCGCCGGTCACGAGGGCGGGCAGGTCAACATCGAGATCCGCGACGACGGGGCCGGCATCGACCTCGACCGGGTGCGGGCCAAGGCGGTTGAGCTGGGCCTGGTCTCGGTCGAGTTCGCCAACGTCATGTCGGATGCCGAGGCGGTGCAGCTCATCTTCATGCCCGGCTTCTCCACGGCCAAGCAGGTCACCAACGTGTCGGGCCGGGGTGTGGGCATGGACGTGGTGAAGACCAACATCGAGAAGATCGGCGGCTCGGTGGAGGTGCGGACCTCGGCCGGGCAGGGCACCACGTTCAAGATCAAGATCCCCCTGACGCTGGCCATCATCCCCGCCCTCATCGTGGGGTGTGGGGGCCGCCGGTACGCCATCCCCCAGATCAACCTGGTGGAGCTGGTCAAGGTGGACCACGACGAGCGGGGCCGGGGCATCGAGTACCTCCACGGCGCTCCCGTGTTCCGCCTCCGCGACCGGCTGCTGCCGGTGGTGGATCTCCGGGGCCGCCTGGGCGGCAGCGAGCCCGAGGGCACGGACTGCGACATGGTGGTGCTGTCGGCCGAAGACCACCGCTTCGGGGTGCTGGTGGACGACATCTACGAGACCCAGGAGATCGTGGTCAAGCCGCTGGGGCAGGTGGTGGCCGACGCCCCCATGTTCTCCGGCGCCACCATCCTGGGCGACGGCCGGGTGGCCCTGATCGTCGACGTCATGGGCCTGGCCCAGGAGACCCGCATCCTGTCGGGCGGATCCGACACCACGGCGCTGCGGGAGGCGGCGGCCGCCGCCTCGTCGGGCGACGTCGACGCCATGAAGTCGCTTCTGCTGCTCTCCGTGGGCCAGGGCCGCCGGGTGGCGATGGCGCTGTCCGACGTTGCCCGCCTGGAGGAGTTCTCGGCCAGCCAGCTGGAGATGTCGGCCTACCGGCCCGTGGTCCAGTACCGGGGCGAGATCATGCCGCTGATCGACCTGGCCCAGGACCTCGGCTACGGCCGGGCCAGCGCCGGCGAGGACGGAGGCCCGGTGAACGTCGTCGTCTACAACCACCACGGCCGGGACGTCGGCCTCCTCATCGACGAGGTGCTCGACATCGTGGACGAGCAGGTCGGCTCCAGCGGCAGCGGCGGCACCGTGGTGGTGTCGGGCCGGGTGACCGAGCTGTTCGATCCCGGTGCCCTGCCCAGCCTCGCCGCCCTCGACCGTGAGCTCCAACTCCAGGAGGCGCAATGACCCCGGCAGTCCACAGCCGCGCCAGTGAGCGTCAACTCTGCACCGCCCGGGTGGGCGACCTGCTGCTGGGCCTCGACGTGCTCAGCATCCAGGAGGTCCAGTCGTCCAACGACGTGACCGTCATCCCCCAGAGCGCCCCCGCCATCAGCGGGCTCATCAACCTCCGGGGCCAGATCGCCACGGCCATCGATCTCCGGGTGGTGTTCGGGGTCGCGCCCCGGCCCGACAGCGATCTGATCCAGATCGTGGTCCGGCACCGGGGCGAGCCGGTGAGCCTCCTGGTCGACGAGATCGGCGAGGTGATGACGCTGAGCGACGAGATCTTCGAGACCCCGCCCGAGACGGTCGACACCCTCACCCGGGAGCTGGTCACCGGCGCCTACAAGCTGGAGAACGAGTTGCTCCTGACCCTCGACGTGGATCGGGTGATCGCCACCAGCAGCCCGGGAGCGGTGGGCGGGCAATGAGCTCCGACTTCGACCTGAGCGTGTCGGTGTTCCAGCCCGACGACAGCGGCACCGAGTTGTGGGTCGACGACGCCGCCTGGAGCTCGGCCTACACCCCGGCCTCCTCGCAGATCCTGACACCGCCTCCGACGGCGGCTCCGACACCGGCTCCCGCACCGATGCCGCCTTCGGCTCCGGCTTCGATCTCCGGCGGCCCGCGGGCGCTGCGGGCCACGATCGGGACCCGCCTGGCTCTCTTGGCCGCGGTGATGGCCGTACCGCTGGTCGGCGTGACCGCCGTCGGCGTCCGCGGCGCCTGGGAGATGGCCCGGGAGAGCCGCCATGTGTCGCAGGAGGCCGTACCGGCCACCCTGCTGGCCCACGAGTTCGAGAACGCCGCCACCGACGCCCAGCTCTACGCGTCCCAGGCCATGTTCCTGGAACCGGGGCCGGATCACGACGCCGCCATGGCCCAGCACGAGGCGGCGGTGGACGAGGCCCTGCAGTACCTCGACCAGTTGCGTCAGGGCATCGCCGGGCTCGACGGCGAGTCGGCCGAGCTCGACGAGCTCACCACCAACTTCATGGCCTGGCACGAGGGGATCGACCAGGCGGTGGACGGCTACGCCGCCTATCAGAGCCAGGCCGGTCAGGCCCTCGACATGGCCTACGGCCAGACCCAGTCCGGCAGCGACGTCCTCGACCGGACCATGCTGGTCGATGCCCTCGGGGCCCGAACCCAGGCCTCGGAGCGGGTGCGGGCGTCGTCGGAGAGCTTCGCCGCCATGCGGGCCTCGCTGCGGGACCTGACCGAGGACACGTACCAGGTGCACATGGTCGACGCCCTGGGCCAGCTCACCTCGGAGGCGGACGCCGCCCGCAGCCTGCTCCTGGTCACCCTCGGGGTCGGCCTGACCCTGGCCGCCGGGGCCGGGCTCGTCGTGGCCCGCTCGATCCGGCGGTCGATGTCGCACCACACCGAGGCTCTGGAGCACGCGTCTGTCGAGGTGGAACAGGCCGCCAGCGAGCTGGGTTCGATGACCTCCACCACCGCCCGTCAGGTGGGCGACGTGTCGAGCCTGGCGGCCACCGTCGCCTCCGAGGTCTCGGCCGTGGGTCAAGCGATCGACGGCCTGTCGGCCTCGATCGACGAGATCTCCCACAAGGCCGAGCGGGCCTCGGTGGTGGCCAACGACGCCGCCTGGCGGGCCAAGGACACCAACGCCACCGTGGCCAAGCTCGGCGCCTCCTCGGAGCAGATCGGCGAGGTGATCGAGGTGATCACGTCGATCGCCAAGCAGACCAACCTGCTGGCCCTGAACGCCACGATCGAGGCGGCCCGGGCCGGCGAGTCGGGCAAGGGGTTCGCCGTGGTGGCCAACGAGGTGAAGGAGCTGGCCAAGCAGACCTCGTCCGCCACCGAGCAGATCGCCGGTCAGATCGCCACGATCCAGCAGGACACCTCCCGCTCGGTGGAGGCCATCGAGGCCATCACCGCCGTGATCGACGAGATCGCTGAGATCCAGGTGTCGATCGCCAGCGCGGTGGACGAGCAGACTTCGGCCACCTCCGAGATCGCCCGGAGCGTGGGCAGCGCCGCCGAGTCGGCCCGGACCATCGCCGGCACGGTGGACGTGGTGGTGGATGCGGCCGAAGGGGCCGACCGGGAGATCGACTCCACGTTGAGCGCGGCCCGGATGGTCCAGTCGATCGCCGGCGAGTTGCGCGCCCTGGTCGGCCGCTGAGCACCGGGGAGCGACGCATGGCTGAGGGAGAGCGTTCGCCCCGGGTGCTGGTGGTCGACGATTCGCGGGCCATGCGCATCACGCTGGCCCGCCTGCTGGGCGGCCTGGGCATGGAGGTGACCGAGGCCGGCAACGGGATGCAGGCCCTGGAGGCCCTGGCCACCGGCGAACCCTACGAGATCGCCTTCATCGACTGGTACATGCCCAAGCTCAACGGCCTGGAGCTGGTTCGCCGGGTGCGCGCCGAGCCGGCCTTCGACCCGGTCCGCCTGGTCATGGTGACCAGCGAGTGTGAGGCCCCGCTGATCGCCTCGGCCCTGGAGGCCGGGGCCGACGAATACGTCACCAAGCCCTTCGACCGCCGGGCGTTCGAGTCGAAGCTGGCCGCCATCGGCGTCAGGCCCCGAGGTCGGGACCAGTCGTGACCGCGCTCGCTCCCGACGAGGTCCAGTGGTTGCAGAGCCTCCTGGAGACCACCACCGCCATCCAGCTCGACGCCGCCCGCAGCGGGCGGGTGGGCATGCGCCTGGCCCCGGTGGCCCAGCGGGCCGGGGTGCGCTCGGTGTCCGAGCTGATCGCCCTGGCCCGGCGTGAGCGGCAGGGCCCGCTGATCGACGAGATCATCGACGCCATCGCCACCCACGAGACCTCGTGGTTCCGCGACAGCGACCCGTGGAAGGTGCTGGCCCGGGCCGTCGTGCCCGAGGTGGCGAGCCGCCGGGGCCCGAACCGGCCCGTCCGGATCTGGTCGGCCGCCTGTTCCAGCGGCCAGGAGCCCTACTCGATCGCGTTGGCCCTGACCGAGACCATGGGCCCGCTACGGGGCCGGGTGCTGATCTCCGCGTCCGACTTCTCGGCCTCGATGGTGGAGCGGGCCGCCCAGGGTCGCTTCACCCAGCTCGAGATGAACCGGGGTATGCCGGCCCGCTTCCTGGTGAAGTACTTCCAGCGCGACGGCGCCTACTGGCGGGTGAACGAGGAGATCCGCTCGCTCGTCACCTTCGAGCAGCGGAACCTGGTCCGCCCCTTCAACGGGCTGCCCACCTTCGATGTGGTGTGCCTGCGCAACGTGCTCATCTACTTCGACCTGCCGGTCCGGACCCGGATCCTGAACGAGATGCAGCGGGTGGTGGCCGATGACGGCTGGCTCCTCCTCGGCAGCTCCGAGACCCTGCTCGGGCTCACCGTCGGCTGGGACTACACCACGATCGACGGCACGGTGCTGTACCGGCCGAAGGCCTCAGGGGAGCGCCGGTCATGACCCGTTCATCGAGCATGCCCGACAGGCTGGCCATCACGTCGGACGATCTGCTGGTGGTGCTGGCCGATCTGTGGGAGGCCACGTTCGGCAGCGCCATCGCCGTCGTCGACGTCGCACCCGACCCGTCGACCGCCTGGTGGGCGGCGGTGGAGCTCCTCGACGACGTCGGGGTGGTGGCCGAGGTGGTGATGGCGGTGGACGAGCCGGCGCTGGCCGCGGTGGCCCGTCTCACCTTCGGCGTGGACCACCCGGAACCGGACCAGATGACCGACGTGGCGGCCGAGGCCGCCAACATCCTGGGGGGCAACGTGAAGGGGATCCTCTCGTTGCACACCCGCCTGTCGTGGCCCCGGGCCGGCCGGGGCGCCCCCACGCTGGGCCCCGGGCCCCGCGTCTCCGTCCTGGCCATCGACGATCGGGGCCGCCGGATGGCGGCCCACGTGATCCACCCCAGCGGCGCCGCCCGACGCGGCGACGGCAGAAACGAGGAATGACCGTGCTTGGTGCGTTGCTCTCCCGGATCAGCCTGCGGCTGTTCCTCGTGATCACCGCCTTCACGGTGGTGGCGGCCGTCGGCGCCTCGGCCACGGTGACGGTGCTGACGTTGTCCGAGGTGGCCGACGGGACCCGTCGCCTGACCGAGCTGCAGGGTGCGACGGCCACGGCCCAGGAGACGAAGTGGGCCATCGAGAGCCAACGGGCGCTTCAGGCCGAGTACGCCGTGGACGGTGATCCGGCCACCCTCGACTCGTTCCTGGCCACGGCTCGCCAGGCGCAGGGCATCGTGGGCCGCCTGGCCGACCAGGCGCCCCCGACGGCCGACGTGGCCGCACTGACCGAACAGGTCCGGGCGCTCGACGCCGAGCACGACCGGATCGTCACCGAGGAGATGGTCCCCGCCCTCCAGGCCGGCGACACGGCGGCCATGACCGACGCCCTGGGCCGGGCCCGGGGCAGGCTCGACGAAGCCTCGGCAGCGGCCGACCAGATCGTCGAGGCGCTGGGCCGCGAGGGGGTCCGGATGGAGAACCTGGTCGATGCCCGTACCCGTCGGGCAACCGCCCTGTTGATCATGACCGAGCTGGGCGCCGGCCTGATCGTGCTGATCGGGGTGTCGGGCAGCGCTTGGGCGCTGGCCCGGCGCCTGCGGGGAAGCGTGCAGCGCCTCGATCGCACGCGGGGCGACCTGAGCCGCAACGATGCGTCGCTCCTGGGCCAGGTGGCCGACACCCAGCACGAGGTGGAGCAGATCGCCGGCTCCAGCCGGGACGTGATGTCCGAGATGCAGGTGCTGGCCGGCTCGGTGCAGGACCTGGGCGCCGCCATCGCCGAGATCGCGGCCAGCTCGTCGTCGGCGTCCACCGTGGCCGCCACCGCCGTGGCCCGGGCCGACGAGACGAACGAGACCGTGGCCACGCTGGGCCAGTCGAGCGCCGAGATCGGTCAGGTGATCGAGGTGATCACCTCGATCGCCAAGCAGACCAACCTGTTGGCCCTCAATGCCACGATCGAGGCGGCCCGGGCCGGCACCGCCGGCAAGGGGTTCGCCGTGGTGGCCAACGAGGTGAAGGAGCTGGCCAAGCAGACGTCGTCGGCCACCGAGCAGATCTCGGCCATCATCGCCGGCATCCAGCGTGACAGCGAAGGCTCGGTGCGCGCCATCGGCGAGATCCGGGCCATCATCGGCGAGATCTCCGACATCCAGACGGTGGTGGCCGCCGCTGTGGAGGAGCAGGCGGCCGTGACCAACCAGATGTCGTACACGGTGCGGGCCGTCAACGACGGGATCGAGCAG
>Ga0268299_1002264_pt1 | contig 24422 bp, 22 predicted proteins | sample NOBtaG_FD_193484 | JGI IMG/M metagenome (GOLD analysis project Ga0268299, IMG submission 193484) | Activated sludge microbial communities from bioreactor in Nijmegen, Gelderland, Netherland - NOB reactor | ecosystem: Engineered > Bioreactor > Aerobic > Activated sludge | place: Netherlands... | reverse complement strand
TGCTCCCGGAGTTCAGTGGTTCGCGACGAGGGCGCCGAAGTCGTAGCGGTCCAGCACCACGCCGGCCTTGGCGACGATCTCGTCGATGTCGGCCGCGGTGTGCGCGAAGGACAGGTAGATGTGGTTCGACGTGGGCAGGGACAGCAGCACGCCCTCGTTGATCAGCGCCAGGTAGAACAGCGCGACGGGCCCGGTGTCGAGGCTGCTGAAGGCGACGAAGCCCGGCTTCGCCCCGGACATGAAGATCTGCAGCATGGGCCCGAGCTGGTTCACGTGGCAGGGAACGCTCCGGCGGGCGAAGGCCGCGCGGAGGCCGGTGGCGAGGCGGGCCGCCAGCGCGTCGAGCTGCGCGTAGCCGCCCTGCCCGTCGAGCCGGCGGTACTCGGTGACGGCCGCCAGCGCGGCGGCCAGCGCCACGGTGCCGTCGTTGCCGGTCCCGGACTGGAACACCGTGGCACCGCCGGGCGCCCGCGGGTCCAGGCAGCGCATGACCTCCTCGCTGCCGACGACGGCCGCCAGCTTCTCGCCCGCGCCCAGGGCCTTCGCGAAGGTGGCCAGGTCGGGGGTCACGCCGTGGAGGCCCTGGGCGCCGCCCAGGGCCAGGCGGAAACCCGTGATCACCTCGTCGAATATCAGCAGCGCGCCGTGCCGGGTGGCCAGCTCGCGGACACCCCGCAGGTACTCCGGGGTGCTGCCCCACAGGCCGCCCGAATGCATGGCCGGATCGAGGATCACCGCCGCCACGTCGCCCGCGGCCAGCACGGCGTCCAGCGCCGGCAGGTCGCCGTAGGGCACGAGGGCCGACTGGCTGACCGCGGCCGCGGGAATTCCCCGGCCGAGCGCCTCGGGCGTGGGGCCGAGGCCCACCAGGAACTGGTCGTCCTGCCCGTGGTAGTGGCCGAAGAACTTGACGATGCGGCCGCGGCCGGTGAACGCCCGCGCGTAGCGCACGGCGGCCATCACCGCCTCGGTGCCGCTGTTCAGGAAGCGCACCCGCGCCGCGGCCGGAATGACTTCCTGCAGGAGCTCGGCCAGTTCCACGGCCAGCAGCGGGTTGACCAGGAGCGAGCCCAGGCGGTCGTGGCGGCGGATCTCCGCCATGACGGCCGGGTGCCGGTGCCCGAGCAGCATCGGGCCGTTGCACAGGAAGCAGTCGATGTAGCTGCGCCCGTCCAGGTCGGTCATCCGGGCGCCATCGCCGCCCTGGAAGTAGAGGGGGTACGGGGGGAAGTGGCGCAGGTTGCCGGTGGTCCCGCCGGCCAGCGCGCGCGAGCCCCGCTCGTACGCTGCAGCCGACGCGGTCGTCTGCCGGCGGTAGGCCGCAACGATGTCCTGCCTGGCCTGCGGAGCGCTCAAGGGGTCCCCTGCTCCCGGCATCCCCTGCCGGTGCAATCGATATTAAGCCGCTGGCCTATATATCGCAACTGGCGCCCGGACGGGGCATTTGTCGTGCAACGCACTATATCCCTGGTAAAGCGTCATACGCCCGTTCAGCCCGGATTCCTCATCGGGTTGCTCGTTGCATAAACAAATACACCGGCCTATTCTTGCCGCGTCGTCAACCAGGAGTACGAGCACATGGCCAAGAAGGGACGCCTGACCCCGGACCGGTGGGGACCGTTCATGCCCGTGCACAGCCCGCTGTCCCAGAAGGGCCCATGGCACTACCGGGACACCGAGTGCGTGGTGATCGAGTTCGCGACCGACGCCGAGGCCTGTCTCGACGTCCTGCCCTCCGACCTGGAACTGTTCGAGCCCGCCACGGCCTTCATGGTGATCGAGACCAACCACTGGACGACGATCGGCCCGTACAGCGAGGTCTACAACGGGATCCTCTGCACGTGGAAAGGCGAGCTCCACGCCTACGTGCCTGCCGTCTACGTGACCGGCGAGAACTCCCAGATCCTGGGCCGCGAGGTGTACGGCTTCGGCAAGAAGCGGGCCCACCGCATCGAGTTGATCAGCCACGACGACGGCCAGGTCGAGGCGATCATGGAAGTGAAGCCCGGCGACCGCGCCCTGCGCGCCCTGGTGCGCACCGCGCGCAACGAGCCGGCCAGCGCCATCGGCACCCTGCCGCTGATCTGCCTGCGGGTCATCCCGGACGCGGAAGGCGGCGACAAGCCGGCGCTCGCCCAGCTCATCTCCGTGCTCTTCTCCGCGGCGCCGCTGATCGGCTCCGACGGCAAGGCGGAGGTCTACAGCGGCCCCGGGCACATGCAGTTCGACAGCCCGTCGGATGCGCAGCTGCCGATCACCCAGATCCTGTCCTGCAAGTACGCGCACTTCAATGCAGACCTGCCCTACGGCAAGGTCCTGAAAACCTACTGAGCAACCCGGGGAATCGCCATGCACTTCAATCAGCCAAGCCTCGAACACATGGCCGTCTGGGCCGAGGACCTCGACAAGACCGGCGCCTTCCTGCACGAGACCCTGGGATGGCGGACCAATCCGCTGATCTTCGGCGTCGCCGACGACAACCCCACCTTCGGCGGCATGAAGCTGTCCTTCGTGGACGCCAACGGCATGTGGCTGGAGCTGGTCCAGCCCACCAACGAGGGGCCCGGCATGGAGTTCCTCCGGGAAAAGGGCAACGGCGGCATCGTCGAGCTGGACTTCATGGTGGAGGACTTCGACCGGAACTTCACCGACATGAAGGCCCGGGGCATCGACCTGATCGGCATGGACGGCAAGCCCATGGTGAACGGTGGCCTGCTGAAGGAGTGGGTGCTCATCGACGGCAAGAAGGTGGATGCCGACGAGCGGCTGTCCTACCTGCCGTTCGACCTGGCCCGGGGCACGAGCATCGAGCTCGCCTGGGAGTATCCGAACGGCGCCATGTACGTGCGCGATGAAATGATCGCGCCGGACAACATCACCCCGGCCAGCGCCCCCCGCCTCGATCACGTCGTGGTCCTCTCGGCCGACCTCGAGGCGACGGCGAAGGTGTACACGGACATCCTGCGCCTGCCGCGCCTCCCGCTGCAGGAAGGCATCAACCGGGCCTGGATGGGCCTCGGCAAGGGCGGCCACACCTGGATCGAAGCCAACGAGAAGGGCTTCTGGATCGAGATCGTGGCACCCGCCGCCGGCAGCACGCCGGAGGTGCTGAAGAAGAACGCCGACGGCACCCTGCTGGAGATCGGCGTGGAAGTGCCCGACATCGAGGCCTTCCACGACCGGATGAAAGCGCAGGGGATCACCCTGACCGCCGGCGATGCCACCCGGCTGCCAGCCGGCACGAAGGCCGTCACGGACGCCGTGTCCGGTGACCGCTACGCCTACTTCCCGCTCGACCGGAGCTACGGCATGCGGATAATGGTCTTCCAGCGGGGGCCCGCGGCCAGCAGCGTGTTCCACCGGCGGGACAAGGCCTGGAAAAGCAGGGGTTCGTGAAGCTCGGGATCCTCGTTCCCCTCCAGCGACACTCGACGCCGGAGTTCATCGAGGCCCTGGGGACCACGGCCGAGGAAGTCGGCTTCAATTCCCTGTTCGTGGGCGAGCACGTCGCCATCACCGACTCGTATGAATCCGAGTTTCCGGCGCTGGACGGCGAGATGCACCACAAGGACTCCGCCGACAACGTGGAGCTGGACACTTTCACCTCGCTCGCGTACCTGGCGGCCATCACCCGGACCATCCGGCTGGGAACCGGGGTCATCGTGCTGCCCCAGAGGAATCCCGTCTACACCGCGAAGGCGGCGGCAAACGTCGACTGGCTCTCGAAGGGTCGCCTGGTCCTGGGTGCCGGGCTCGGGTGGCTGCGCGAGGAGTTCGAGGTGGTCAACGCGCCCTTCGGGAAGCGCGGTGCGCGGTCGACAGCCTACCTGAAGGTGATGAAGTCCCTGTGGTGCGAGGATCCATCCCGGTACGAGGACGAGTTCTACAAGCTGCCTGCATGCCGCTTCTTCCCGAAGCCCGTGCAGAAGCCGCACCCGCCGATCATCTTCGCCGGGAACAGCAAGGCAAGTTTCGTGAGGACGGCCGAGCATTGCCAGGGTTGGTTCGGTATCGGCGCAGACCCTCCCAAGCTTGCGCCCCAGATCCGGGAGCTCGAGGAGACCCTCGCGGAACTCGGGCGTCCGCGGAGCGAAATCAGGGTGTACGCGTCACCATTCGGCTACGACTACGACGAAGACATGATCAGGCAGTACAGCGACATCGGTGTCGATGAGCTGATCCTCCTCCATTTCGTGCGGACGCCGGAGGAGGTGCGGACCCTGCTGAGGCAGCTCGCCGACAGGTACCTGGGATTCGTCGCCAACCTCTGATCCCGCGACCGGGTTTGTCGCCGCTACCCGGCTTCCACGATCGCGAAGATGGCGGCCTTGATCTCGGCCTCCAGAGCCCGGAGCTCCGGGCCATCCCGGTCCTGGTAGATGCGCTGGATGCCGAGGCCGTCGAGCATCGCCTGGATGATCTGCGCCACGTGCCGCCGGCGCTGCGCGGAGAGCTCCGGCGCGACGTTCTTCAGCTCCCGGGCGACGACGGACTGGTAGCGCTCATTCTCCTTGTCGAGGATGGCGGCCATCTCCGGGCTGTGGTCGGCCATGGACATCAGCATGCGCCAGAGCGCCGTGTCGGGCGAGCGGAGCTCCGCGAGGCCGGCGTCCAGGATCGCCGTGAGCCGGCCCTTGCGGGTGGACGCCGCAGCCACCGCGTTCTTCATGCTGTCGGTGTACTTGGCGGTCTCCTGGTCGAAGATCGCCACGAGCAGGTCGTTCTTGGTGGGGAAGTAGTACTGCAGGTTGCCATGGGTGATGCCGAGCTGCTCCGCCAGGTCGCGCAGCACCAGCAGGTTCGGCCCGCTGCGGATGAGCACCTCCTTGGCCGCGTCCACGATCTGCTGGCGCCGCCGTTCCCCCTTGGTCTGGGTTGCCGTGTCGTTCATGCCGCGGCCCTCCGGCGGATCTCCGCGAGCGCCGGCAGCACGAGGAGCAGGCTGGCGATGGCGAGTACGCCCGCCAGCAGGTTGACCTGCACGTAGCGCTCGCCGTCGAGCACCAGCGCGCCGGCCCCCGGGCCAAGCGCCAGACCGACACCCGTGACGGTGGCAGCAAGCGCCAGCGCCTTGCCGCTGGCGTCGATCTCCGCAAGGATCCCCAACTGGTAGGGGATCACGACGTTCCAGGCGAAGGCCAGGCCGGCCATCCCGGCCAGGAACAGCGTGTTGCCCATCCTGCCGACCAGGACGGCGAGCGCCCCGATCTGCAGGATCGTGACAGCGCACAGGGGCAGCAACCGCCCGAACCGGGTGCCCAGCCACGCCACGAGCATCGCGCCGACCAGGCCCGCCAGGGTGGCAAGCCCCAGGCTGAAGCCTATGAACTCGGGATCGAGTCCGGCGGCGTGGCCGATGCGCTCGCTGTAGGCCCACACGGCGTTCTGCTCGACGAAGAACAGGAGGATCGCCAGCAACACGGCCCCGCAGGCCAGCCACACGCCGGCGGGAATGGCGCCAGCAGCGCCCGCCTCCCGCTCCCGGATGGTCGGGATCGCCGCCGTCGCGGCCATCGCCAGCACGGCGACAAGCGCGATCAGCCCGTACGCGCCGTCCAGCCCGAAGCGGGCCATCAGGAACGGGGTGGCCCAGAGGGCCAGGGCACCGAAGAGCAGCTGGCAGGCGAGGAGAATCCCGTAGTTGCGGTCCGCCTGGTCGCTGTGGCCGATGCCCACCATGGCGATGGCCAGCAGCGTGCCCCCGCCGAGGCCGCTCAGGAAGCGGACGGCCGTGAACAGCTCCACGCCGTGCACCACGGTGGTGGCCGCGTTGGCCAGCGCCATGATGCCGAGGCCGGCGAGGGCCGCGGTCCGCCACGTGAGGCGCGTAAGCCACGCGAGCGCCAGGAACGACGCCAGGGCCATGCCGGCCAGGTCCACCGACGCAATGAAGCCGGCCTGCTGCTCGCTGAAGCCGCGGTCGCCGATCATCCCACCCACCAGCAGGGGCTGGAGGTAGAGGGAAGTGACGGCGGTGACCCCGACCACCACCAGTGCGGACAGAGTGCCCCTGGCCATCCTGCTCATTGCGCGCTCCCTTGGGTTGGCGGCCGGCCGTCAGACATGGCGGCCGGGCTCGACGACGTTCCGCGTGAATTCCTCGATGACGGGCTCGAGCCCGTCGATGTCCTCGACGAACCGGAACAGGACCACCTGGTCGACGCCGGCCTGGCGGTAGGCCTCCACCTTTGCGAGGTCGCAGTCGCCGGTGTAGGGCGTCGCGGAGATGGTCACGTCGGCCAGGCGGCGGCCGCAGCGCTGCAGCTCCACGTCCAGGTCCCGGACGATCGCGGCCATCTGCTCCGGCGACTGGTCGATCGGGAAGAACCCGTCGCCGATTTCCGCCACCCGCCGGATGGGGGCGCCGGACTGGCCCAGGATGTGGATCGGCGGGTGGGGCCGCTGCAGCGGCTTGGGGTACAGCAGGCTGCGGCGCAGGGTATAGAACTCGTCCTCGTACGCGGCATCCGGCTGCGTCCAGAGCTGCCGGATCACCTTCAGGTAGGAGGTGCAGCGGGCGCCCCGCTTGCCGAAGGGCGCCCCCAGGGCCTCGAATTCCTCCTTCGCCCAGCCGATGCCGGCGCCGAAGTCGATCCGCCCGCCGGACAGCCAGTCGGCGTTGGCGATCTGCTTGGCCGTGTAGACCGGGTTCTTCTGGGGCACGACGGTGCAGGCACCGAGGCGGATGCGCCGCGTGATCGCCGCCAGGTAGGCCAGCGTGGTGTACGGATCGAGCTCGCCGAACTTCACGGCGGACGGCATCCTGCCGGCCTCGTCCAGCGGATAGGCGGACTCCCACTCGGCCGGCACCACCACGTGCTCGCCGACCCACAGGGAATCGAAGCCGTGGTCCTCGGCCAGCCGGCCCAGCTTCTCGACGAACCGGCTCGTCCCGTAGGGGGCAGCCAGCGGTATCAGCAGCCCGAACTTCACTCGCGGCCTCCGCGCCCGGCGATGGCCGGAGCGTGGGCCAATAGTAAGCCAGCGGCCTATTATTGGCAACAGGAACCTCAGGAACGCAGGTTTTTTTGCGTCCTGAAGGCCTGCCCCTGGCCTATATTCCGGGTCGGGCCGGCGTCAGGAGTGGATGTAGTGCTCCAGCTGCTCGATCATGTGCTGCTGCTCTGAGATGACTGCCTTGACCACGTCGCCGATGGAGATGACGCCAACGACCTTCTTGTGGTCGAGGACTGGCAGGTGCCTGATGCGCTTCTGGGTCATGATGCCCATGCACTCGTCGATGGTCTGCTCGGGCCGCACGCACAACACCTTGTGGGTCATGATCTCGCGCACTCGGGTCTCCTTCGACGACTTGCCGAGCAGCGCCACCTCCCGCGCGTAATCCCGCTCCGAGAAGATCCCGGCGAGGCGCTCCCCGTCCAGGACGACCAGGGACCCGATGTCGTGCTCAGCCATGAGCAGCAACGCCTCGTAGACCGTGGCGTCGGGCGCGATGGACACGACCCGGTGGGACTTGTGACCCAGGACCTGCTGCACTGTTTTCGTCATTGTGTGCATGATTCCCCCGCAATCCGGCTGGACCCACCCCGAGCATACTGCTCCCCGGGAAAAGGGGACGCTACCCTTTTTCCCGAAAAAGGGAAGGAAAAAGGGAAGCGTCCCCTTTTCACGCCAGCGCCGGCACGACCCGCTGGCCCAGCAGCCGGATCGTGTCTTCCGGCTTCTCGTAGATGCGGAGCGCGATCTCGGTGAGGCCCGCCCGGGCGAAGCCGCGCAGCCGCTCGATCTCCCGGTCCAGGTCGGCGATTGCGCAGGCAGAGGTGCAGCGCTGGGCCAGCCTGCTCACGATCTCCGGGGGCACGCCCTCGATGACGTCGCTCTTCCGGTTGTAGGCGCGGATGAACTGGTTGATGTTCCTGTTCACCAGCGCGGCCTCATCCGGGTCCAGCACGTCGTTGATGTAGGGCGGATAGAGCGTGCCGCGCACGGTGAGCCAGATGCGGGCCTCCCGCTCGGCCTCCTCCCGGGTCTCCTTGACGTGCCAGGCCCAGAAGTTGTTGAACTTGAAGGCCTTCCGGTCCTTCCCCGCCGCATCGAGGCTGCCGTCGATGATCGCCCGGGCCCGGCCCACGTGCTCCGGCACGAAGTCGCTCACCATCACCGCGTCCGCGTGGCGTGGCGCGGCCTTCAGCATCTGGGGGCCGTTGGCGCCGATATAGATGTCCGGCGGCGGGCTGCGCACCCAGGACGGGTCGTACCACTTCACCTGGAAGAGCTCGCCCTGGTAACGCACCGGCTTGCCGGTCGCGGCGAGGCGCAGGATCTCCGCGCATTCCCGCACCGCGCGCACGACCCGCACCGGCTTCACGCCCATGGCGCTCGCCGTGCCGCCGCCCGCCCCCACCACGATCTGCGCCCGCCCCTTCGCCACCTCGTTCAGCGTGAGCAGTGAGCTCGCCATCTTCAGCGGGTGCAGCTCGAAGGGACTCACGGCGATGGGTCCGAGCCGGATCCGGCTCGTCGCCATGGCCAGCGGCACGAAGTTGATGAAGGGGTCCCGGGCGTCGTTCATGTTCGACACCCAGACGCCGCCGAGGCCCTGGGCCTCCGCCAGCTCGCCGAGCGCCCGGACCCGCTCGGGGGAGTTGTTGGACTCGAGGATTATGTCGATCCGCATGGCCGGGCAAGTATAGGCGCCGGCGCGTTGGTGGGCCCGCGCTGTCAGGGGACAGTCCCCCGGTCCGCCGCGTCCCGCAGGTCGAGGGCTTCTTCCAGGAACTTCTCCGGGCGCGTGCCCGGCTGGCGGGACCAGTCTGGCGGGAAGAGCCGGCCCGGGGGCGGGATGCGGTTGACGTCCGTGCCGGAGGGCTGCTGGATCCACAGGAAGGCGACGAGGCCCACCAGCGGCAGTACCGCGGCAACCGCTGCCGCCGCCGGGCCCTGCAGCCGGCTGGCCACGCGCAGCTGCAGGTAGATGGCCAGCGCCGCCACCGCGAGAATCAGCGCGCCGCCCACGATCCGCACGCGGTGGCTGCCGCTCGCGAAGCTGCCCGCGTCGATGCCCCACCAGAGCCAGAGGCAGAGCGCGGCAGCGCCCAGCGTGACCGCCGCGTTGGCGGACCACTGCCACCGGGAGCGGACGGCCCGACCGAGCACCACCCAGAGCGCGAACCAGCCGCCCAGCGCCGCGGCGCCCGCGAGCAGCTTCGCCACCACCGCGTTCGCCGTGTCGTCCGGCGCGGCGATCCAGGCCGTGAAGCCGGCAAAGCCCGCGCAGGCCAGAGCACCGAGCACCGCCACGGCGTACTCCCGGTGCCGGGACCGGAGCGACTCCCGGTCCGGCCGCTCCGGCGCCAGCTGCTCGCCGCCGGTGCGGATCCGCAGGTGGCTGTGGCCCACCTGCACGTCCGCACCGCCCGGGCCCGACACCGTCGCCTCCCGCACCCGCACGTCGCCGACGATCAGGCCGTTGACCGTGCCGAGGTCCGCGAGGCGCACGGCGCCGTCCTGCCCGAGGGCCAGGCTCGCGTGGCGCGCCGCCACGTGGGGATCGTTGAGCACCACGTCGCAGGCCAGGTCCCGGCCGATGAGGAGCGGCGGCCCGGGGTGTTCCAGCCGGAAGCGCTGCCGGGACAGCATCATGCCGTGGGCGTCCGTCACGTCGACGAGGACTAGCGTGTCCATCGCATCGCCTCCAGGTAGCGCCGGGCGAAATCCAGGGCCGCGGCGAAGTCCACGCCGCGCAGGGACGCGGTGCTCACGAAGCCCCGCAGCGGCTCGTTGCGGCTGGTGACCACCAGCGCCACGTCGTACAGGCCCTCGTAGCGCCGGTAGCTGCGCACGCACAGGGTGACGCCGGCCTGGAAGCGCTCCAGGTTCACCGTGCCGGGCCGGCAGTTCCAGGCGTTGACGTGCTCGGGCGAGCCGGTGCCCGCCGTCGTGCGCGCCGGCGCGGCGGCCGCGGTCCGGCGCAGCTGCTCGGCGAACTGCAGCGGGTGCAGGCCGTCGGCCACCAGCACCGCGTGGCTGAACTGGAAGTCGCCGGTCTGCAGGCCGGGCTCCACCGACAGGCCCACCGTCGCGCTGCAGGCGACGCGCTGGAGCAGCAGCCGCTGCACGGGCGGCGTGCCCGGGATGGCGGTGCAGTCGACGAAGGGCGCCAGCTCCGCCGGCAGCGCGTAGCCGGCGGCGACCTGGACGGGGAAGGCGGCGGGCAACGCGCCGAGCACCCGGGCCTGGTGGGCCATGAGCTGCCGGGCCACCTCGTCGCGGATGGTGCCGGGCGCGGGCGGCGCAGCAGCCCGCCCGAGCACCGGGCCCACCTGCTCGGCGGGCACCAGGAAGCTCACCAGCTGGCCCTTCGTGGAGAACGCGACGTTGACGCCGATCACCCGGCCCCGGCTGTCCAGCGCCGGGCCGCCCGACATGCCGGGATTCATCGGCCCCGCGTAGTTGAGGCGCGGGCTGAAGGGCCGGGGCAGCAGGCCGTTGCCGATGCCTTCCGTGATGACGAGCCCGAGGTTCAGCGGATAGCCCACCGTGTACACCCGGTCGCCCCGCTCCGGGATCACCGTGCGCAGCGGTAGCGGCGGCGGGGCGAAGCCCTCGGCGCGGACCACGGCAAGGTCGTGGACCACGTCCACAGCCAGGATGGTGAGCGCGCCGACGTCGCCGTCGTCGGTGGAGTACTCGAGCCGGTAGCTGCGCGGCGCGAGCGCGGCCCGGGCGATCACGTGGTAGTTGGTCAGCAGCACGCCCCCGGGGGCCACGGCGAAGGCGGTGCCGTGGAAAGCCTCGGCCCGGTTCGCGCCGTAGAACCCCCGCACCCGCACCACCGACCCGCGCACCCGGTCCAGCATCCGCCGCGCCGCCGCCGACACGGGCCCCTGGTCCCAGGAAAGGTCCAGGGCCTCGTCGGCGTCCAGGGCGGGGGGCGCGTCGGGTGGCACGTCGGGTGGCGTATCGGGCGGCGCGTCCGGCGCAACTTCCTGGACGGGCTCGGGAGCCGGCTCCCCGGCCGGTTCCTGGGCGACGCCCGGCCAGGCCACCGCCAGCAGCAGCACTGCGCTGAGTCGTCCCAGGGTCCGAGCCGGGTTCATGGCGGGCATTATGACCACGGGTCCGCCGGCGCCCCAAAAAAAGGAAGGGCCCTCGCGGGCCCTTCCTGAGGCTCGGAAAAGGGTAGCGTCCCCTTTTACACCTTTTACAAGGTGCGCAGGTCGAACCGGTCCAGGTTCATCACCTTGGTCCAGGCCTTCACGAAGTCCTGCACGAAGCGCTGCTCACCGCCCTGCTCCGCGTACACCTCGGCAATCGCCCGGAGCTCGGCCTGGGAGCCGAAGATCAGGTCCACCGGGGTGGCGGTCCACTTCGGCTTGCCGGTGGCTCGGTCGACGCCCTCGTAGAGGCCGTCGCCCGCCGCCGACTTCTGCCAGCGGGTGGACATGTCCAGCAGGTTCACGAAGTAGTCGTTCGTGAGCGTGCCGGGCCGGGCGGTGAACACGCCGTGGCGGGAGCCGGCCGCGTTGGCGTCCAGCGCCCGCAGGCCGCCCACCAGCACGGTCATCTCCGGCGCCGTGAGGGTGAGCAGGCTGGCCCGCTCCACCAGCGCCGCCGGCGGCGACGCCACGTTGCCCGCCCCCCCGTTCCCCGCGGGATAGTAGTTGCGGAAGCCGTCGGCCTTGGGCTCGAGCACCGCGAAGGACGCCACGTCGGTCTGCTCCTTCGTGGCGTCCGTGCGGCCCGGCGCGAAGGGCACCTGCACACTATGGCCGCCCTGCTTCGCGGCCTGCTCGATGGCCGCGGAGCCGCCGAGCACGATGAGGTCGGCCAGCGACACCTGCTTGCCATCCTTGGGCTGCGCCTTGTTGAAGCGGGCCTGGATGGCTTCCAGCTGCTTCAGCACCTTCGCCGTCGCAGCCGGGTCGTTCACGGCCCAGTCCTTCTGGGGCGCGAGCCGCAGCCGCGCGCCGTTGGCGCCGCCGCGCAGGTCGGTGCCCCGGAAGCTGGCGGCCGAGGCCCAGGCGGTCCGCACCAACTCCGGCACGGTGAGCCCGGAGGCCAGGATGTCGGCCTTCAGCGTCGCGACGTCCGCCGCGTCGATGGGCGGGCTGGTCGCCGCTGGCACCGGGTCCTGCCAGACCTGCACCTCGGTGGGCACCTCGCTGCCCAGGTACCGGGCCCGGGGGCCCATGTCCCGGTGGGTGAGCTTGAACCAGGCGCGGCCGAAGGCCAGCTCGAACTCCGCCGGGTTCTTCAGGAAGCGCTGGGCGATCTTCCGGTACTCCGGGTCCTCCTTCAGCGACAGGTCGGTGGTGAACATGATGGGCGCGTGACGCTTCGTCGGGTCGAAGGCGTCGGGCACGAGGAACTTCGCGCCGTCAGCGTCGGGGATCCACTGGGTCGCGCCGGCCGGGCTCTTGGTCTTCACCCAGTTGAACGTGAACAGGTTGTCCAGGTACTGCATGGTCCAGCCGACCGGGTTGGCCGACCAGGCGCCCTCGAGGCCGCTGGTGACGGCGTCCGGTCCCACGCCGGTGCCGCACTTGTTCTCCCAGCCGAAGCCCTGCTTGTAGAGGCCGGCAGCGGCCGGCTCGGGGCCGACGCACTTGCCCGGGTCGGCGGCGCCGTGGGCCTTGCCGAAGGTGTGGCCGCCGGCGATCAGCGCGGCGGTCTCCTCGTCGTTCATCGCCATGCGCCCGAAGGTGTCGCGGATGTCCTTCGCGGCGAGCAGCGGGTCCGGGTTGCCGTTCGGCCCCTCGGGGTTCACGTAGATGAGTCCCATCTGGACGGCGGCGAGCGGCCGCTTCAGCTCCCGGTCGCCGCTGTAGCGCTTGTCGCCGAGCCACTGGCTCTCCGGGCCCCAATCCACGAGTTCGGCCTCCCAGTCGTCCTCGCGGCCGCCGGCGAAGCCGAGCGTCTTGAAGCCCATGTTCTCCAGGGCCACGTTGCCGGCGAGCACCATCAGGTCGGCCCAGGAGATGCTGCGGCCGTACTTCTGCTTGACGGGCCACAGCAGCCGCCGGGCCTTGTCCAGGTTGCCGTTGTCGGGCCAGCTGTTCAGCGGCTCGAAGCGCTGCTGGCCACCGGCGGCGCCGCCGCGCCCGTCGAAGATCCGGTAGGTGCCGGCGCTGTGCCAGGCCATGCGGATGAAGAACGGCCCGTAGTTGCCGTAGTCCGCCGGCCACCAATCCTGGGAGTCGGTGAGCACCGCGTTGATGTCCTTCTTCACCGCGGCCAGGTCGAGCTTCGAGAATTCCTTCGCGTAGTCGAAGTCCGCCCCCATCGGGTCGGACACCGGCGACTGCTGGCGGAGCGGCGAGAGGTCGAGCTGGTCGGGCCACCAGAACTGGGTCGTGCGGGGTCCCGCCGGTTGGGGCGGAGCCTGCTGGGCACCGGCCGGGACCGCCATCGCGAGGGCGACCAGCAACGGCATGATCAACGTGGTACGCATGGCATTTCTCCTGTCGGGAAGGGCGTCGGGTTCGATGGCCTCATTCAACCCCAGGCAGACGATGCACGTGATGGAATATTCCGATCAGAACGTGCGGGGAAAGCGATTGATGGAGCAGGGCATCGCTCGCGGCAACTTGAAGTCGCATTATGCGACTTCAAGATTGCACCATCCTGATTTAAAAGGCCAATCAGGAATTCCACGGAGCGAGACGATCACCCCGGCCCAGGGTCCTCCAACCACGCCGGGATGTCCCTCGGCGCGGCCAGCACGCGCCACACGTCGATGCGATCGTCCCGCTCCAGGTAGAACACCAGGTACGGGTACCGCGCCAGCGGCCAGCAGCGCAGGCCAGGCAGGCCGAGTTCGTGGGCATGGCGGGGCGAGCCGGCCGCCGGATTCCGGCGGATGCGTTCGAATCCCTGCTCAACCGCATCGATGAAGCCCAGGGCTGCCGGGCCCCCGCCTTCGCGCTGGTACCAGGCGACCGCCTCGTCGATGTCCCTCAGCGCCCGCTGCCGCGGGACGACCGGCCGGCCGTTCACCGGGAGCGGGGCTTGGCGGCCTTTCGGACTCCACTGCGCAAGCGCTCGAAATAGGCCTTGTCTGCCGGGCGGGCCGGGGGCGACGTCGCGCCATCCAGGAGCAGGCCGCGGAGTTGGAAGCGCTCCTGGTCCCGCCGTATCAGCTCGCGGACGTATTCGCTGCTGGTACCGAAGCCGCGCTGCGCGACCTGGTCATCGACGAAGGCCTTGAGCGTCCCGGGCAGGGAGATGTTCATGGTGGGCATGCCCGCAGGCTAGAGGAGATGACAAATATTGGCAATATTTGGCCGGGCGGGGAAAGCCGCAAAACCAAGCCATTGATCGGGATTCGGGGGCAAGCCGCTGCCCTCACCTGTCCCGGAACGCCACCGCCTTCTCCGTGACCGGCGGTGTCCAGCCGGGGAAGTGCTCGGCGAAGCGACGGTTGCGGTTGCCGTACACGAGGGTGGCCTTGGCGGTGCCGCCGCGCCAGACGTCCCAGCGCGGGTCGGCGTAGCGGTCGAAGAAGGCGGTGAGCTGCCGGTCCAGATCCGCGACCGCGGCCGTCACTTCACCCGTCCGCGCCGGACCGGCCAGCAGGTTGCGGGTCTCGCCCGGGTCCTGCGCCAGGTCGTAGAGCTCGTCGGGCGCATCCAGGAAGCGCTTCACGTACTTCCACCCGCGGGTCTGGATCGCGCGGGTGGTGATGTACTCGAAGAACACGGGCTGCTCCGCCCCGGCCGCCGGCTGGCCCCGGAACACCGCCGCGTGGCTGGTGCCGGGCGAGTGCTCCGCGGTCCGGTCGCCGAGGCTCAGCCAGTCGAGCAGGGTCGGCAGCAGGTCGTAGCCGTTGACCGTGCGGTCGCTGCGCGTCCCGGCGGGCACCCGCCCCGGCTGCCGGACGATGAGCGGCACCTGCAGGTTGGCGTTGTACGCGGGATAGGGCGAGCCCCAGGAGCTGTTGCCCCACAGCCCGTGCTGGCCGTACGCGGAGCCCTGGTCGGACATGAACACCACCAGCGTGTCCCGCGCGAACCCCGCCGCGTCCAGCGCCGCGAGCACACGCCCGACGCCGTCGTCCACCATCTGCACCTCCGCCGCCACATTGCGCATCGCGCGGGGATCGGTGAGCGCCGCGATGGCGGCCTTGCCCACGTTGCCCCCGCGGAGCGGGACGTTGTCGGGGAAGGACCGGGCGAAGGCCGCGAGGTACGGGTGCACCGGCTCGCCGACGGGCGTGGGCGGGTGGGCATCGTACCAGGCGGCGTGGCGGGTGTTGGGCGCGTCCAGCACCGTGGGCGGCAGCACGTAGGGCCCGTTGTAGGAGAGCATGAGGAAGAAGGGCGGCGCGGCGCTCGCCGCCGGCCCCTGCCGGGCCCGGGCCTGCCCCCGGATGAACTCCACCGCCCGCCGCGTCCAGTAGTCCGTGACGTGCTCGCCGAGGTCCGCCACGTTCAGGCGCCGCCCGTCGTCGACGATGACCTGGTCCACGAAGCTCTCGGTGTGCCCGCCGGCGAAGGTGGCCCAGGTGCCGAAGCCGAGCTGGGGATGGTCCACCGCGCCCAGGTGGTACTTGCCCACCAGCGCCGTGGCGTAGCCCGCGTCCGCGAGCGTGCGGGGCAGGTTGCGGAACTCGTCGATGGCGGCGTAGTCCGGCACCGCGAACTTCTCGGGCAGCCCGTTGTGCACGCCCGTGCGGGACGGGATCAGCCCCGTCAGCAGCGTCGCCCGGGCCGGCGAGCACACCCCGCTGGTCGCGAACGCCCGCGTGAACAAGAGCCCCTCCGCCGCGAGCCGGTCGATGTGCGGCGTGCGGATCTCCCGGTTGCCATAGGCGCCGAGCAGCGTGGGGCTCTGGTTGTCGGTGAGGATGAGGAGGAGGTTGGGGCGGGGGGCGGCGGCGTGCGGGATCGCGGGGGCGAGCGCGAGGGAGAGGAGGAGGATGGCGGGGCCCGGGTGCACGGTGGGGGTGCCCTTCGTCGGGTTCAGGGGGTGGCCGGGGGAGAGGATACAGCCATCCCCCTACGCCAGCGCCGGCACCACCCGCTCCCCCAGCAGCCGGATGGTCTTCTCCGGCTCCTCGTAGATCCGGAGCGCTATCTCGGTGAGGCCGGCGGCCTGGAAGGCCCGCAGCCGGTCGATCTCCCGGTCGAGCCCAGCGACCGACGCGCAGGAGGTGAGGTTGTCCACCAGCTGCGTGACGATCCGGTCGGGCACGCCCTGGATGTCCGGCGACCGTCGCCGGAGGGCGTCGAAGAAGGCGCCGCGCTTCGCGTCCACCACGTCCATGTCCGCCTCGCTCATGAAATGGACGTGGTTGGCCCGGAGCAGCACGCCCCGGAGCGCCAGCCAGATACGAGCCTCCCGCTCGGCCTCCTCCCGGGTCTCCTTCACGTGCCAGGCCCAGAAGTTGGAGACGCGGAAACCGTCCCGAGGCCGGCCGGCCCCGTCGAGCACGGCGTCGATCTTCGCCCGCGCTTCGGTGACCTGGGGCACGATCTTGTCGGAGAGCATCAGGCCGTCGGCCACCGTGGGCACCATGCGCTGCATCTGGTCCCGGTTGGCGCCGCCGTAGATCACCGGCGGCGTGCTCTTCGCCCAGGCGGCGCTGTAGTGGCGCACGGTGAAGAGCTCGCCCTCGTAGTTCACGGGTTTGCCCGACGCGGCGGCCCGCAGGATCTCGATGCACTCCCGCACCGCCCGCACACGCCGGACGGGCTTCAGGTTCATGGCGGTCATCGTGCCCCCGCCCCCGCCGACCACGACCTGGGCCCTGCCCTTCGCGTACTCGTTCAGCGTGAGCAGCGACTTGGCCATCATCAGCGGGTGCAGCTCGAAGGGGCTGACGGCGATGGGCCCCATGCGGATGCGCTCCGTGGTCATCGCCAGCTTCGTGAACACCGCGAACGGGTCCCGCCCGTCCAGCATGCCGGAGATCCAGATGCCGCCGATGCCGTTGGCTTCGGCCAGCCGGCCGAGCTCGGCGATGCGGTCGGGGGAGTTGTTGGATTCGAGGATGAGGTCGATGCGCATGGTGGGACGAGCCGGGCCACTGTCATCTTAGGTTACACCACCCAAATCCGGCTGATCTCCCCGGATATGCCGGTGGCCCCGACCCGTGGCTGCGAGGATCCTTGAGCGGGCACCCCGACCGCGGGTTGACGCCGCTAGTTTTTGTAGCTACATTTAATGCCAATCGTTGATTTTGATCCGTCCAAGGAGGAGAGGAACCTTGCCAAGCATGGACTCTCCCTGGCAATGGCGGCAGACCTGGACTGGGAGACCGCGCTCGTCTGGTTGGACGATCGTATTGACTACGGTGAGCCACGACAAATTGCCTTGGCTCTCAAGGGTAACTTGCTCTTCTCCGTAGCGTTCGTTGTCCGGGGCGACTTCTGCCGGGTCATCAGTCTGCGGCGCGCGAACAAGCGGGAGATTCGTCAGTATGTCGAAAGTAGCCAGAAAGCCGAAGATCAGGATGCCGACCGAAGCCGAGGACCGCCGGATAACGGCGGCCGCACGGAGTGACCCCGACAATCCTCCCCTTACCATGGCCCAGCTCAAGGCGATGGTACCCATGCGCTCGCTTCGCGGCCGGCCGAAGTCCGACAACCCAAAGCTGCTCGTGTCCGTGCGCTACAGCCCCGAGGTGATCGCCTGGTTCAAGAGCACTGGTCCCGGCTGGCAGGCGCGGATGGACGGCGTGCTGCGGGCGTATGTGGAGAGGCGGTCGCGGTAGGGGCACTGGGGCTCGCGTCAGCGCTCGCGGGTCTCGCCCTCAACGACCATGAATCGAGCACCATGACGCCCTGCCCCACGCCGAGCCCACCCGAGCAGCCCGAATGCCGAACCCAGCAGCAGCGCCGATCCCGGGACTGGCACGGGCTGCAGCGTGAGTGTCGGCGGATTGTCGCCCGTGCCGCCGTCGAAGTAGATGAATGTCGTCGAGCAGCAATGGGAACTCGGGGAGGGTGCGCGCATGTTCAGGCCGATAAATGCCGCCCCCAGCGAGAGCTGGCTGTTCACGAATCCGGTGATATCGAATTGGAACTCACCAGTCGGGCTGCCGTACCGGGACCAGGTGGGACTGCCGATGTACGTACCAACGTCGTAGTCGGCGCCAGTCACCTGGCCATCACCCCGATAACCGTAGAGATCGACCGTAAAGGTGCTGGCTTCGGTGTTACCGGCCTGGCCGTCCTTCAGGGTCACGATGGCGCTGCTGACGGCACTGACCCCGGTCCCGCCAAGGCCGAACTCCACGATTCCCTGGCGGAGGCATGGATTTGGGGTGTTGTAGAAGACCTCGATCTCAAAGATGTTGGCGTCGGTCTCGCAGTGCTGGGCGGGAATCGCCGAGAAGCCGGCGGCGTTGGAAGTGATGGTGAGGGCCGTGGCGACGGGAGCCGCTAAGAGTGCAACGACGAACAGAACAAATCCTGCTGGTTGGTACGATCGAGCACACATGTTGCCTACCCTGTGATAGCCCTTTTCGTTCCGTCCAAACAACCGGACACTGCGAGCACGGCACATCAACGATCAACCAATGTCGTAGCTTGCTACGGCTCCCCTGAGAATCGAGCCCGCCTTGTCAGGACCGTCCGCTACGACCGGTGATCGACTGGGATCGACAGTGACACAGTACTTCACTTCGGACACTCCAGGTAGAAGATCTGATGACAAGAGCTGATCACGCGTAAGTCTAGGAAATGAATCATCAACTACAAACAGAAGGCCGCCGGCAACGCGGAATGTCCTCTCGGCATAGTAACCGCGAAAGACATCTGAGTATCCGGCGCACGTAAGTGCAACATCGAATGCATCTGCAGTTTCAGGATCTGGTTGGAGTGCAGCTCTGATCACGTCGATCAGTACTACGAGACTGTTAGTTGCACCACGCTCAGGTGCGAGCGCAAGACTAAAGAACAGCAGCACCCCTTGCTCGGGGAGAGCAAGCTGATCAATCCCGTTGATAAGGTGAGTGCGGTGGTCGCGCGAGGTTGTGGTCTTTACTTCAACGGAAGTAAACCTCAACTCGAAATCGTGGCGCGAGCCAAACGGACCACGCCACGCCTTAGTTGCCGCCGCCATACCTACTGTTGGCCCCAGCCACACGTGTAGAAACCAAAGCTCCCCGAAGAGCCCCGCGATCTCTCCATCATCGAGCACTGAGCGTGGCGCAATCGACCAAAAGCGCTTCCAACGGGTGATGACGAGTCTCGTAGCCTCCCGCGGACTCTCCGGCATACTCTTAAAGGCAGAAATCAGCTCCGCCCCAACGACGTCGAAGAGGTCATATGCACCCTGGTCTCCACATAGAAGTGAAATATATCGTCGCGAGTGTTCACCGGCGATTTCGAGATACTCGGTGGCAACCTTCAGGCCTCGAATGCCGTCGTCACTGAGGTCGTCCTCGTCCGATCCGATCGGAACTAGAAAGTACCGAGACCCAGTACGGCTGAGCGCACACAACAACTCGCCCGGCGCATCAGGAAGCGGCCGGCGGCCAACGAGCTCTCCTCCGCGAATCCTCGTGGGGTCGAGATGTGACCACGCTGATCGGATAGCTGCCTGGGCTATATCGGGCGCCATCCAACGCTTCCCTCAAGGTACGCTTCCACCGACTGAACCGTTGGGGGTTCCGGAAAACTTAGCGCTAGAGCTATCAAATCTCTTGATTCGCACGCGCTCGGGTCGTCGTACAGCGCTCGCCTGTTAGACCGCTTGGTCACTTTTGCGCCTGAATGCCTGCTGATCGGATAGATCAGGAGAAGGCCCTTAGCGGGCGAGCGGGCTCGACGCGCAGCTGGATTCCGACCGAGAGGCTTCGAACTTGAGCTTCCCTCGATAAGGTCCTGCATCTTTTGCTTTTCACGGTCGTCGAGGTCAATCGCCTCGTCCCCGGGGGATGTAATGACACCGAGGCTGTTTGTATTGCCCAGCCTTGTACGCTCTATCTGATGAACTGGGGTTGCCCAGAGGTTCCAGTTCACGTCTCCAAGCTGCTCCGATTTCTGGGATCGGCCCATTACTGCGACAGTCCACTCACTCAGGCGGCCAGCCGTCGTCTCGCGACGAACGTACTCTCGAATGAGTGGAAGTGATATACCCGAGACCTCAGGGTCCACCACGTACTGGTCGAGGAACTCGAGTACGGCGTCGGCATCGGTCGTCCACATAGGCCCATCACCCCTCCAACGGGATGGCTTACCGAGCCCCCGCAAGAAGGAAGTGACTACTCTTAAATTTGCGTCCACCTGAGCCACCAGATCACTGGGGCGGTCAAGCGGGAACTTAAACGTTTGTTGGACGGATGCAGCGAAGGACTGCCTTATCGTCGTCGAGGATGCGAAACGACGCTTTAGCTGGCTGGTGACCTGCATCGCTGGGTGCTGCCAAATGCGCATTCCAACCTGAAGCGGGGTCAGTCCTTGATCCTCGTACATCTTCAAGTCCTCCCGGAGCTGCCATTCTACGAACGCGAGATCAGCGAACCACCTCTCCAAGTTCTTTGTTGTCCAAATGCGTGTCAGGTCGTCATATCCCTGCCGATACCCAAACCATCGCCCCATCTGCATCAGGGTGTCGTAATTCTCGGTAGTGCGCGCAAAATAGCTGATCGTCAGACCTTCAAGCGTAAGTCCTCGTGAGAGCCGATTGCCACCGATGGCAATAGCCTTGAGGTCAGGCTGCCGTTCATAGTCCAAAAGGTCTCCCGTGTCACTATTGATTACCTTGATTTCCACCTTCTGGAGGAACGGGGATATGTGTTCTTCTATGGAGGTGAAGGTGCGATCCCTATCAATGTAGCGGGAGGCCGTCAGTGGGCGAAACTCCTCAGTCCATCGCTTCTCAAGGCGCTCCCGTATGCCCTTTCCGCGCTGATAGCGCCAGTCGTCGCGGAGCTCAAATACGTGCTGCTGCACCAGCGTGAACAGAGCCTGATGCTCCGTACGAAGGTGACTTACGTGGATCAACATCGTTACCGGCTCACATGCTTGACCGCGGGCGGCACGGGCAGCTCCAGCAAGAGCAAAGCATTCGATTGCCTCACTCAGCGACGCCGGAATGAGCCCTCCATCAAGTGAGCCCAAGTCGGACTCAGTTACCGTCTTAATGACATCCAACCCCTTCGAGTATTGACCTGTCTCGAGATCGAACTGCCCAAAAAGCTCCTCGCTGCCAAAGTACCCAGGCGGCTTAGGGAGATCAATCATGAAATCTCTTGGATGCAGGTCGTCCCTAACCTCCGGATCGTATGCGTCGTGAGGTATCAGGATATTTGCGTACGGCGTCGCCGTGTATCCAATGTACGCACGTCGCTGAAACTTTGAGAGGAGCTGTCGGATAAGGCCATTTATAACAGCTGGCTCCTCGTAATCCTCAGGGAGTGGGTCCCCTTCGGACTGGTAGGTTCCTCGAGTATCTATACTCGCCTGATCAGCCTCGTCGTCGACGACCATCGCAGGTATTCGATCTCTGACTTCCTTTGGTGCTGCATCAAGCCACGCGAGCAACTTCCGTAACACAGGACCGTTCTTCTTCATTACAAGCAAGACGGGCTGCGAGCCTTGGAGCGCTGCCGTGTTTGCATTACCCGGCTGAAAGTCTCCGGCTAGCGATTCGGAGGTGAACTCATGCCATTGCTTGCCGACAGGCGGGAAGCGAACGGCGCGCGTCCGATTGTCTGCATAGCCTACGATCTCCTGCTTGAGCCGTATCTGCGTCTGACGGCGCAATCCATTGTCCATGCCGGTCAGGACAATGAACAAGCGGTATCCAATGTCGGCAGACTTAGCTATCAGTGCGGTGTAATTGGCCGTCTTCCCGCTCTGGACATAACCAAGTACAAGACCCCGAGTATCAAAGACATACTCCGCAGGGGGTCTCATCTGCTCCAGAATCCGGTCCGTCTGCTCATCCAGAGCACCCACCAACGTTCGCGATCGCGATTTGGCTGACAAGAGGAAGTCGCGAAGCTGTGGCCAGTAGTACCACCCTGATCTATCGATCTCGTGCAACCATGCTCCGGCTTCCGGACTGCTCGATATTGTTGTGGCAGGCCGAAGCACCACGTATTCCTCCCGATCGAGCTCGGCCCGAGCCGCATCGCGCAGCTCGACAGGTACAGCGGGGTTGGCCAATGCCTCCTCTTTCGGCACTCCGCTCTGGATCATCAGTCTGACAAGACCAAGTGCAGAACGTAGATCCATATCAGCCTTTCTCCGAGCCCTGCTTCCCTAGCCGTGCTGCCACGCGTTTAATTACCGCACGCTCGCTTGAATCCGCGACCGCAAGAAGCGCCCGAATCAGCTGCGCCCAAGAGATGCCCGACTGCTGTCGTAGCTCGGGGCTCAACGCCCTGCCGGAACCACTGCCACTTCGAGAAGATGAAACACCGGATTTGCCACTCCCGGCGGATGCGGCACCACCTCCTGGAGATGGCCGATATGCCTGCTGTGCAAGCTTGATGACCGGGCGAATTGCAGCCTCAATCTGGTCCCGCGCCTGTGGAGGCAGGGCGACCCTCATCTTAGCCACGTTGACTTTGAATGCCTCATCAAGCTGCGGCGAAAACTTCATGCCGATTCTCGCAAGCTTCGTGTGCTCGTCCGCAGTTCTAAGTCGATTCCACCCACCGCTCTGAATGAGCCTGTCTGAACGGTAGATGTAGAAGCCCTGCTGCTGGTTCCAGTTAGCCGGCCCACTCGCAAGTCGAAACGCCTCGACGGAGGAGAAGCTACTCTGGTTGGGGAGAATATAGGGCTCCAAAATGACGTAGCCCGTCACGCCTTCATGCTCAACCTTGATAGGTATCGGCGCGATCTTCTTCGTATTGGGTTCTGAGCGGCAGAATGGGTCCCATGGGTCTACATCGTTGCCATTGAGTAAAATCCTCAGTCGTCGCCGACCTTTCGCCTCCCCCTCTAGGAATCGGTGAAAGACCATCGCCAAGTAGTTTTCCGTCTCTCGACACATAAGCGAGAGCCGCTTTCGAGCGTGTTCACCATACGGATGTGCGTATCCCAACAGTCGATCGAGGCGTCGCCATACCACGACAGTTCCCGGCCTATCGCGTAACGGGTCTCTCATGATGTCCGGGAGTCCGCCGTTCTCACGAAGATCCAGAATCTCCCATTTATTGACGCGCTCGATGTGCTCTAGGTCCCACGAATAGGCGGCCATGTCGGCGCGTTCTCGGCTTGTTCGGCTGGCCACGGCTAGGCTTTGACACTGGCTCAACGACGCAACCTTCATGCCTAAACCGAACTTTCCCAAATCGTCCTCGCCATAGTCGCGACCCGAAGAACCGTATCTCATCGCCTCTCGGAGCTCCGACGGGGACATGCCACACCCGTTATCGGCGATTCGCACCCAGGAATTGTCACCCTCGAACTCGACCTGCACCGAAACCTGCGTGGCCCCTGCTTCAATTGAGTTGTCCAAAAGGTCACTCACAGCGCTCGAAAACTCGTATCCCATGTCGCGCAGCGACTTCATCAGCCGGCGCGCTGATGGCAGCACTTCTACTCCTTCAACCTCTCTTGGCAATGTCCATCTCCCATTCAGTGGAACTTGCGAGCAGGCTTAGAGTACTGGGACCGCCACAAAACGTTCCAGTACTCACAGGACTTGGAGCATATGGCGTGGGCCTCTGGTAACCTGGTACGCTTCACCCGTTGCACAACAGGTCCGGCCGGTTCCTTGTCTATCAGCAAACGCAGTATTCCAGTAGTTGACATTTTCGCCGGTCCGGGCGGCCTAGGCGAGGGGTTTCAGCAGTTCGACAGGAACGGCGCGCAGCCGTTCGACGTGAGGCTATCCATCGAGAAGGACGCGGTCGCGTGCCAGACTCTCAAGCTGCGCAAGTTCTTCCATCTGTTCAAGACCCCACCAGCGGAGTATGACGCACATTTGAAAGGGGCGATTACGCTCGAGCAGCTATACCAAGCCTTTCCCAAACAGGCTGCTCGAGCCGATCAGGCCACTTGGCTTGCGGAACTGGGAAAGGTCTCGACACAACTGGTATCAAAGCGTGTTCGTGCCGCACTGAACGGCGCTAGTCATTGGGTACTTCTTGGTGGCCCCCCTTGCCAAGCCTACTCCGTCGTAGGCCGCGCCCGCATGCTATCCACCCATGAGAACTTTGAGACAGACACGAGGCACTTCCTGTATCGAGAGTACCTGCGGATAGTCGCAGATCACTCGCCTTCGGCATTCATTTTTGAGAATGTGAAGGGACTACTATCGTCAACGCAGAGTGGCGAAAGGGTGTTCACGAGGATTCTCGAAGACTTGCGCTCGCCCGCCAAAGCGCTTCGATTACGCGGGCGCCCCAGATATAAGTACCGGCTTTATGCGCTCAGTCCTTCTGTCGATCTGATTGCGTCCCAGACCCCTGACTTCTTGGTTCTGTCTGAGCAGCATGGCATTCCGCAATCGCGGCATAGAATCATTGTGATTGGTGTTCGGTCAGACCTGCC
>Ga0268299_1002263_pt1 | contig 24426 bp, 16 predicted proteins | sample NOBtaG_FD_193484 | JGI IMG/M metagenome (GOLD analysis project Ga0268299, IMG submission 193484) | Activated sludge microbial communities from bioreactor in Nijmegen, Gelderland, Netherland - NOB reactor | ecosystem: Engineered > Bioreactor > Aerobic > Activated sludge | place: Netherlands... | reverse complement strand
ATTTCGCGCAGGGCGATTCCACGAATGATCGTCGAAACCGTTTGCGCCCCGGTGTTGCCGCCTGTGCCGATCAACAGCGGAATAAAAAACGACAGCGCCACCACCTGGGCAAGTTCGTTCTCAAACACGCGCAAAACGCTTCCCGTGAACGTCTCGGCGACGAACAACAGCAGCAGCCAGCCCGCGCGCCGCCGAATCACGGTTGGAATCGGGATCGTAAAATAGGGCTGATCGAGAATCGCGCCGCCGCCCTCAACACCGCCAAATCGCAGCGCGTCTTCAGTATTTTCCTGCACCAGCACGTCAATTACGTCGTCCACCGTGACAATGCCGAGCATTTTGCCTTCTTCGGTTGTGACCGGCATCGCGAGAAAATTATAGCGGGCAACAACCTGGGCGACTTCTTCCTGATCGATCTCTGGCCTCACGGCAACAATATCCCGCTCCATCAAGGCGTCCAGCCGACTTTGCGGCGGCGCGAGAACCACCTCCCGCAGCGAGATCACGCCAATTAATTTTCTAGTTTTCGGCTCCAGCACGTACATATCATTGACCGTCTCGACTTCAGAATCGACTTTCCGCAGATAATCGAGCGTCTGGCTGGCGGTCATCTCAGCACGCACGTGAACATATTTTTCCGTCATCAAGCGTCCGGCGCTGTTCACCGGATATTGGAGCAAATCGCGCACTTCGGCGGCATCTTCCGGCTCCATCGCAGCTAAAAGTTCTTCCTGGCGTTCAGGAACGTCGGTTGTCAAAATTTCAGCCGCGTCATCCGAAGGCATCTGGTCAAGTAAATCGCCGACTTCCTCAGTGGAAAGTTGGGTCAACAGTTCGCGCGTCGCCAACGAGCCGGTTTCGCTCAAAACCTCGGCTGCCTGCTCCGGCGATAACAATCGAAATACCTGAAGGGTATCAGCTTCGTCGAGGACTTCCAGCACGTCGGCGATGTCTGCTGGGGCAACTTCCTCAAGAAGTCTTTTCAGGCCATCCAGATCACTTGATTCCAGCTTTTCACGGACTTCCAGTTCCAGTTTTTCAAAAATTGCAGACATGATGCTGCTCCCTAACGTCCCACAACGCCATCTGCGCGGGCGTTCTCAATCGCGCGAACAGTAGCGTTTAATTCGTGGCGGCGGGCAGCGACCAGGGCGTTTACCAATTTGGTCTGGACGGTGAGGGCTTCGGTCAGGCCATCAATTTTGCGGTGCAGGTCGGCGATTTCCAACTCATTTTTTAAATTGACCTGGAAATCATTCTGCGCGACGGCACGGTCTTTCGAGGCCTGACGATTTTGCGACATCAGAATCACAGGTGCTTGTAGGGCCGCCAGCGTACTGAGGGCGAGGTTCAGCAGAATAAAGGGAAAAGGGTCAAATGCCTGACTGCCCAGATACAGGTTGAGTCCCATCCACGCTGCCATCAACAGCATGAACGAAATGATAAAGCGCCAACTTCCAGCAAATCCGGCGATCCAATCGGCAAGGCGATCTCCCAAAGAAGATTTTTCGTCGATTTCTTCATACACATCGTCGGTGACGGTGTGTGGACGCAGGTCGCGAATCAGTTGTTGCGCTTCCGGGCTGAGAAGGCTGTTCAGCTCTTCGATCTCATCAATCAGTTCGTGAATGCGATCATCAGAATTATCGGCAGGCGCGACGACCAGACGATCAAGCAGCAAATCGTTGTACATAATGGATTCCTCCGTTAAGCAGACAATGGCTCCGAGCCATGTACGCGAGGCACAAACTCGAACCAGGATGCAATGATTAGATTGTCTGAACGGAGCCTCAGTTACCGGGGATTTTCCCTGCGCTCACGGGCAGGGACGGCAATAACGCGGGAGCGTCATCCCGATAACCTGTTGAGGAGGGGACGACGTTAGTGTGCGTTATTGCCGCCAGGTAAGGGCGGCACCTGTTCGTTGGAACTACTACTGTCGTTCATCATTTCTTTCTCAAACTTATAAACATGCGTCAGGTGTTTCACCCAACAAGGTTGATTGTATAGCCGATTATGGTTTTGTAAAGCCCCCAAAATTGGCCCTATCACTGGCACACCCTGACATGCGCTGGCAGCTACAACCACCAGCGCTTTTATCGAATGGTCAGGCTGTTAAAACTCGTAATCGTCTTCGTACTCGTCGTCATCATCGTCGTAGTACAGATCGTCGTCGTCGTCGTAAAGGTCGTCATCTTCGTCGAATTCGCTGATGTCATAACCGTCATCATCGATGAATTCTTCTTCCTCTTCAACTTCAATGAAGTCTTCATCGTCAATGATTTCCTCTACGAGATCTTCTTCTTCGAAATCTTCTTCAGCTTCGAACTCCATATCGTCGTCGTCGCTGACTTCTTCTTCCTCTTCTTCAGGTGCGTCGTCTCCGAATTCAGTCACTTCTTCGTCATCATCAAAGTCAACTTCATCCAGGAACATAAATGGGCTTTCGTCCATGTTTTCTCTCCAGCCAGGTACATATGAACGGATAATTTAACGCTATTTTAGCATGATGCGCGCGATATTTTAGCACGTTGATCTCAATTGTGAACGCCGAATCACGCCGATTTTTTGCTATTGGATTCAATCATTTCCAGAAAGTAGCGATGCAGGCGCATATCATCGGTCAATTCCGGGTGAAATGCTGTTGCCAGTAGGTGTCCTTGCTGGACGGCGATAATACGACCATCGTCCAATTTTGCCAAAATATCAACCCCATCGCTGGCCCCGGTGACAACCGGCGCGCGAATAAAAATCATGTGAAAGGGGGTATCTCCCAGGACGGCGATTGGCAAATCGGTTTCAAAACTATCGATCTGCCGCCCAAATGCATTACGATTCACCGTAATATCCATCAGGCCAAGGATCGGTTGACGGTCAATGCCGATGTCTTTTGCCAGGAAAATCATCCCCGCGCATGTCCCCCAGGTTGGCTTCACCTGAGCAAACTGGCGCAGCGGCTCGACCAGTCCATATTCGACTGCCAATTTGCCAATCGTCGTACTTTCACCACCGGGGATAATCAGGCCATCCAGCCCTTCCAGATCAGACGGCAGCCGTACTTCTACCGCCTCGACACCTAGCTCGCGCAGCATTTTTTCGTGTTCGATAAAAGCGCCTTGCAATGCCAACACGCCAATTTTCATGTCCTTGTTGCCTTTCAAGCATCATTCATCATCCAGGCGTGTTAGACCTGTACGATTTCGTTATTTTCACTCATATTGTGTCAGAGTCAAGTGGAGGTCAAGAACCAAGTTTAACAGCTTTTTTGCGTTTTAGCCTGTCAGCTTGTCAGCATTTTGGTGGATCGGCAAGAATCAAAAAAGATGCTGAGTGTATTTTACTTTTCACTCAGCACTTTTTACTTGGGACTTGATTTAGTCTGACTGGCTGACAGGCTGACGCGCTACAGCTTTGAAATGAGTTTGCGCGCTTCATCGGCGAGGGGATCGGCAAGATGCAGTTCGGCCTTAACCCACTCTACATTGCGATAATTGGGATCAATCGCCACCAACTGCCGCCAGAAACGCCGCGCTTCGTCTACACGCCCCAGCGCATGATGGGCAACCGCCAGCCCGACGAGCGCAAAATATTGTGCAGGACGTGGATCAAAATTCAGCAGATTACGATCTGAGCGCCGTGAGCCAGAATAGAGGCTGCCCTGGTCGGCGGCATAGAGCTGATTAATGCGGTTCGCTTCGCTGAAGTCCGACAGGGCATCACTCAAAGCACCGCGCAGATAATGAGCCGTACCACGATTGATATAGGCGATAGCATAGCCAGCGTCAAGCTGAATGGCAGCATCAAAATCAGCTAATGCGCCGTTGAGATCACCCTGATCTTTGCGCGCTTTGCCCCGATTGCTATATGTTGCGGCACTGCGGGCGTCAAGCTGCAAGGAGCGGTCAAAATCGCCAATCGCCCCGGCTAAATCACCATTTTTAGCACGGGCAACACCGCGATTCCCATAGGCAGTAGCGCTGTCAGGGTCAAGTTGAATCGCAATCGTATGATCGGCAATCGCGCCGTCATATGCGCCGAGGTCAGCATAGGCAACGCCGCGATTATCGTATGCACTGGCATAGTTGGGCTTGAGGCTGAGAGCGGTGCTGTAATCCTGAATAGCCTTCTTGAGATCGCCCATATCCGCGCGGGCATTACCCCGATTGTTGTAAGCCGTCGCATTTTTCGAGTTGAAGTGAATGGCTTTGGTGTAATCGGAAATCGCACCGTTCAGATTGCCTTGTGCTTTGCTGACCAGCGCGCGATTGTTGTAGGCAACGGAATTGTGCGCGTCATAAAAAATTGCCGAATTGTAATCCGCCAGCGCTTCGACCAGATCGCCTTGCATGGCATGGACAAGGCCACGATTGACGTGCGTATTGGAGTTACGGGGATCGATGCGCAGAGCGGTGTCGTAGTCAGTAAGCGCACCCTCAATATCATTCAGACGGTGACGCGCCAAACCGCGATTAACGTAATGTATCGCGTTCTCTGGGTCTAATTGGATCGCCCGGTCACAATTGCGAATGACACCTTCAAGGTCGCCTCGGTTCGCGCAGGTGATACTGCGATCTGTGTAAATGTTGAGCCGAGCCGAGCGCCAGAATGATTTGAGCGATTCGATCACAGACATTTTACCCAACCTTACCTGTACATCTTACCTATAATAAGGGTGATTTTTATGCTTTTTTCTTCAGTATACACATTATATGTGCGATCTCACCAAAAAAACGTATGAATAATCATCATTCTTGTCAAGAAAGTATCAGGATGCGCTTTACTATTTTCATGATAGGCGACAAGATGATCGATGGGTGTTAGGGAGAGACGAATTTTTCGTTAATGCGGGGGAGGCGGTTAGCAGTCAGCTTTCAGCTAAACGCTTATAGGTTAGCCATAAAGTTAGAGATTTGCTCAGGCTGACTGCCCTTTAGAAGATAGTTGGGGATGTCGCTGGCGGATTAAAATAACCAGTATCTAATTCACAAACCCGACCACACCTGCCCCCAACTTATTTTCGCCGGAAGTCAAATGGCGCGGATTGCCGCCGTCGGCATCGATCATCCAGATAGAAGCCGCTTCGCCCACCCTGCCGCGCCGGAATACGATATGCTTTCCATCCGGCGTATAACGAGCGTGAGAATCCCATCGTCCATCCTCAAATTCGGTGATCGGCGTGATGGCTGCGTTCACGGGGTCAATCAGACAAAGCTGCGTACCGCCTCTCGCCTGCTCCGGCAAAAATTGGCGATTAAAATGATCTTCGTCGGGATGGCCTGTACGCCACTGCCAGGGCATGGCTGAACCGGGTTGAACGCGCGTGAATAAAATCTTGCCGTCTGGCGACCAGCTTGGCAAATTCGAGCCAGTGGAGCGGGCATTAATCGGCATTTCCGGCGCGCCATAGCTGGTGGCGAACCAGTGAACATGCTCGGTGCTTAAAACGCGATGCTCAGAGCCATCAGGCCGCCCGACGCAGATGCTCGCCCAGTCATGTCCGGGGTCATTTTTGGGGATGCAATCCAGATAGACGAGTCTGCTGCCATCCGGTGACCAGATCGGCCCGAAATACAGATGGTCAGGATGATTGGCGATGATGACGCGACCTGTGCCATCAAGGTTAGCGGTCAGGATGTGGTAAGGCATTTTTGAAAAAGGCCGTCCCAGCGCGTGACAGGCCAGCCGTGAGCCGTCCGGGCTGAGATAAATGCAGTAGTGAAATCCCTCGCCGCGCTGCGTGATCGCAACCGGGCCGCTGCCATCCAGATTCATGCGAAAAATGCGGTTTTCGTCGTCAATCATGATGTTCACGACCATCTGCTTTTCATCAGGCAATAAAAAGCAGGGGACGACCCACCGATATTCGCGATCCTCAATCGTCAGCCGTTCCAGCGTCCGTGTAGGGAAATCGTAAATCCATTGCAAAACCGTTGCTTCACCGCGCCAGTCGTTAATCATGCTCCAACTGGTCAGCAGAATGTGATGCCCGTCGCTAAAGATCGGGCCAGCGCTCCAACTGGCATAATGCTCGTAGTCCAGGTTGAGATATTCCAAATCGCCACCCGCAGGCGAAATGAGCGCGAGTTTGCCGTTGGTCGATACTAAAATGCGCATGACTTATCCTAAGATAGAATGGGAAGGCTTCCCACAATCAGAATCAGAAGCTTAATTCTACCCCTGAATTTCGACGACGACGCCCTCTTGCGCCCAATCGTAGAGCAGTTTGGCATTATCGCTGCTGACGAGGATGCAGCCATAGGTGACGCGCGTCCCCAGGCTGTTCGTCCACAGCAGTTGGCTGCCGCCGCGTGTGGGGAAGCCGTGAAAGCCGTTGGTGAAAGCCGCGCCGGGGATAGGTCGATAGACGCCCAAAAACCAGGGCATATACAGATTCCAGTTAGCAGCGTAGGCGTTAGGATCGTGCAGAATGATCTGATAAATTCCGGGCCAGGTTGGGCTGTCATTGATGCCTGTGCTGGCAGGCCAATCCCACTTGATCTGACCGTTTTCGTAGACACGGACGCGCTGTTCGCTCATGCTGACGACGACACGCTTGCCAAAAACCACCGGAAATTCGAGAAAATTATCGGCTGACGGGATCGTGATCGTCTGCCCCGGCGTCACATAATCGCCCATGCCGGGATTCGCGCGCTGAATCCAGGGATACGGTACGCCATAATCATAGGCGATTCGCATCAGCGTTTCGCCGGAAGCAACCGTGTGCGTCAGATCACGGTGATAAACGCGCGTGATGGCGTTCGTTTGCCCGCTGGCGATGGCTTTTTGAATATCCGCCGCCGTATCTTCGACCTGAATATAACGATCCACACCCAACGCGCCCGCCTGCGTCGAAAGATAATCATCCAGCGGCGCGGCGTCTAAGGCCAGCGACAGGCCAAGCGCGCTGTTTGGGTCAGGCGCGGCGGTCAGCCAGCGGCTCCAATCCTGCGGCATCACCGACCAGTAGTCGGATGTATTTTTGATCGGGTCATAGGCTTCAATCGCCAGCGGATTCGCCAGCAGTTGAGTCGCCTGGGCAATCATCGGCGTCGAATCCGTCACCATAGGCTGGACTCGGCTCATCGTCAATTCGAGCGTCCCGTCGGCAATGGCGTCACCAGCGCGCGTTTGCAGCACATTCATCAGCGCGGCTACATCTAAAGTACGGCCTTCCTTCGGCGGTGTCGCTTCGACCACGCCATTGATAAGCTGGACACCCGCGTTGACTGGCGGAATATCGAACTGCGGCGCGAGGTCATTAAAGGCTGTTGCTGCCATCACCATATCGACATTCAGAACAGGTTTCACATCGACTGTGCCGAGAATCGCCTGCAAAGCGCTGCCGCTGGAACGCCCCTGCGCATAAGCGGCTTCGGCTGTGCGCTGCGCATCAATCGTAATTCCCAACGAGGCCGAGTCAAACGTCCAGGTACGATCCCCATCTCGCAGCATAATATTTCGCGCGCCGCTTAAGGCTTGTGCGGCTTCCTGCTGCGACATGCCGCCCAGATCAACGCCCGCAGCGCTGACTTTCGGCAAAATTCCGCCCATGTAGATCATCCCCGCACCCAACGTCAGCGCGGCGCAGGTTGAAACCAGCATCACGGCGACGGCGATCAACGGCGCGATCAGCCACCATTTGCGGTTATTCGATTCGCGCGATTGATTTTTGTGTTGTGTAGGGGCAGGTCTGAGACCTGTCCCGTTTCGCGGCGGCATCGGTATCGTATTTTGCGAAACACGCGGCGCATGGGCAGCCGTGTGCTGCGGCTGGCGCGGGGGCGCGACATATGGCGACGCATTTTTGATAGGTCGGATTGGCTGAGTCACGTTGAGATTTGAACGTCGCTGCATGATGAGTCCAATTTAAGTTGATGTATTTTCATTATAGGTCAGAATCTTTTTGCGTCAGCCGGACGCGCGCCGAACGTAGGGCGAAAGTGGGTTGTTTCAAACCAGCTTCTAACCAAGCAATTTTGACGGCTTATCGCTATACTTTGCGCGTTCACAGGATGGAGGGGGATCAAGATGAAAATTGGCGTGGTCGGCAGCGGTTTTGTCGGGGCAACAGCGGCCTATGCGATGGTCATGCAGGGCATCGGGCGTCAGATCGTGCTGGTGGATTACAAGCCGGAGCGCGCCCAGGCCGAAGCCGATGATATTTATCACGCCGTCCCGTTCGCCGCGCCTCTGGACATCATCGCCGGGGATTATGCCGATCTCAAAGGCTGCTCGATTGTCATCATCGCGGCGGGAGTCGGTCAAAAACCGGGCGAAACGCGCCTGCAACTGCTGGGACGCAATGCCGAAGTTTTCAAACAGGTTGTGCCGTCGATTCTGAAATTTGCGTCCGAAGCGGTTCTTGTCGTCGCCACGAATCCGGTGGACATCATGACCCACCTGACTGCGCGTTATGCCGCCGAATTTGGCCTGCCATCCAGCCGCGTCGTCGGCTCTGGCACAACGCTCGACACGGCGCGCTTTCGTTCGCTGCTAGGCCGTCATCTCGGCGTCGATGCACACCATGTTCACGCTTACGTCGTCGGCGAACACGGCGACTCGGAAGTTTTAGCATGGTCATTGGCAACCGTTGGCAGCATCAAGCTGGATGATTTCTGCCGTGAGCGCGGCATTACGTTGGATGCCGAGACTCGCGAAAAAATTGACCAGAATGTGCGGAAGGCGGCTTATCACATCATCGCCGGGAAAGGCGCGACGTATTACGGAATCGGCAGCGCCCTCGCCCGCATCGTGGACGTGATTTTGCACGACCAGCGCGCCATCATGACGGTGTGTACGCCGCTAGAGGAAGTCGCCGGAATCAAAGATGTGACGATTTCCGTGCCTAAGCTGCTCGGCGGTCAGGGCGTGATCGATGCCTTTCCGCTGCCGCTCAACGACGACGAACAGGCCAAGCTCCACGCCAGCGCCGCCCTGATCCGCAAAATGATCGATGATCTCGACGCGCAATAAGGCCTATATTGTAGGGACGCAGCGCGCTGCGCCCCTACAGAGATAATTTATTACCCAAATAAAAGCTGAAAGGCTGAAAGGCTGATAAGCTGACTGCTTTCTTAAGGAGCAAAAATGAGCGAAGTAGAACTGGTTTTAGATAGTAAAAATCAATTGGGCGAAGGGCCGACCTGGAAGGCTGACGAAGGCGCGCTCTACTGGGTCGATATTCTGGATAACTGCTTCCACCGCCTCGATACCAAAACAGGCCAGCAGCGCCGCTACGACGTGGACACGATGGTCGGCACGGTTGTCCCGCGCGCATCCGGCGGCTTTGTGCTGGCGACCAAGCGCGGTTACGAATTTTTTGATGGCGAAAAGGCGACCATGATTGCCTCGCCGGAAGCAGATAGAGCCGAATCGCGCTTTAACGATGGCGCAGTTGACCGCCAGGGACGCTTCTGGGCAGGCACGATGGGCGATAAAAACGCTGCGCTCTATCGCCTGGATGCCGACCTGTCCGTGCATAAGATGGAAACGGGGATTTCGACCTCCAACGGCATCGGCTGGAGTCCCGATAACAAGACGATGTATTACACCGATTCGTCGCCGCGCCAGATTTACGCCTACGATTTCGACGCGGCAACGGGCGCAATCGAAAATCGCCGCATTTTCGTCCAGCTACCAGAAACCGATGGCGTACCCGATGGTCTGACCGTCGATGCTGATGGATTTATCTGGTCAGCCGTGTGGGATGGCTGGCGCATCGTGCGCTACGATCCCGACGGCAAGGTCGAACGCGAAATTAAAATGCCTGTCCAGCGCCCGACAAGCTGCATGTTCGGCGGCGCGAACCTGGATGAATTGTATTTCACCTCGTCGCGCGCGGGCTTTAGCGAACAGGAATTACAAGCACAACCTTTGGCGGGCGGCCTGTTCCGCATCAAAACCGATGTCAAAGGCATACTCGAAACGGCATTTGGGGGTTAATGGTCATGCAGCAAACGCGCGATTTTCTCACTAAACTCGGCTATCTTCCCGGCGACGCTTACGATCTGCCCACGTCCGCCAAGCGCTTTCCCGATGGCGCGCAATATCGCGTCGAAATCCCCAGTGTCGAAGGCCCACGTGCGCTAGCGGCGGTGCTGGACGAAGCCGAAAAACAAAAAGCGCTGATTCACCGCGTCTCGCAGGGCAGCGGCATCATGCTCCTGACCGACGCCGAAATCCGCGAAATGGCACAGCTTGGGCGCGAAGCAGGAATCGAAGTCAGCCTGTTCGTCGGGCCACGTGCCGCCTGGGACACGGGCGCGCAGATCACCGCCAGCGCAGGCAAAAATCTTGGCGCTCGGCTGCGCGGCATGGATCAGGTCGTCTATGCCACCGAGGACATCCGGCGCGCCTGTTCGCTCGGCATTCGCTCGGTGCTGGTGGCGGACGAAGGTCAACTCTGGTTGGCGAATGAAATGAAAAAAGCGGGTGAGCTTCCCGCCGATCTGGTGTTAAAAATTTCGGTGCAGATGGGCGCGGCTAACCCGATTTCGGTTCGCTGGATGGAGCAGCTTGGCGCGGGAACGTATAACGTGCCGACAGACCTTTCGCTGCCACAGCTTGCGGCGATCCGGCATGTGGTTGATCTGCCGCTCGACCTCTACGTCGAAGTGCCAGATGATTTTGGCGGATTCGTGCGCCATTATGAAGTGCCAGAAATTGTCCGCGTCAGCGCACCTGTTTACGTCAAGCTCGGCCTGCGCAACGCGCCGAATATTTATCCAAGTGGCATCCACGTCGAGTCAACCGCGATCAATCTGGCGCGAGAGCGTGTCCACCGCGCAGCAATTTCATTGGACATGCTTCGCCGCTACTACCCGGAGGCGACGACCTCGCCGCGCGGCGCGTCCGATTTGGGGATTCCGGTTTAAGGCACAGGCCGAATTTCCAGCCAATCAAACAGCAGACCCAGCCCGCGCGTGTCCGAGTTCACACCCAGCGAGGCTGGGCTGACGAGACGATTGACGATAAATGCGAGTTCGGTTTCATCTCGCAGCAGCGCTTTGGGAATAATAGCTCGGAAGATGGGGGTAGCATCCTCATTTTTCTCCAGTGTGAGAGGCTCACCGTTTACTGTCACGCGTAGGCTGTCGAGGATGTCCTGCTGCAAAGCCAGGTCGATTTTAAATTGAACTTCCAGGTCGCTGTCCGTTGGCAGATGAAAATTCATCGTCGCCCGTTTTTCCAGCGTCCACAATTGTGATTGATCGGCGGTGGGCTGCTCCCAGCCTGTCCCATCAATCGGGCTGTCAAATTCGACACGGAGACGATTGGGGCGCTCAACAGGTCTGATCTGAAGCCAATCAAATTCCAGGCTGAGATCGTATAATCCCGCGACACGATTTACGTTGAACGCCAATTCAGTTTCAGCTTGTAGGAACGCTGGCGGAATAATCGCCTGAAAAATCTGATTGACAGGATCAATTTTTTCAAGCTTCACGACATGGCGATTGACTTCGAATATCAGGCTGTTAATCACGTCCTGCCCAACCGCATTGCTGATTCGGAATTGAATTTCAAGCGGCCTATCGGTGACTGGATTAACAATGATCGTTGATCGGCGGGATTGTGCCATCCACATCTGATGACGATCAGGGTCGCCACTTTCCCAGCCAAAGCCACGAATCATTCGATCAAAATCGAGACGGATCTCGGCTTGCGGCGGGGTATTGAGTGGAAAGCAGGAATCGAGAGGCCAGCAGGTGAAAAACACGTGAACCATATCGGGTGCTGGCGCATCGTGGTCGATCAGCCGGGAAGGATTATAACCCTGTGCGCCCGGTAATTGATCGATCAGATCAACTTCACCGTTCTCCTTTGCCCGAAAGACAATCATCTGCCGATAGGGAAACACAAAGTGGCGGCCCCTGAATACACGGTGTATGCCAAGACTTCCCATATCGCAGGAAACCTCGCCCCACATGCTCAACTGATTGACGGTACAGTAGGCCGCCTTTACGGGATAGCCATACAAATAGCTGAGGGCTGACGATAGAACCCGGTCAAAGGCGGCTGTCGCCCACTGTGACCGATAATTCCCTGCCACATCCAGCAAGATAATGGTGGCTTTCGGGTCAACTCGCGGAGCCTGCGCGACAATCTGCGCAAACAAGCGCTGGATTGTGACCGAAGTATCGGCGTAAAAAGCGTGCTGACCAAGCGCTGAAACACTCGCCAACGCCAACAGCCCCACACTAAGAAAAATTGCTAATAGACGCAGCCGCCGCGCTAACCAGTAGAGCACGACGGACACAAATAATGCTGCCCCTAACGACGAAATCAGATACACACGCCAGTGGACATACTGATAGAACACCAATAAATAGGGGGAATAGCCAATCAGAATAATGGCTAACCCGGCAAGCAGGAGTAAAAAATTATTCCCGCGTGTAAGTTGAATGGGGTTTCCCTTAAGATATTGCCAACTCACCACCCCCATCAATAACCCCACCCCCAAACCGACAGGTAAATAGGAGGCATAACGGCTAAATTCTGTCAAAAGCGTTGCCCACTCGCTTATGTGACGCACGTAGAGCGATACTGTCCGATTCAACATCGTCGAAATGTTGATAACATCTTGAGCCTGTGCTTCGTCGATGCGGCGGGTGATGTAAGTTCCAGAATTTCCCGGCACGACGAGACTCCAAACCAGCATCGAAAAAAGCACTGTTGGAATGATGAGCCACAACACCGACACCTTCCAGAATCGCCACGAAAATCGCCTGTCGATCCACAAAAGCAAAAAAGGCGCGACGAAGACAACCGGAAACATCCCTTCCATAATCCATAAACACAACACCTGAATGGGAGGGGTAACCAACCACACCCAGAAGCGCGGCTGCTGCCAGAGGCGCAGAAGCAAATAAATGGCGATTAACCCCAGGACAAGCGAAATCTGCGTCCCCATCGCGCGGAAGGTAAACAGGCCTGTATCCGCCGGGTAAACAATAAACAGCAGCGCGGTCATCAGCGGAATATAGGGATTCTGGGGAATCAATCGCCGCAAAATCAGATAAACAAACCATGCCTTCGCGATGAACAGCCCCATCAGCGTCAGGTTATATCCCACCGGCAGATCGGGAAATGATAATAACGTTATCAGGTTATAAACCGCATAAATCAAGGGGCGTGTCGGGGCTTCCTCGGCAATAAACAGCCAGGGTTTACCCTGCTGCAACGCGGTGTAAACCGTCCATTCTTCAAACGCGGGAACCGTTCTGTTCAGTCCGAAGGGCAGCCACAAACATATCACCAGCGCAAAGATCATCACCAGCGCAAGAGCAGAGCTTGGAAGATTGAAAAAATATTTCTGAAACGTGTTGAGCATACCCTATATTTCTGTTTTAATCGGATTTTGGGCGAATCTCCAGCCAGTCAAATAGCAGCCCCAGACCGCGTGTATCCGAGTTCACACCCAGCGATGCAGGGCTGATGAGACGATTGATGACAAACACCAGTTCAGTCTGGTCGCGCAGGGCTGATCTGGGAATCGCAGCTTGAAAAACGCTATTCGCGTCATCAATTTTTTCCAGCGCGACAGGTTGATTGTTCACGATCAAGCGCAAGCTGTCGAGGACATCCTGCTGTAAATACAGATTGATTTTGAAGCGGATTCCCAGGTCATGTTCGGTTGGCAGGTAAAAATTCATGGTGGAGCGGTTGTCAATCATCCACTGCTGCGATTGACCAGGGTTCGGCCCTTCCCAGCCCGTCCCGTCGATTTCGCTATCGAAATCGATACGCACCTGATCGGCAGCCTGGAACGGCTTGATCTCCAGCCAGTCAAATTGCAGGCTCAGTTGATAGTCGCCCTCTGTCCGGCTCACATTGAAAGCCAGCTCTGTTTCCGGCTGCAACATATCTCGCGAAATGATGCCTCGAAACGTCAGAGACTCCGGGTTGATCCGCTCAATTTCAACCGGCATATTATTCACGTTCAGCGTCAGGCTTTGCAGAATATCATCCGCCAGAGATCGGCTCAGGCCGAACTGAATCTCAAGAGGTTTATCCAGCGTCGGGTTAATAATGATTGTCGCGCGTTTACCGGTCATCCATAGCTGTCTTAGTTCAGGCGTAGCAGCTTGCCAGCCGACCCCGCGCATCATGCGGTCAAAACCCAGCCAGATATGTGCTTGCGGCGAGGTATTCAGCGGCAGACAGGTTTCCAGAGGCCAACAGGTGAAGAGCGTCGAAACACGCGCGGGGAGCGGTGCAGATCGGTTGATGAGCCGTTCGGGTTCATAATTTACGGTTACAGTGGAATTTGTGAGCGACTCCGGCAGCGCGGTCAGCATGTCGGCATATCCCCCTGCCCGCGTTTCAAAAATGACAAGCTGGCGATAAGCATAATGCGACTCAACGCCCCGAAACAGCCGATCAATCCCATCTTGTTCCCAGCGGCAAAGTCGCTTCCCGGCGGGGTCTCCCAGAATATCGGCATTGGTGCAAAAAATTGCCTCAACCGGGTAATCATAAAGGTAGGTCAGCGCACCTCGCAAGGCATCATCATAGCCGGATAAACGCCAGTCACTATCGGCGATATTCGCTTCATCATCGAGCAGCACGACTACCGCGTCGGAATTGATCGCTGGGGCTTGCCGGACAATGCTCCCTAGAAGTCGCTGCAAATAAGCCGAAGAATCGACCAGGATGCTGTGCTGATCTAAGGCATGTAGCACAGCCAACGAGACCACAATCCCGCTCAGACCTGCGGCGATCAGAGGCAAACGCCCTCCGAGCCAGGAGATGAATCCGGCAATCAACAATGAGGGGCCAATCGCAGTCAAATAATAGACGCGCCAATGAATATTGCCATAACTGCTCGGCAAATAGGCCGCATAGCTCAACAGCATGGCGACCAGACCCACACCGCCCAGGATCAACACCCATGAGAAGCGAAATTTTGAAGCTGTTCGCCGCATCAGCTTCCAACTGAACACGCCCACCAACCCGCCTGATACGATGGACAGCGGCAAATAGGGTGAGCGTCCGACCAGCTCTCGAACGGTAAACTCCCATTCGCTCAGATGTCGCAGCAAGAGATTGGGCAGGCGACCCAGCATCGCTGAAAAGCCCGTTGCACCCGTTGTCTGTGCTTCGACCAGGCGTGTGGCGATATAAGTGCCAGAATTTGTGCCAACCATATTCCAGATCAGCCATGCAAAAAGGATAGCCGGAATAAACGACCACAACAGCGTCACCATCCAGAAACGCTGCGACAGACGTTTATCCAACCAGATTAACAACAGCGGGCTGGCGAGTATCACCGGGTAGAGCACTTCATAGGTCAGGAGGCTCATCACCTGCAAAATCCATATGGCTGACCACAGCAAAAAAGACGGCTTTTGCCAGTAATAAACCAGCAGGTATATGCACACGAGCGAGCCAACAATCGCCACCATGATCGGAAACGCCCGAAACGTGAACAGCCCTAAATCCGCCGGATAAATAACAAACAGGATGGCAGACAGAAATGCGAGTGTTGGATTATCCGGGATCAGCCGCCGCAGGAGCGCATAAATTACCCCGGCTTTGGCGATAAACACGCCGATCACCAACAGGCTATAGCCCAGGTACAGGTGATCGGGCATGAGCAAATAAGGCGCGACGTAGGGCGCAAGATTGAAAGGCCGCGTTGGGGCTTGTGGGATGAATACGGCGTTTTCCCCTCTCTGGATCAGGTAAAGCGTCGTCCATTCTTCAACCCCGCCGATAACTGAACGCAGCCCAAACGGCAGCCACAGCAGCAGTATCAGCCCCACCATGACCAGCAGCGCAGAGAAAACATCGATATGCTTTTGTCGTAGTCGGAACATACTTCTTTCGATCAGTGCGGGCTTTGCGACATGAGATCGGATACCTGCTGCGTAGCGGCACGCAGGCGCAGGCTGAGCAGCTTGACAATACTCTGCATAATCTCCATGCGGCTTGCCATGAGTTCATAAAATTTGTCTTGCTGGATTTTGAGTACGCTGGTTTCTTCCAGTGCGGTGGCGCTGGCGGAGCGCGGGAGGTTATCAAACAGTGCCATCTCACCCAGCGCATCTCCCTTTTGAAAGACGATCAGCTCCTGGTTGCCCTTATGAATCCGCAGTTTCCCCTTGACCACGATGTACAGGCAATCACCGGAGTCACCTTCGTTGAACAAGACCTGATCCGCTTGCAAGTGTTCTTCGTCGGTGATTTGCGCGATATGGAAAATTTCGCGGGCGTCAATATTTTTGAACAGCACCACGCCTTTTAACATAATCGTTTTTTCAAGTGTTGAGTACATTTTGTCTGTCCTGGTATAGATGGGGAATCGTAACTGGGGGATTTTTTCACGCAGGCCATCCCCATTCTCCGAAAGGTAACGGCTGACCAACTCGCGGTTGGGGGCAGAATCGGGTACTCGATTCCAGTTCACCTGTGAAATCACGCTCTGGCGGTGATTGCGCAGCACAAAATCCAGCGCGACCAGCGAACGCCACTCATCCGGTGATACGATGTAACCGAGAATTTCGTCGTCCAGATTATCCGGCAGATGCCCAAAATAGCGCTGTCCCATACGAGCAATCTCCCCGACGACAGGCAGCTCAAACAGCGGGATAATCACATCACGTTCGCTTTTGGAAAGCACGTTCTCCATAATTTCCAGAACGTTGCCGATATTGGCGGAGTGCGGCGATTTGACCTGTTCGATAATGGACTCGATCTGGGTATCAGGCACATCCATGACGCTGAGTTTAAGCAGGGCCGGAAGCGTCTCCTGAATATCATTCGAGATCACTTCAGACATCAGCGCCTCATTCGGGCCAATCAGATCAATCAACTGGTAGTAGGTGTAGACGATTCTCGCGAGATCCATGGTCTGGTCATCGATTTGCGCCAGCACATCCGGCGGAAGCGCTTCCTGCCGCGCAATCAACAGCAGTGTATTCACCGCTTCGGCATAGAGGATGCGGTTATTGAGGTCAAGCAGCCGAATAAGCTGGTCGATGACCTGACGCGATGGATAATTCCGCAGCGCCTGGATAATGCCCTGTTTTAATGGAAGTGGTGATCCTTTGTCGCGCAGGAGCGTGGTCAAAACTTCGACGACGTGTTCCGTCGAATAATTTTTGAGGACGTTTTCGGCGACAGGCGCGGTAGCAGGCTTTCGCAAATTATAGGCGATAGAAACCAGCGTTTCGTTATCGGCAGGCTTTTCTTTCGCCCAATAGCCGGGATTCACGACCATTTCCAGCACGACACGGCGCGCTCTGGTCGATTGGCGGTTGAGCATATCGCGCAGCATCGACTCGTGAACAACTGCTGAGGAAACCGAAGTTGGCAATGTGGAAATGGTTCGCAGAGCGATCACGTTTTCTTCGGCAATCGGGCCTTCCAGCATATCACGCAGCGTATCCTGGGCGCGGTTGATCGGCCCCTTATTCATTGTCAAAATACCCCAGGCGGCGGCAGCGCGCACATCCGGGGTGTTATCGCCAAGATGTCGTTCAAGAGCCGGGATAATCTCGGTCATATTGCGCTTTCCGGCGGCGATAATCGCTTCATCCGTCAGGTCTTTAGGTTCGCCATCAATCAGGTAATGCAGCTCTTCAGCAGTGATAATTTCCGGGTAAGTGGCTGCAATGTCCATGATTTTCTGCCGAATGAGGAAGCTGCCTTCATGAAACTGGTGAGTCAGCGTTTTGGCCCAGGGCGTAAGCGGCATATTTTCGATCATGCCCAGCGTAAAGGCTTGCTCAACCTCGTCGGTGCTGTTCAGGCTGCGGTCAATTGTTGCAACAATTGTCGCGTCCGTCTCGTCCAGGTTCAAATCTTCAAGTGCCAGTTGGCGCTGCTGGATACTGGACATCAGTTCGGCGACATAGCCCTTGCGCAGCCGGAAGGTCATCGGAATCCAGATCGCAATAATCGCAATCAGGATGATGCCGATGATAATCACGCGCGTGTTAAAGTCGGAAACAACGGTGACAACGAGGAAACTCAGAAGCCCAGCGACACTCTGTGTAATTGATGGAACTGTGGCGCTCACGAACGGCCTGAAAGCCAGCTTGCGCTGGGGCGAAACCGGCACCCACAGCAGTTCCATTGACGTTTCGTTGAGGGTGAAGCGGATCGCGGCATCACTGATCCGCAGGAGCGCACCCGTCAAAATAATGGGGGCGATCAGCACCGCCGCGGCGTTAATGCCGACAGCAATCGGTAAAATAATCAGACCAGCCAGAATACCAAAGCGCGTGAGCAATTTACCGACGACAAACAGCCGTAAAAAGAGTTGCAGCAAACCTAACAGCGCTGACACCTGCCCAAAAAATGCTGTCAAGCCCACATCGTTATTGCTAAAAAAGTGATTCGCGATCAGCTTATACTGATAATCGGCGATGGTCGCCACGAGGATTGTGGCGGCAATGACGATAATAATCGTCCGTAAATAGCTGTCCAGCTTAACGGGTTCTTGCTTCTCTGCCGGATTGCTCGGCTGCGCCGTTTGCGCCTGTTTCATATAAGGCCGCGCCCACCAGACGGCTCCAACCGATAAAAGGATGAAAATTGCCGCCAAGATCAGCACAGCAGGAGAGCCAAAAGCCTGTGTAAACGGGGCAAGGGCCAGACCGCCTAAAATGGTCGCCAGCGCCCCGCCGACAGGCAGCACACCAAAAATACGTTTCGCCTGCCGCGTATCAAAAATGGTTGCGGCGAAGATGTAAAACTGGAAAAAGATGATGTTGTTAATCACCTCCATCCAGATGTAAAACACGATCAACGCCCACGACTGCGACAGCAGCGGCATCAGAACCACCAGCGTGACCGCAAAAAATATGCCCGTAATCGTCAGCAGCGGGACAAGGGCGAAACGTTTCGCCAGACGGGTATAAACAGCGACGGTAAGCGCGGCTGTGATCGCAACCGGGATCAGCAGCAGCGGCAGCAGCACTTCGCCGTTGCTAATGCGGCTCAGAAAAAGCGCACTGCTTACCGAGCGACCTGTCACCGACGCAGCCATGATGCAAAAATAATAGACTGCCAGGATGACAACCGGGATACCTTCGCCGGATTTGATATTGAAAAACTTCTGTAAAGCTTTCATCCAGTGTTCGGCCTGTGACTTGAGGAATAAAGTTCGATTATAGAACTGGATTTTCTGAGGCGCAATGAAAAAGCAGGCAGACCATATAATAAACGGTCAGGCCTGCTTTTCGTCTGCAAAAAGATAAAAAGAATGATAAGAATAAGGCCAATCACCCGGCAAGGCGATGACGGCGATCATGAATCAAGCTGGGTACGGTGCGTTGAATAGCGTCCAGGACATCATAAATGTCAAATGGCTTGGGGACATAATCATTCGCGCCCAGTTCCAGACCATACATCAGGTCTTCCATTTCGTAGCGGGCAGAGGTAAAAATGAAGGGCAGTTTGCGCCATTGTGAGGTGGAGCGTATCCGGCGCAGGAGTTCGTAGCCATCCATTTTGGGCATACTCACATCAGAAACGACCACATCGGGAATTTGCTGACGCAGAACGTTCAAGGCCTCTTCGCCGTCCGCCGCAGACACGACATCAAACCCGGCGACTTCGAGCAGAAACGTCATGCTGTTTCGCAGTGGTGCATGATCTTCAACTAACAAAATCAATCCTAAGCTGTTGTTGTCATCCATTTTGGATTCTCCCTCGCGTTAATCCTAAATTAAGCATATTTCAAGGACGCGGTTTTGAACATATGGGTTTTACAATCTTCACGAATTTTTCAGGAGGGAAATCCACAAAATTCATGGGTGCTGAATGATGAAGCCGATGATGCTTGACAGGCTGTCGCCAACGCCTTTACAATAATGTTCGTCGTGGCGAGCTTTATGACAAAATTCCCCGCGAACCCAGTATACCAGAGCAAAGGATAGGCAAATGACGGATACGATTCAGAACAGCTAACCCCAATAGAGGTTGCCCTCTCTGCTATCGTGCCGCATTGCTTTATGATTCTGCATTTTCGTGTGATGTTTCGCGCCGCATAGGGTTAACCTGCGGCGTTTTTGATTCACCCGACAATTCGTAGGGGTGCAGCGTGCTGCGCCCCTACAACGAAACAAAAGGAAGCTATCCATGCTTGTAGTCTCCAATATTTCCAAGCGATTTCCCGGCGCAGATGAGCCGATTCTCAAAGACATCACCTTTACTGTCAACGCTGGCGAACGAGTCGGGCTGATCGGGCCGAACGGCAGCGGTAAGAGTACACTGATAAACATCATCATGGGCAGCCTATCGCCCGATGCAGGCAGCGTCCAATTTAATCCACCCAATTTGCGCATTGGCTATCTGGCGCAGGGTATCGCCGCGCCGGACGAAACCCCGATTCGCGATGTATTGTTCCCCCAGGCAAACACGCTGCGCGAAGCTGAAGATGAACTCGAACGACTGGGTGCAGCAATGGTTGACGCCGACGAATCAGCTATGAATGCGCTGTCAGCCGCCTACAGTGACGCGCTTGAACGCCTGGAACATGCCAGCCGCGAGGTCGATTCCGGCGAGGTCGAACGCATCCTGGCAGGCATGAGCCTGGAGGATGTCGATCTGGATTCGCCTGTTGGTACACTTTCCGGCGGTCAGAAAACGCGCCTGGGTTTGTCGTCACTTTTGCTTAACCAGCCGCAGCTCTTGATTCTGGACGAGCCAACGAATCACCTGGACGTAACGGGCATCGAATGGCTGGAAAAGTGGCTGCAAAATTTTCAGGGCGGCGTCCTGGTCGTCTCCCATGACCGCACCTTTCTGGATGAGATCGTGACCAGCGTCGCTGCCATCAACCAGGTCAAGCACACAGCGCGCGTTTTCGAAGGCAATTACAGCGACTACGTGGCGACGGTACGCTCAGAATGGGACAAACAGTGGTCACAGTGGCGAGACCAGCAGGTCGAAATCGCCCGACTGAAATATGCCACTGACCGGACGATGGCAAAATCGGTGCGCAAAGAAAATGCCACCAATAACGACCAGCAGCGCCGTTATGCTAAAAAAGTCGCCAAACGCGCGAAGGCGATGGAAAAACGGCTGGATCGCTATGTCGAATCCGATGATCGCGTCGAAAAGCCGGAGCGCACCTGGCCTTTACGCATGGATAATCTGAATCGCGTCGAAGCGCTCCCGCCGGATCGCGAAATTATTAGCTTGCGCGACGTATTGATTGGCTATGAGGCCAAAGTACCGCTGCTGACAAATCTCAATCTGACGCTCATGTCGGGTGAACGGATCGCCGTGCTGGGGCCAAACGGTCAGGGCAAAAGCACACTGATGAAAACTGTCATCGGTGAACTGCCGCCGCTTTCGGGGATGGTGCGAATCGCCAGCACCGTAAAAATCGGCTATCTGGCGCAAGAGCAGGAAATTCTCGACCCGACCAGCACACCGCTGGAAACACTGCTGGCTGCTGCGCCGATGACACAAACCGAGGCGCGCACATTTTTGCACTTCTACCTGTTCGCGGGCGACGAGGTGTTTACGCCCATCGCCCAGTTAAGCTATGGCGAACGTGCTTGCCTCATGCTGGCGGCATTGGTGGCGCGCGGCGCAAATCTGCTGATTCTGGATGAGCCGATCAATCACCTGGACGTTCCGGCACGCGAACGCTTTGAGCAAGCGATGACGGCTTTCCAGGGGAGCGTGCTGGCGGTGGTGCATGATCGCTATTTTGTCGATAAATTCGCTACCAAAATCTGGCATATCCAGAATGGCGCTCTGACTGAAGAAATTCGCCGAGTGGATGGTGCGTAATTTAATATTGTGTGTCGATTTATCGAGCAAGTTGTAGGGGCGCATAGCCATGCGCCCTAAAAGGCAAAAATCACAATATGAACCCAACCATCACCAGCAACCGCAACCCACGCATTGTCGAGGCGCGCAAGCTCGACCAGCGCAAACACCGCCAGCAGCAGGGGCGATTCGCCGCCGAAGGACTGCAACTGCTCCACATGGCGCTGGATTCCGGCGCGCGAACGCTGGAAGTGTTTTTCTGCGAAGCGCTGTTCGTCGGCGATGAAGCTCCCGCTCTATTGGCGCGATTTCGCCAAACCGATGCCGAAATTTTCGCCGTCTCGCCGGATGTGCTGCGGGCTTTGTCCGAACGCGAATCGCCGCAGGGACTCGTCGCGATTTTTAGCCTGATCGAAAAATCCATCGATTCGCTGGCGATGACGGGGGGCGAACTGCTGATCGTGCTGGATAGGCCACAAGACCCTGGCAACCTGGGGACGATTCTGCGCACTGCTGATGCTGCTGGAGCCAGCGCCGTGATTTGCATCACGCCCTGCGTTGACCCGTTTGACCCGAAAACGGTGCGTTCCAGCATGGGATCACTGTTCAATTTGCCAATTATTCAAACCGCCGACGTAACCAGCTTATTTGCGCATCTGGACGGCTTCAAAATCATTGGCGCAGATGCCAAACACGGCGAAATCTGGACACGGTGTGACTGGCGGAACGGCGTGGCGCTGGTGTTAGGCAATGAGGCGCGCGGCCTTTCAGATGATGTCAGCAGTTACGTCACAAGCTGGGCAAGCCTGCCGATGTCCGGCAAAGCCGAGTCGCTCAATGTCGCTATCGCGGGCGGCATATTGATGTACGCCTGGGTGGAGGCAAATTTAACCCGTTAATGCTTCAACTTATCCGTGACACTGATTTTCAGCTTTGACTCTCAGAAACTTTTCTCATACAATAAAGCCTGTTATGAACCCTTATAGACCTTAAAAATGTTCGCGCTTTATAGAGAGGAAAATATCATGTCAGTAGTGATCGTTTCTGAGCAAATCCACCTGCGCCCGGTCACGATGGATGATGTTGAAGAAGTCGTGAAGCTGCTCAATGCCTGCACAATGGCAGAAATCGGTACGATTGAAAATACCGATGAAGATATGCGCAGCGAGTGGCAAAGGCCGAATTTCAATCTGGAAACGTCGGTTCGTGTTGCCGTCACACCCGATGGTAAAATGGTCGGCTTTGCTGACGTGGGCGATACTGCACCTGTTCCCGTTCGCGCCTTTGTCTGGGCGCGGGCGCATCCCGATTATCTCAATCAAGGCATCGAGGATCAGTTGATGGATTGGGCGGAAGAACGCGCCAAACAAGTCATCAGCCGTGCGCCGGAGGGTGCGCGGGTGGTCATTCACAGCGAGAGCTGCAACACCTACGAACCCGGCCTGCGCATGTTAAAAAATCGCGGCATGATTTACGTTCGCAGCTTCTATGACATGAAAGTCGAGCTTGAAAATGAACCGCCGCAGCCTCAGTGGCCTGAAGGCATTACCGTGCGCGTGGCAAACTATGAGCAGGAAAATCGCGCGATCTTCCAGGCCAGAGATGAAGCGTTTAAAGATCATTGGGGTTATACGCAGCAGCCGTTTGAAGAATCACTCCAGCAGTGGCAACATTTCATCGAAAATGATGCTAATTTTGATCCATCATGGTGGTTTCTGGCGATGGACGGCGACCAGATCGCCGGGTTTTCGCTGTGCTGGCCCAAAACGGATCATGACCCGGATATGGGCTGGGTCGGCATGTTAGGTGTGCTGCGACCCTGGCGTCGTAAAGGGCTGGCGCTGGCGCTGCTGCAACACTCCTTCGGCGAATTCTGGCGGCGCGGCAGCCACAAAGTCGGCCTGGGAGTCGATGCCAGCAACCTCACAGGCGCGATGCGGCTCTACACCAAAGCGGGTATGTCGCCATTCCGTCAATTCGATCTCTACGAAAAAGAGATCCGTCCCGGCATCGATACGATGCGCCAATCGGTTGAAGAATAAATAACATAAATTTTGCCTAGCGAGGAAATACTATGACAACCGCCATTTCTGAGCAGATTCGCCTGCGCCCAGTCACATTGGATGATGCCGAAGCAGTCGTTGATGTGCTTAATGCTTATGCAATGGTTGAAATCGGCACACCGGAACACTCGATTGATGATCTGCGCACCACCTGGCAGGAGCCAAATTTTAATCTCGAAAATTCGACGCGCGCGGCGGTGACTCCGGATAATAAAATCATCGGCTACGTTGAGGTGAACGATCATTCGCCAATTATGGTACGAATTATGGTGATGGTTCGCATCCATCCCGATTATTTTGGACAGGGAATCGATCATCAATTGATGGATTGGGCCGAAGAACGCGCCAAACAAGCCCTCAGCCGTGCGCCAGAAGGTGCGCGCGTGGTTCTCCAGGGTGACGCTGCTAACACTTTTGAGCCAGGTTTAAATTTGTTAAAAAGCCGCAGCATGACCTACGTTCGCAGCTTCTACCAGATGCGAATCGAACTCCAGACCGAGCCATCCCAACCGCAATGGCCCAAAGGCATCACGGTTCGGCAGTTTCAACGCGGGCAGGATGAGCGCGCCATGCTTCAGGTCAGGCAGGATTCGTTTCAGGATAGCTGGGGCTTTATCAAGCAGCCGCTTGA